>Ga0351892_10058_pt1 | contig 45303 bp, 37 predicted proteins | sample TotcelFGM3001K14_FD_206763 | JGI IMG/M metagenome (GOLD analysis project Ga0351892, IMG submission 206763) | Enriched cells from coal bed in the Powder River Basin, Montana, United States - Total cells FGM rep3 HSBNCT.FGM.300.1.K14 ... | reverse complement strand
TCGAAGCCGAAGAAAGAAACAGCATTAGAGCTTCTATAAAGAAAGAATTTGAACTTTGGGGATACGGGGAAATAAAAACACCTGTTGTGGAATTTACTAAAAATATATCAGCTGGAGTTGGGAAAAACTGGACAAACAAACTCATAAGTTTTTTTGATTTTGATGGTAGTCTTGTATCACTTAGAACAGATATGACTGTCCCGATCGCAAGATTTACTGGAATGCGTATAAAAAAAGGACAACTGCCTGTCAGATTTTGTTATTTTGCAAACTCCTTCAGAAGGACCGGACAGCAGAAAGGCGAAAAAAGAGAATATAATCAGGCTGGTCTTGAATTTATTGGGTCAGATTCATATATGTGCGATGTTGAAGCACTTTTAATAATCGTAAATATATTAAACAAAATGGTTCCAGATAATTTTCTTATAGGTCTTGGGGATGCAGGTATAATAGAGGCATTGTTTAACTGGTTTAATTTAAATGATAAGGATAAAGAATATGTTAGAAATAATCTGATAGCCAAGAACTATGTATCCATAAGGGAGTATTTATTTAAAATAGATAAGATTAAAACAGAAGTCTTCTTTAATCTTATAAAACCGGAAAAAGACATAGAAAAAATACTGTCTACTATAAATGAAATAAACAATAAAAAGCTCTCAAAGAGTTTCGTTAATCTTGAAACCGTATATGAAATATTAAAAGAACTAAATATAAGCAGATATTTTATAATCGATCTGGGTATTTTGAGGGATTTTGATTATTATACTGGACTTATGTTTGAAGCTTACTCCTCCAATATAAATTCAATTCTGGGCAGTGGTGGAAGATATGATAAGTTGATTAGAAAATTCGGGCTTGATGTACCGGCAACAGGATTTGCACTGGATATAGATATTCTCCATAAATCCATGAAAGAAACAAGTATCCCGGTTTTTAGGGACAAAATCAGATTAATGTTATGCTGTGAAACTGATAACTATTCCAAGTTGCTGAAATATTCAGAAAAGATAAGAAAAGAAAACATCATTGTTGAAATATTGTTTAAAAAGATATCAGACATCAATGTCATTGCAAAAGAAAAAAAATTTGATTTTACAGGTATAATAAATAATAAATTTGAAATTTTAAGCATTACTGATTTAAAGAATAATAAAAAAAGTAATATTAAGATAGAAGAATCAATAAAATATTTTAAAAATGAAGCAAACAATTAAAATAGCAATCCCCAAAGGGTATTTGCTGGAAAGCACAATAATATTACTGGAAAAAGCCGGTTATGATATTTCCTGCTTTTCAGGAGACAACAGAAAACTTTTTTTATATTCAAAAAAAGATGACATAAAATATATTATTACCAGGCCAATGGATGTTCCGGTATATATTGAGAGTGGCGTCTGTGATCTTGGTTTTGTAGGGAAAGATGTTCTACTTGAAACAGAAAGTAATGTATTTGAGCTTCTTGATCTCAAGGATGGATATTGCAGGATAATAATTGCCACAAAAAACGACTGTATAGAAAAAGTCAAAAGCCATTATGAGCATTTCGGAGCAATAAAGGTCGCTACAAAATATACAAATGTCACTAGAAAATATTTTGAAAAAAAAGGCATGCAGGTTGAGATTATCAAACTTTACGGGTCAGTTGAACTTGCACCAATTCTCGGAATTGCCGATGAGATAGTCGATATTACTGCAACAGGAAAGACAATGATTGAAAATGACCTTGTCGAGATGGAAACTGTTGCTGAATCCACTACAAGACTTATTGCCAATGAAGTAAGCTACAGGGTAAAAAATGAAATAATTGAAAATTTTATTAACAGCTTAAAGAAAGTCATAAATTCATAATGGACAGGGAAGCTAAAATAATAAGAAAAACAAAAGAAACAAAAATTGAACTTGACTTTAAAATTGACGGATCTGGAAAGACTCAAATAAATACTCCGGTTTATTTTTTTAATCATTTAATGGAAAGTTTTGCTAGGCATGGAAATTTTGATTTGAGGCTTGAGGCAGAAGGAGATATTGAAACAGGCTCACATCATCTTATTGAGGATATCGGGATTTGCCTTGGCAAAGCCATAAATGAAGCGCTTGCAGATAAAAAATCCATAGAGAGATTCGGCTTTTCAATAATTCCCATGGATGAAACTGAGATTTCAGTTTCCATTGATCTATGCGGAAGATCATATCTTAAGTATGAGGTCGATATGCCCTATGAAAAGATTGAAAATTTTGAAACAGTAATAATAGAAGACTTTTTCAGGGCAGTGACAAGCAATGCATTTATAACGCTTCACATAACAAAGAATTCAGGTTTAAACTCACATCATATACTGGAAGCAGTATTTAAATCTTTTGCAAGAGCGCTCAAAACTGCCTGCAGATTAACTGATTCTGGCAATATACCTTCTACCAAAGGCTTGCTATAAACAATCTTTTTATAGTACAGGGAAAAAACTATGAATGAAAAATATATTGCGATTATAGACTATAATGCGGGCAACATAAAAAGTGTTGCAAATGCTTTTCAGCAAATCGGAGCTCTTATCAAAGTAACCAACAGCCCAAAGGTTATAAGAAATGCCAGAGCTATTGTTTTGCCTGGTGTTGGCGCGTTTGGGAATTCCATGAGCAATCTCGGTCTTTTTAAATTAACTGATCTGATAAGGCGTGAAATAAAAAATAAACCTTTCCTTGGTATTTGTCTTGGCTTGCAGCTTCTTTTCGAATACAGCACTGAAAAAGAACACAATGAAGGACTTGGGATATTTAAAGGATATGTAGATAAGATCCCTGATGGTGTAAAAATACCTCATATTGGATGGAACCAGATAAACATTTTAAAAAGAGGCAGTAAAATTTTTAAAGACATACAAGATAAGGAAAATTTTTATTTTGTCCACTCATTTTCTGTTATTTCTGAAAACAGCTCCATCATAAGCAGTACAACTGATTATGGGGTTGAATTGACGGCTAGTATCGAAAAGGATAATATTTTTGCACTCCAGTTCCATCCTGAAAAAAGCAGTCTTAGCGGGATGAAGATCCTGGAAAATTTTTTGAAAGTTGTACAGGAAGAAGCTTAAGTGGAAATAATACCTGCAATAGACATAATCGATGGTGCTTGTGTAAGACTCTATAAAGGTGATTATACAAAAAAAGTAAAATACTTTGATGATCCGGTTGAGGTAGCCGGAAAATGGCTGAATTATGGCATAAAATGGATTCATCTCATTGACCTTGACGGTGCAAGAACCGGCTTTCCTGAAAATCTTGATATTGCTGTAAAAATAAAGAAAAAGCATGATGTCCTGATAGAATATGGTGGAGGGATAAGAAGTTTGGAAACGCTGGATAAAGTTATGGAAGCCGGAATAGACAAAATAATTTTAGGCACAAAAGCAATAGAAAATTTTGAGAATCTAAAAGAATACCACGCAAGAAGCAATGGCAGGATTATAATAAGCCTTGATTTCGGGAAACAAAACATGATTTTTCAGAAAGGCTGGCTTTCAGGTTCTAAAATAAGCTTGTTTGATTTTGGCAAAAAAATTAAAGAATCAGGCATAAAAGAAGTTATTATAACTGATATTTCAAGAGACGGTACTCTTGAAGGGGTAAACATCGATGTATTTAAAAAGTTTTTAGAAGAAACCGGTCTAAAGATTTATGTTGCCGGCGGAGTCTCGGGAATAAATGACATAAAAAAATTAAAGAAGATTGAAAGTCTGGGAATTAAAGGTGTAATAATCGGTAAAGCTTTATATGAGGGGAAAATAGATTTAAAAGAAGCTTTGGAAATAAGCTGAAATGTTTTGAATATAATTCATAAAAAAAATCAATATAACAAAAATATATTTAAAAATGATTACAAAAAGAATAATTCCATGCCTCGACGTCAATAAAGGCAGAGTTGTAAAAGGGGTCAGCTTTATAAATTTAAGGGACGCAGGTGATCCTGTTGAGCTTGCTGCATATTACGACAGGGAAGGCGCTGATGAAATAGTTTTTCTTGATATTACCGCTTCCCATGAAAGAAGAAAAACCGTTGTTGAGATTGCCAGCAAAGCATCGGAAAAAGTATTTATTCCATATACGATCGGAGGAGGAATAAACAGGACTGACGATATAAGGGAAATTTTAAAAAAAGGTGCTGACAAGATATCAATAAATACTTCTGCAGTTGAAAATCCCAACCTTATTGAAGAAGCAGCAAGATTTTTTGGAAGCCAGTGCATTGTTGTTGCAATAGATGCTAAAAAAATTTCTGGAGCTAATTGGGAGGTATTTATACATGGAGGAAGAACTCCTACCGGTATGGATGCTGTCCAATGGGCAAAAAAAGCTGAAAAATTAGGGGCTGGCGAAATACTTCTGACAAGCATGGATAAGGATGGAACAAAAGATGGTTATGATATTGACCTTACTTATGCAATTTCTTCCAGTGTGAATATTCCTGTAATAGCCTCGGGCGGAGCAGGAAAACTGGAGCACTTAAGAGATGTCATAAAACTTGCAGGTGCTGACGCTGTTCTGGTGGCTTCAATTTTTCATTATGGGGAATATACTATCAGACAGGCAAAAGAGTATTTAAAAAATGAAGGAATAAACATGAGGCTTTAAGTATATTAATAAAGATAAAAAATCATAATCCTGAAATAAAATCAATTAAGGAAGTATATAAAAGATGGATGATAAAAATTTAAATTTAGATGATAAGAAAAGTAATATAAAAGATGAATTACTTATTCCTGCAATAATACAGGATTCTAAAACTGGTGAAGTCCTTATGCTTGCGTATATGAACAGCAAATCATTGAGAAAAAGTATCGAGACCGGATTTACCTGGTTTTGGAGTCGTGAAAGGCAGAAACTTTGGAACAAGGGAGAGACTTCCGGCAATTTCCAATCAATTAAAAGCATTTATTATGATTGCGATAATGATGCTTTGCTTATAAACGTTGACCAGGCAGGCCCTGCTTGCCATACTGGAAACAAAACATGCTTTTTTAAAGAATTACAGACATCAGGCACAGGCAAATCTGCGGCAAAGGAAAAAATAAAAGAAGAACTTGATTTCACAAAATATTCTGGTTCCAATCTAATTAAAAAAAGTGAAGTAAATACTCCTGATTTTTTAAGTGAACTTTATCTAACAGTCAAGGAAAGAATTATATCTAAAGCTGAAAACTCTTATACTTACAAGCTTCACTTAGAGGGCCTGGATGAAATAATAAAAAAATTTGGAGAAGAAAGTATTGAAGTCATTCTAGCAGCGAAACATCAGAATAAGGATAATCTTATTTATGAAATAGCAGATTTATTTTATCACCTTACTGTATTGCTTGTTGAAAAAAAAATTAGCTATGATGAAATCATTAAAGAATTAGTGTCAAGAAGAAAATAATATATTTTTATTAAATTTCTTTAATAGGGGGCTTGTCTTGACGAGGCAGATAAAAAAAATAGGGATACTTACAAGCGGAGGTGATGCCAGCGGCATGAATGCTGCTGTCCGTTCTATTGTAAGGTACGCCAATTATAAAAAACTGGAAGTCGTAGGATTTTATGAAGGATTTAAAGGGCTGATTAATAATAATTATGAAACATTGTCCAATAACTTTGTTGGAGGAATTATTGACAGAGGAGGAACAGTACTTTTTACTGCAAGATCTGAAGAGTTCAAAACTAAAGAAGGCATGGAGACGGCTAAAAAAAATATTGAATCAAATAATATAGATGCTTTGGTGATAATTGGCGGAGATGGATCTTTCCGTGGTGCAAGAGATTTAAATAATCTGGGTATTAGCTCAGTAGGTATTCCTGCGACTATAGATAATGATATTTTTGGAACGGATTACAGCCTTGGATTTGATACTGCTTTAAATGTAATAATAAGTCTTATCTCAAAAATAAGAGATACTGCATCCTCGCATGAGAGAATTTTTGTAATAGAGGTAATGGGTAGAAATTCGGGTGAGCTTGCCATCAACTCCTGTCTTGCAGGTGGGGCTGATTATGTTTTAATCCCTGAAGTCAAAGTTAATCTGGTAAAAATTTCCAATGCTATAAAAAATCACAGGGAAGGTAAAAGGCATACACTTATAATTGTTGCAGAAGGAGCAGCAAAAGCTACTGATGTAGCTGCTTCGATAAAGCTTCTTGTTGAACACGAAGTCAGAATATCGGTACTTGGACATATTCAGAGGGGTGGTTCTCCTTCAGCACTTGATAGGATTTTAGCCTCAAAATTTTCCCAGAAAGCGGTTGATTTTCTAATTTCCGGTGGGAAAAATGCCATGGTAGGATTACAAAACAATAAAATAAAGACAGTGCCATTTGAAGAGGTATTCAGCAAGCAGAAAGGAATAGATAAGAACTTATATGAATTTGCTCATATTCTTGCATTATAAAAACTAGTTTGAATAAAACGCTAAAATAAATAGAATAATTTTTTAAGGGATATTTTTAAGAGAGAAATTATTTATAGAACGGGTAGTCAATATTGCATTATAGAAAGGTTATTTTTTATGACAAAATCAGATGAAAGACAGCACCGACAGATACTGAAAAAAATTGCTCATAGAGTGATGATTGAAAGAGGGCTCATCCCGGATTATCCCATGCAGGTACTCGATCAGCTTAACAAAATACTGGGCCCGGTGAAAAGTGATGAAGAATCAGTCCATGATCTTAGAAACCTTCTCTGGTGCTCTATCGATAATGATGATTCACTTGATCTCGACCAGCTAACTGTTGCTGAAGTTAATTCAGATGGTTCAGCAAAATTGCTGATTGCAATTGCTGATGTTGATGCTGTTGTAAAAAAACATTCTGCCATCGATGATTATGCTGGACAAAATACTACATCCGTATATACAGTCGCCCAGACTTTTGCAATGCTTCCGGAAAAGCTTTCGACGGATATTACTTCCCTTAACTATAATTCAGACAGGATGGCTATCGTTATTGAAATGATTATTTCGTCTGAAGGTTTACTTCAGAGATCAGATATTTACAGGGCAATGGTTCGCAATAAAGCCAAACTGGCATACAATAGCGTGGCTGGTTGGCTGGATGGCAAAGGACCTATACCAAATGTGATAACATCTGTTATAGGTTTAGAGGAAAATCTACGTTTTCAAGACAATTTAGCCCGTAAACTTAAGTTGCTTCGTCATATGAATGGCGCACTTGATCTGGAGACGATTGAGGTACGTCCGATTTTTATCGGGGATGAACTCAAAGATCTGCAGCCGGATTTAAGTAACCGTGCTAAGAACATAATAGAGGATTTTATGATTGCTGCAAATGGTGTTACTGCAAGATATCTTGAGTCTAAGCAGCTCCCATCATTTAGAAGAGTGGTCCAGATTCCCAAAAGATGGGACAGGATAATAGAGATTGCAGCAGAGTGGGGATCAACACTGCCAAAATTTCCCGATTCTAAAGCATTGGAGCAGTTTCTGGTCACCGCTAAAGCTGCCGATCCTCTTCGTTTTCCAGACTTATCTTTAAGCATCATCAAACTATTGGGTCAAGGCGAATATATCGCTCAATTTAAGGGTGAAAGTGTCTCAGGACATTTTGGCCTTGCAGTCAAAGATTATGCCCACTCCACTGCACCAAACCGCAGGTTTCCTGATTTGATTACACAGCGATTATTGAAAGCTGCTTTAATAGGCAGTGCATCCCCATATAGTAACGATGAATTGGAAGAACTGGCAATCCAGTGCACCAGGCAGGAAGATGAAGCTAAAAAAGTTGAGCGTCAGGTATTAAAATCAGCAGCAGCAATACTTCTTAAACCAATGATAGGGGAAAAATTTGATGCTATTGTAACAGGCGCTTCTGAAAAAGGAACATGGGTCCGGCTTATGCATCCACCTGTTGAAGGAAAACTTAGAGGTGGTTTTAAAGATATCGAAGTTGGCCAAAAGCTTATGGTAAAACTGATCAGTGTAGACATAGAGCGTGGATATATTGACTTTAAGAAAGCAGATTTTAATATTTAAATTAAAAGGGAATGGTTTCAGGATTTTATAACCTTGAAATCATTCCCTAAAAACAACTACTTTTTAAAATAATCTTTATTGCGTAGTGCCAAACATATTACAAGTATTTTTAAATTCATCGCAATTTAAAAAAAGCATTAAAGTATTTTCTTTGGACATCCCGTTTTCCATAAGTGAAACCCAATTATTATAACCATTAGAATCAGGTTCTCGATTAAATACATTTTTATATAGAAAATTTACAAATTCTTCAGGACTCATCATGGCTATTTTGGGTTTAAGCTCATCGCTAAATACAAAATAATAGACTACATCAGCTGGGGGCATTCCGTTATTTAAATCTTTTGCCCAGTTATTTAAGCCTTCATCATCGGGGACCCTGCCAAGAATATTATCATAAAGCATTTTTACAAAGCCGGCGTTAGTTCTACCATATAGATCAGACTGTTGCCCAAATGAAAGATTTAGCATGACTTGCTCTTGAGGGGTGAGAGGCTTTGACGGTGATGCCCCTGAAGGTACTGAGAATGCCCGGATAGCACGAACGTGGAAGGCGTTGAACTTACCAGAGCTACCCTGAGCTCCACTATCCATATTCTGACGATAAGCACTGTCGGTAGGTTGCTCAGAGGAACTCCAATAGACATCTGCAGCAAAACCACCAATTGCAACTCTGTTAATATACATTTGGTTTAGTTCATCTTTTGATGGTAAAAACCAGTCATCGTAACCGTTTAACGACAAGTTATAGCATAGATATGCTGCTCCCGACGTACAGTCAGCTTGACCAACAATTGCAGCAGTATTTGATTGTCCCGTTCCAATAGCTTGTTCTTGAGCTGCGCTGCCTATCTCGGTCGTTATATTACTCCAAGACACTCCTGTGCTTTGATCACTTAGCGCAGCTTCAAGATAGCTCCACCCGCCAGAACTATCGCTTACCTTGTAGAATATTATCCCACCTGCTGGGCCTTCTTGGCCTACTGTATAAGTCTCGTCTGCATAAACTTTAGAGGGAAATAGTGTGAAAGGAATACTAAAAGAAATAATAAGAACTGACATGGTTAAAACTATACATAATCTTTTAGTTATCTTAACCATTTTCTACCTTTCTACTAAATTTATATGCATTTATTTTATCACCATCAAATAAAATATTCTTACAATTTTTTTAATTTATTATAATAATTTTATAATATTATTGACATGAACGCCAAGATTTAGATAAGTAGATTCAAAAAGGAAGATAGATCGAACATTGAATGTAGTAATTTAATGAATTCCTATTATTTGCGGGCATTCATTTTAGAGTTTAGAAATTTTTATTGCGTCTTTTAATTTAAGAGAGTGGTGCCCCTAACCTTTGAAAAATCGAACCAGATTTTAAGAGAATTAATAAAATTAAAAAAATTTTACAATTCTTAAATATTATAATTATATAATAGTTAATTTATAGTTTATTTACATTATAAATAAATAATGATATTCTGACTTCATTCTTTATTTTTTTTATTTTTAAATATTTTAAAAATAAGGAGGTGGAAAAATGAAAAGAAAATTGTTTTCAGGATTATCTTTAATAATTTCCATAGGGTTGATTGTGCTATTAGCTTCTGGATGTCTTACGGCTAATGTTGATCCAGACACACTAAATCTTAACAACAAAGGTAACGGAGTTATTACAGCATATGTAACACCACAAGATCCATTTTTTGGTACAGTAGATAAAGTAGAAGTTGGCTATAACGGGGAATTTTTAGAAGGAATTAAATACAGCGTCGAAGATAATAAGCTTATAGTTAAAATAGAGAGAAAAGAGCTGATCAAGATACTAAAAGATGCTGGGATAGCAGAAAGTGTTTTCGAACAATATGTCAACTTAGGAGTTATAATATACGTATCGCCAGTTATAGGAGATGATTTTAGTGTTCTTAAGGATTATAACTTGCGAGTTATCAATCCTAGCAATGCTGGTAAATAAAATATATCAGAGTATTACCCTTTCTGATCAAAAATAAAAAGACCCTAATGTTTTTGTTATATTAGGGTCTTTTTATTTGTATATTGTCGGCAATAATTATCTTAAGAGGAATTCATTTCGATTTCGCTGAGTTTAATACTGGTGCCGAAGGCCGGGGTCGAACCGGCACGAACCTTACGGCCCACTGGATTTTGAGTCCAGCGCGTCTGCCTATTCCGCCACTTCGGCACGTTTAGAATAATACAATTAATGGAAGTTATAATCAAGGATTTGCATCTTTAAATACCTAGCGAATTTTATTTTTTAATTAAATTGACAACAGGATTATATTCTAATATATTTTAAAACTGGCGCCATTAGATTTTATTAATTTGATGGCGCTGAGATTTTTAAATATCTATAATCGTTTTCAGGAAAAAAATCGGTGATAATCTTTCAGGGAGACCTGAAGTAATTTCTTTTAAAAAATAAATTTAAAAAAGTATTTAAATTATATATATAGTATTATAAAATAAGCAAAATTGTTAATCACAAAAGGAGTATTAATGGAAAGCAAGGCAATAGGCTTAATTGAAACAAAAGGACTTGTCGGTTGTATAGAAGCTGGAGATGCCATGGTTAAAGCAGCCAATGTTCAAATGATCGGAATTGAACAAATAGGCGGAGGATTTGTAACCGTTATAGTCGAGGGTGATGTAGGTGCAGTTAAAGCAGCAGTTGATGCCGGTGCAGCATCTGCTAAAAGAGTAGGCGAACTTATTTCTGTACACGTAATACCAAGACCAGACGCTTCAACAGAAAAATTAATTAAAAAATAAGTTTAAATAATATAACTTCATAAAATTTTGTATCATCAGATTAACTATTGATTTATTGACATATAATCAATTTTTTAAAAATTAGTTTTTATTAGAAACCTTTTTTTAAAAAATTCTATATATCATTTAATTATTAATATAGTTTTATAATTATAATTTTGAAGCGGGTTTTTTTAAAACCCGCTTTTTTAGTATTTTAAGAGTATTACCTTAAGGCACATTTATAGAAATGCATTGACTTTTAAGATTAATATATTATCATTAGAATATTAATATTCGCAATAAAGTATTAATGTAGTTTAATAAGTGTGTCCATAATATGACATAAGTTAATTTATTCTCTTAGTTTCTGCTTTATTATCCTCACATTTATTTTTAGTACTCTAACTTACGGGCGCATTTTTTAATGTGCATGTATTCATTGTTTTATGCAATAAATGATGTAGCCCTAAGGCTGTTTCTGGTTTCTATTTTAAAAAACAGTGAAAAAGTTTATTAAACTACTATTATTATTGTTAACTATTGTAAGAAATTATGAGGAAAATAATAAATGAAAATTTTACTAGTATATCCAGAGTACGAAGAGACTTTCTGGAATTTTAAAAAAGTATTAAGGATAATAGGAAAAAAATCCGCATATCCACCGCTGGGTCTGTTGACAGTAGCATCAATGATCCCAAAAGACTGGGAAAGAAAGCTTGTTGATTTAAATTGTGAAAAATTAAAGGATGAACATATCAGATGGGCTGACTATGTCTTTATAAGTGCAATATTAGGCCAAAAAACATCTGCAAAAAAGATTATAAATGCTGTTAAAAAATTAGGAAAACCTATTGTTGCCGGAGGTTCGCTTTTTACAATAGGATGGGAAGAATTCCCTAATGTGGATGTTTTTGTGTTGGGGGAAGCAGAAGACATTTTTCCTGAATTTTTGAAGGATTTAAAAGAAGAAAAACTTAAAAAAACCTATTTTTTGGAAAACCAATACCCGGATATAAAAAAATCACCTGTTCCTGCTTGGGAATTGGTTAAACTTAAAAACTATAACTCAGTTTGTATACAATTTTCGAGAGGCTGCCCATTTAACTGCGAGTTTTGTGATATCGATTATCTTAACGGCAGAAGCCCCAGGTTAAAAAGTAAAGATCAGTTTTTAGGTGAACTTCAGGCTTTATATGACCAGGGATGGAGAGGGGCAATTTTTCTTGTAGACGATAATTTTATCGGAAATAAGTCAGAGCTTAAAAAAGAATATCTGCCTGCAATTGTCAAATGGCAAAAAGAAAAGAAATACCCATTTGTCTTAAGTTCCCAGGTTTCGATAAATATGGCTGATGATACTAAACTAATGAACCTGATGAGGGATGCAGGTTTTGCAACGGTATTTGTCGGCATTGAAACACCTGATCCTGATGGACTTGAGGAATGTGGAAAGTTCCAGAATAAAAACAGGGATTTAATTGAATCTATCAAAAAAATCCAGAATTTAGGTATAGAAGTCAATGCTGGATTCATTATAGGTTTTGATAGTGATAAAGCGTCAATATTTCAGAAACAGATTGAATTTATTCAAAAGAGCGGGATTGTAATGGCAATGGTCAGTCTGCTAAATGTCTCCCCTAAATCAAGGCTATATCAAAGATTGAATAATTCCGACAGGATAACACATTCGGAAGGCAGTTCAGAGGTCTCGGATTTGAATTTCATTCCAAAGATGGATAAAGATGAACTTATTAATGGTTATGGAAGAGTATTATCAACTATATATTCTCCAAAATGCTATTATGCCAGGATAAGAACGTTTTTAAGTGAATACAAACCAAGAAAAATGAAAGCTCCAAAAGTCCGTTTTTCACATGTTAAGGGTTTTTTTGCATCAATATGGATAATGGGACTTATACAGGAAGGCAGATTTTATTACTGGAATCTTATCCTATGGAGTCTTTTTAAAAAACCTGGTCTTTTACCTTACGCATTTGGGCTGCCATTGGGCCTTATTCATTTTAAGTCTCTTGCCTGGACAGCACAGTATCATTCCTATTTCAGAGAAACCTAAGACAAACTTAAGTTTTGTGTATATAGATCAATTAATAAGTAAATGAATGACGTGTTTATATCATGTCATTCATTTACTTTATAGAATATAAGGCTTAAAGATCCAGTTATATATAAAAAACTAAATTCCTGCCAAATATTTAATAATAATTCCTCAATATGCTAAAATAATAAATTATTTTCTTTTGTTAAAAATTAAAATAATTAAAAGTATTAACTTATTTTTTTATATTATTTAATATAATAATATTATTATAAAAGTAAGAAAGGAGATTAAAATGACTGAAGAAAACCCTTCCGATAAAAAATCAGCTGCTGAAAACTTTGGAGACATGCTGAAAGAATTCGGGAGTGCAGTTGCCGAGATATTTAATGATCCTGAATTAAAAAATAAAGCAAGAGACTTCGGAGAAAGTGCAAAAGAATCTGCAAAAACATTTGCATCAAGATTTAAAGACGAAGAGGTAAAAGGCAAGTTTAAAGATGTCGGCAAGGCTGCACAAAATTTCGGGGAAAGTGTCTCTGACTATTTCAAGCAGGATAAAGGCAAAGAGGAAGATTCTTCAGAAAAGGACGATATAAATACTGAATCGAATGCCAAAGATGCACCTGAAAGTGAAGAATCAAAAAAAAAATTAATTGAAGAAAAAAATGTTGATCAGGCAATTAATGCCGATAATGAAGCAGGCCTACAAAAAGAAGACATAAAAGATGTAAATTATAATTCTACAAATAAAAACGATATCAAGAAATCTTCCAATGAATTTGATGGAAGATTTGATAATTATTTCAAGTCTCCTAAAGCTGGAAGAATCACTGGCTACGTGTTTGCGATTATTTTCAGCATAGCTTGGCTTATCTTTATTAACTATTTTTACAGGTATATTGCTTTCTATAACCATTCTGTTATAGATGGGGTAACAACTTTAAAAATTGTTCCGGTATTCACGGAAAGTATTAAATACTGGCTTCCTTTTTATACTATAAGTATTGGCATTGGAATACTTGGGAATATAATACTTATAATTTATGAAAGATTTTATCTTTTAAAAATTATATCAATTATCACAAATCTTTTTTTCCTTGCTGCAACTGCGACTCTTCTTCAGTTATTTCCGTTCAATTTTTCAGATATTCCCTTTGATGGTTTAAGAGTTGCTGCTCCATCCATAACAATTACTGTTCTTATTATTATAATTGTAGGTGTAGGAATAGGGGTTGTTGTTGATTTTATAAAGCTGATAGTATTTTTTGCCCGTTCTGGTTCAACAAAAGAATAAAACAGCGATTTATGGTTGAATTTTTTATATTTAATTAAAGTGAAAATGGTATTTTCAGGTTTATTATCTTTTTTTGTGTTGTTTAGCCCAAACCACAATGCTTCCGATAACACCTGTAAAAAAACCAAGGGGACAAATAAAGACAGCAATAAAGAAAAAGACACTTTCTTCAATTTTTGTTGCGCCATAAATAAGATTATGGATCAAAACCGCAATAGGAAATAATAGGAGTGAGATACCAGCTGTTATTAAGAATCTTTTTAACATTTAAGGACTTTTTAAATAATAAATGGAATATCTTTAATTTATATTATAGAGAAAAAAATATTTTTATAAAGCATTTGATAAAAGGAAAGTCACAAAAAATATAATTCCTGATTAATATGTTCAATAAATAAGGCAATCTTAAAGACATGAATAAAAAATTAATATTAATAGACAGCAATAATATTGCTTATAGAGCTTTTTATGCATTGCCTCAAACAATTGTCACTTCGGCCGGTATAATGACAAATGCTGTTTACGGATTTACTACAATGGTTATGAAGCTGATCGAGGATAATAAGCCTGAATATATAATAGCAGCTTTTGACAGCAAAGCCCCTACATTCAGGCATGAGCTTTTTAAAGAATATAAAGCCCAGAGGATAAAAATGCCCGATGAGTTAATATCGCAGTTCCCGCTGATTAAGGAAGTCCTGGAAACTTTAAATATAAGATGTATTGAATATGACGGATTCGAAGCTGATGATATTATTGCAAGCCTTGCATCGAAATTGAAAGACGATTTTAGTGAGATAATCATAGTCTCAGGCGACAAGGATATATTGCAGCTTGTTGAAGGAAATATAAAGGTCATGGCTTTAAAAAAAGGTATGACTGATACTATTACTTATGATAAAGAAGGTGTAATTGAAAAATTAGGAGTGGCACCTGATAGGATCAAGGACCTCCTGGCTTTAATGGGTGATTGTTCTGATAATATACCCGGGATAAAGGGTGTAGGTCCAAAGACTGCGGTAGAATTACTGATTAAATTCGGTAATATTGAAGGGATATATGAGCATTTAGATGATATAAAAAGCGATAATATGAGAAACCTTCTTCTTGAAAATAAAAAAAATGCTTTTGATAGCAGAAAACTTACGGAGCTTATCAGGGATTTAGATCTGGATATTTTGGGACTATTAAATAAAAAGCTTAGTGAGGTCGATTTTGATAAGATAGAAAAAATATTTTCTAGCCTCGAATTCCGCACTTTAAAAGAAAGGGTAAAAAAAATATCAATTTATGGTAATTCTGTAAAGTTATCAGAATTGCCTGTTAAAAAAACAGACCAGGACTTAAATACAGGGTTAATGAGTGAAGATCAGGAATTTAAAATATTAAACTATAATATTTTCGATCTGAATTTTGATTTTAAGGACTATATTAACAATTCAAACGGTAAACTGTACCTGGCCTTACATGAGAATAAAAACAATGAAAACACAAATGGCAGCAAATACTCAAAAGACCTTATTATATTTAATTTGAAAGATAATCCTTATGTTATTGATTCACTGTTTTTCAAAAATGAAGATTCCCTCAATTTGATAAAAAAACTGCTTGAAGACCCTAATATAATAAAATCAGGCATTGGATTAAAGGAAATATATAAATACCTAAAAAAACATAATATTGAGCTTAATGGAGTATTTTATGACTATATGATTTTTTATCTTCTTTTAAACCCCGATAAGACTAAAATTGAAATAAAAGAACTTTTAAATATATATTCATTAATCAATAGTAAATATTACTCCGAGAAATCAGTTACCGGATATGGATTTCAAAAAAATTTAAACCTTGATACCAAGGAAGAATTAAATGGTCAAAAGGATCAGCTTTGTCTTTATTCGGGCAACTCTGATAATGCCGGTTTTAAAGGAGAAAACATCAATTTATCTTATGAAAGCAACTTAGAGAAAAACGATGATTTAAATGAAGGTTTAAATAATGTGTCTCTTTACCACAAGCTTGAAGAAATACTTATAAAAGAGATAAAAGATAATGAGTTATATGATTTGTACACAAATATTGAGGGACCACTGATAAGAGTACTTGGAGAAATAGAATATATCGGTGTTTCAATTGATAAAGGATATTTAAAGTTATTAATTGAGCAGTACGATAAGGATATCAGCAAATTAACTGATGAGATATATGAGATAAGCAAGGAAAAGTTTAACATCAATTCCCCTAAGCAGCTTTCATGTATTTTGTTTAAAAAACTTAATCTGGCTTCAGCCAGAAAAACAAAAACAGGGCTTTCCACTGATGCTGCTACCTTGATTTCACTTATTGATAAGAATCCTGTAGTAGTAAAAATATTGGATTACAGGGAAAAAGTAAAACTTAAAAACACATATATAGATGTTTTGCCTGGACTGATAAGCACTGAAGACAATAGGCTCCATACTACCTATAATCAGCTTGGGACAACTACTGGCAGGCTAAGTTCCAGCGAACCTAATCTTCAGAATATTCCGATAAGGACTGAGCTAGGGAAGCAGATCAGAAAAGCTTTTATACCTGGCAAGGGCTATGATCTGTTTTTGTCATCCGATTATTCTCAGATTGAATTAAGGATTCTTGCGCATTTGTCTGAAGATGAAAAGCTTATAGATGTTTTTAATAATAATGGTGATATACATACATTTACAGCAGCAGAGATTTTCAATGTAAACATAAAAGATGTGACAGAAGAATTAAGAAGGAAAGCAAAAGCAATTAATTTCGGGATTATTTACGGTATGACTGAATACGGTTTAAAATCCAGACTTTCCATAAGTGAGGAGGAAGCAAAAGAATATATACATTTATATTTTGACAGATACCCTAAAGTAAAAAAATACATAAACTTTCTTATAAAAGAAGCTTATGATAAAGGTTTTGCAGTGACATTATTTGGAAGAAGAAGATATATTAACGAACTTGGAAGTGCTAATGGAAGATTAAGAAATCTGGGTGAAAGACTTGCAGTAAATACACCTATCCAGGGGACTGCGGCAGATATAATGAAGCTTTCAACTGTCAAATTATTCAATGAAATTAAAAAACATAAACTAGATGCAAATATCCTGCTCCAGGTTCATGATGAACTGGTTCTTGAACTTAAAGAAAATGACCTTAAGATTATTGAAAAAATTGTCAGGGACTCGATGGAGAATTGCGTGAGGTTAAATGTTGCGATAAAAGTAGATATTAAATCTGCACCAAATTGGTATATTTAAAATAATAAAGACAACTGCAGAGTAAGCTTATTGAGGATTATTTTAAAAAATTATAAAAATAATATTAATATTGATTTAAATTCTTTTGCATGTTATATTTTTACGCACAAATTTAAAATTGGAGGGATTTTTGGCGCATGACTAAAAATATTATGTACGAGCAGGTCACTGAAGAAAATTGTATGATAAGGAATGACAATGGTGTATTAGTCCCCAACTATGACATCACCATCGTTGATTTTGATGAAGGGGATATTTTAAAGGGAAGAGTGGTGAAAATTGATAAGGATGAAGTTCTTGTTGATGTAGGATTTAAATCAGAAGGCGTTATCCCTATTAATGAGCTTTCAATAAGAAACAGCGTAAAACCGGACGATGTTTTATCCTTGGAAGAAGAAATAGAAATCATGGTCCTTCAAAAAGAAGACCAAGAAGGGCGATTGATCTTATCAAAAAAACGTGCGGAAGTGGAAAAGAGCTTTGATAAGATTGAAAGTGTTTACCAGAATGATGAAACTGTTGAAGGAACAGTCATAGAATATGTCAAAGGAGGTCTTATTCTTGATATAGGTCTCAGGGGATTCCTTCCTGCTTCATTGATTGATATTAAAAAAACCAGGGATTTATCTTCATATATTGGTGAAAGGTACGCCTGCAAGATCATAGAAGTAGACAGAAACAGAAACAATGTCGTCCTTTCAAGAAAAGCAATTATTGAGGACGAAAGAAAAGAACAAAGGAAGGAAGTCCTAGGCAATATTGAAGTAGGCCAGGTTAGAAATGGTGCTATTACAAGTATTGCTGACTTTGGTGCATTCGTGGATGTCGATGGAATAGACGGCCTTATTCATATTTCAGAGTTATCCTGGAACCACGTGAAACATCCTTCCGAGGTTGTAAAAGTAGGACAGGAAGTCAATGTAGAAATTCTTGATATTGATTATGAAAAACAAAGACTATCACTGGGCCTTAAGCAGACTCAGAAAGACCCATGGGTAGAAAAAATAAAGACATACAAAATAGGTGATATTGTACAGGGCAAAGTAACCCGAATCGTAAAATTCGGATTATTTGTTCAGATTCAGGAAGATATGGAAGGGTTGGTTCATATATCTGAGTTAAGCGTTGAACCTGTAAAGAAACCTAGTGATGTTGCTAAAATCGGCGATGAACTTATTGTTAAGATAATAGATATTGATTTTGATAAAAGAAGAATGGCTTTTTCGATTAAACAGGTTACAAATCCTGAAACAGCTTCTGAACCTTCAGTTAAACTTGAGGATCTGTCTGAAGAATTAACTGCGGAAGAAGAAAAAATAAAAGATGACAAACCGGAAGCTGCTGATATTAAAATTGAAGAAAATACTCCTGAGAAGGCGAGAGAAAAAGCTATAAAAGAAATATTAAAAGAAATGAAAGACGAAGCCAATCTTTAAAGACTGTCTTTTATAAGTATTTCTAAAAAAACATATAGAAAAAATTAAATATAAATTATCCCTTAATTTTTAAAAAAAATTAAGGGATAATTGTTTTATTGGAAATGTTGCTATGAAAAGGAGTTTAAAATTACAGTAATAGGAATCACAGGTAAAACAGGTTGCGGGAAAAGCAGTGCAGCAGAATATCTCGGAAAAAAATTAAATGCAAGCCTAGTATTGGATGTAGATCAGCTATCAAAAAAAATATATTGTAAAAATCTTACTATAGTTAAAAAAATAACTGATGTATTCGGCAATGAAGTTATAAAAAATAATGGGACAGTTGATTTTACCAAGCTTGGAAGAATAGTCTTTGACGATTTTAGCCAAATGAAAAAACTAAATGATATGATGTTTCCTTTGATCAATGAGAGTATATCAGAATTAATTAAGGCTAACATAGACAAGAAATATATTATAATAGACGCTGCGATACTATTCGATGCCGGTCTTGACCGTTTCTGCAATAAAATTATTTACTTGACTGCCAATGCCAAGGAAAGGGAAAAGTTTTTAAAATGCAAGAATTCAGATTTGTGTATCGATGATATAAGGCAAAGAATCTGCAACCAGAAAATAAAAGTAGATACAGATAAAATAGATTATATAATCAATAATGATTCTTCTCTGGAAGATTTATATAAAGATATTGATACTTTAATTAAAAAGCTTTAGTAAAAAATACTTTCTAGCGGCACATCAATAAAACTAAACAAAAAAACCATTTATGGATTCAGAGTCTTATAAGCTTAATAAAAAATTTAAATTATTTGCAAATTATACTCCTCAGGGTGACCAGTGCAGTGCAATTTCCAAATTGAATGCAGGGTTAAATAAAAAGTATAAATACCAGACATTGTTAGGGGTGACAGGGTCTGGTAAAACATATACTATTGCAAATGTAATTAAAAATATCCAAATCCCTACCTTAATTCTTGCCCCCAATAAGACACTAGCCGCACAGCTATGTAATGAATTCAAAGAATATTTTCCGGAAAATGCTGTCGAGTATTTTGTAAGTTATTATGACTATTATCAGCCGGAAGCTTATATCCCCAGTAAGGATATGTACATTGAAAAGGACTCTTCCATAAACGAAGAAATAGAAAAATTAAGGCTTTCTACAACAAATTCACTTTTTTCAAGAACGGATGTAATAGTAGTTGCCAGTGTTTCATGTATATATAATCTAGGATCGCCGGAAGAATATGAAAATAAAAGAGTCATAATCAAAAAAGATGAAGCATATCCAAGGGAAGAGTTAATAAGAAACCTTATCGGCATAAAATATGATAGAAATGATTTTGAGTTTAAGCAGGGAATATTCAGGGTAAAAGGAGATACACTCGAAATATTCCCGGCATATCAGGACCATGCGTTAAGGGTTCAATATTTTGGGGATGAAATTGAGGCAGTAAATGAGTTTCATCCAATCTCAGGGGAAATTTTTCAATCAAAAGATATATCAATAATTTCACCTGCAACTCATTTTCTTACTGCCAGCGAATGGATAAATACTGCCCTTATCACTATTGAGGAAGAGATGAAAGACAGGGTAGATTTTTTTAAAAAAAACGGAAAACTCCTTGAGGCACAAAGAATTGAATCAAGGACTAAATACGATATGGAAATGATTGCTGAACTTGGCTTCTGTAGTGGAATTGAAAATTATTCAAGACACATACTGGGTAAAAAACCAGGGGATACCCCTAATACCTTACTTGATTTTTTCCCAGATGATTTTTTAATAGTTGTAGATGAATCACACATTTCCATGCCGCAAATAAGAGGAATGTATGAAGGTGACCGCTCAAGAAAACAGACACTTGTAGATTTTGGTTTCAGGCTTCCCTCTGCCTTGGATAACAGACCGCTTAAGCTTGATGAATTTGAAAGTAAAATTAAAAATGTAATATTTACAAGTGCAACACCAGGACCTTTCGAAAAAAGAGTCAGCCTTCAGATTGTAGAACAGATAATAAGGCCGACAGGCTTGATTGACCCTGAGGTTATTATAAGGCCTTCAAAAGGCCAGATTGATGACCTGGTGAGTGAAATATTGAAGCGTGTCGAAAGAAAGGAAAGGGTATTGATTACGACTCTGACTAAAAAAATGGCTGAAGATCTTACAGATTATCTTGCAGGCAGGAAGATAAAAGTAAGATACCTCCATTCCACCATTGATACTATTGAGAGAATAGAGATACTTACAGGTTTAAGGAGAGGCGATTTTGACGTGCTTGTCGGAATCAATTTATTAAGAGAAGGGCTTGATCTTCCTGAAGTCTCACTGGTGGCGATACTTGACGCAGATAAGGAAGGATTTTTAAGATCGGAAATCTCTCTTATCCAGACAATAGGAAGAGCTGCACGAAATGTTAACGGGATTGTTTTGATGTATGCAGATACCATTACAAATTCAATCAGGAACGCCGTAAGTGAAACAGACAGGAGAAGGGAAATCCAGAAAAAATATAATGAAGCCCATAACATAACACCTGCCACAATTATTAAAAGTATTTCTGATATACTTTATTCAACCGGGATAACCTCGAAAAGTAAAAAAATAAAAAAATCTGCTGAAGTGATAAAAGAAAATAAAGCAGGATTCAATGAAGAAAAACTACTAGGGATGCAAATAAATGAAATTATTGCTATAATTTCCAGCCTTGAAGAAGAAATGCATATTGCTGCAAGAGAACTTGAGTTTGAAAAAGCAGCTGTATTAAGAGATAAGATCAATAAAATCAAAAAAGTCGTAAGTATTGAATCAAGCAGTGACTGATAAATATTGTATTCCTTCAAAAGACATGCTTTATATCAACGACATAAATTATAATATTTAAGCTAATGAGAATAATAAAATCAATTTAAAGTCAAATAAAAGAACACAGCAGCCAGGAAATAAAAATATATGAAATCAGAGATTACAATAAAAGGAGCAAGAGAGCATAACTTAAAGAATGTTAACCTTACAATTCCAAGAGATAAATTTATAGTTTTTACAGGAGTCAGTGGTTCAGGCAAATCATCTCTTGCTTTTGACACGATTTATGCTGAAGGACAAAGGAGATATGTGGAGTCATTATCTTCATATGCAAGACAATTCCTGGGTCAAATGGAAAAACCAGATGTCGATCTCATAGAAGGATTATCACCTGCAGTTTCCATAAATCAGAAAGGGGTTTCAAAAAATCCACGTTCTACAGTAGGTACTATTACTGAAATTTATGATTATTTAAGGGTGCTGTTTGCAAGAATAGGCAAGCCATATTGCCCAGTCTGCGGTAAGCCGATAACTAAGCAGACAATAGATCAGATTGTCGATCAGATAATGGGTTTTCCTGAAGAAACCAGATTTATGGTACTTTCGCCAGTTGTAAGAGGGAGGAAAGGTGAATACAGTAAAACTTTTGATACTATTAAAAAAAGTGGATTTGTCAGAGTAAAGATAGACGGTGAAATAATTGATTTGAATTCTTCTGAAGAAATAAGGCTTGATAAAAATTATAAGCATAATATTGAAATAATAGTTGACAGGTTAAAAATAAAACCTGATATCAGGAAAAGACTTACGGAAGATATTGAAATAGCTTTAAAGGAAAGTGAAGGAATAGCCAATATCGAATTTGTTGACTCAGGTGAAATACAAACATTTTCTGAAAATTTTTCCTGTATTGACTGTGGTATAAGTTTTGAAGAATTAACACCAAGAATGTTTTCATTTAACAGTCCATACGGTGCGTGTAAAGAATGCAGCGGACTTGGATTTAAAAAGGAAATAGACCCTTATTTGATAATTGAATTTCCATCAAAAAGCATAAATGAAGGAGCAATGCCTTTTATTAATATGGGTTATTCTAATTATTATTCCCAATTGATGAAATCTTTGTCTGAACATTACAATTTTTCTCTGGACCTGCCTTTTGAAGATCTATCCCAGGACATAAAAGAAATTATTTTATATGGTGCAAAAGGTGAAAAGATCAAGATAAGGTACAGAAATTCTGAAGGTCGAATCCATAACTATTATTTAAGATATGAAGGTCTTATAAACAACCTTAAAAGAAGATATATTGAAACAGAATCCGAAAATGCAAGAGAAAAAATTGAAGAAATAATGAGCCAGAGGCCCTGCTCTTCCTGTGAAGGCAAAAGATTAAAACCTGAAAGCCTTTCAGTCAGGATCGGCGGCAGCTCAATTGCAGATTTTTGCAGCCTTACGATTTTTGATGCCATTGAGTGGCTTAAAGAGTTAAAACTGACCGAACAGGAGCAGGCAATTGGAATGCGGCTTATCAAGGAAATAATTGAAAGGCTTAAATTCTTGAATGATGTTGGTCTTAACTACCTTACAATTGAAAGGCAGGCAGGTACATTATCAGGCGGAGAATCCCAAAGAATCAGGCTTGCTACTCAAATCGGGTCAGGTCTTGTCGGTGTCCTATATATTCTGGATGAGCCAAGTATCGGCCTTCACCAGAGGGATAATAGTAAGCTTATAAATGCATTAAAAAGATTGAAAGATCTTGGTAATACGATAATCGTAATTGAACATGACGAGGAGACCATAAGAAGTGCCGATCATATTGTAGATATTGGCCCTGGTGCAGGTTTGCACGGTGGCCATATAATTTTTAATGGAACTATTGATGAAATATATTCCTGTAAAAGATCTCTTACAGGTAAATATCTCTCAGGGGAAAAATATATACCTGTTCCTGAAAAAAGAAGACCAGGAAATGAAAAACAGTTGATTATCGAAGGGGCAAGTGAGCATAATTTAAAAAACATTGATGTCGTGTTCCCTTTAGGGAAACTGATAGTAGTGACAGGTGTATCCGGGTCAGGTAAAAGCACCCTCATCAATGAAACTTTGTATCCGGCATTATCTAATATTTTAATGAATACCAGTTATAGGCCAGGGAGACATAAAGATATTAAGGGTGCTCAAAATCTTGACAAGGTAATTGTCATAGATCAGTCCCCGATTGGAAGGACACCGCGTTCGAATCCTGCTACTTATACCGGTGTTTTCACTTATATAAGAGAGCTTTTCACGATGACTACTGATGCTAAACTTAGAGGATATAAACCAGGAAGGTTCAGCTTTAACGTTAAAGGAGGAAGGTGTGAAGCCTGCCAGGGAGATGGAGAAATAAAGATCGAGATGCATTTTCTGCCTGATGTATATGTTATTTGTGAAGTTTGCAAAGGGAAACGTTACAATAGGGAGACTCTTGAAGTAAAGTATAAAAATAAAAGTATTGCAGATATACTCAATATGACTGTTGAAGAAGCTGCATCTTTTTATGAGCATATACCAAGGATAGCAAACAAACTTAAATATATAAACGATGTCGGGCTTGGATATATAAAGCTTGGCCAGTCTTCAACTACTTTGTCAGGTGGAGAAGCGCAAAGAGTAAAATTAGCAACAGAACTTTCAAAAAAAAGTACAGGCAATACATTATATCTACTGGATGAACCGACTACAGGGCTGCATTTTGACGACATCAATAAATTACTGAAGATCTTAAACAGGCTTGTAAATGCTGGCAACACTGTAATTGTGATCGAGCATAATCTGGAAGTCATAAAAACAGCAGATCACATAATAGATCTTGGGCCTGATGGCGGTAACCTGGGAGGGGAAGTTATTGCAGTAGGGACACCTGAGGAAATTTCCACAACAGGAATATCTTATACAGGAAAATATTTAAAAAGTTATTTAAAAAATGGAAAATATAAACATCAGCCAGAATGATTTAAGTTCAATATTAAACTCTCTTCCCAAAAAACCCGGAGTATACCTTTTTAAAGACAATAAAGGGAAGATTATTTATATAGGCAAGGCAAAAATATTACACAACCGGGTCAGAAGCTATTTCCTGAACAAGGAAAATTTAAGCTTATCAAACCCAAAAGCTTCATATTTTTCAGAGAAAATTAATGCGATAGACTATATTGTCACAGACAGTGAAATTGAAGCTCTTATATTGGAATTAAATCTGATAAAAAAACACAGACCAAAGTTTAATGCTGATCTTAAAGACGATAAATCATACCCTTTTATAGCAATAACAGTCAATGAAGATTATCCCCGGCTTATTATTACCCGCAATAAAAACATCAAGGGAGCAAAATATTTTGGACCTTTCACTAATGTCCATGCTTTACGGGAAATAGCAGAATACTTAAAAAAAATATTTTTGTTAAGAGATTGTAAAAAACCTAAACCAGGCAAACAGGGAGGTAAACCATGCCTTAATTTTCATATTGGTTTGTGCTCTGGGCCGTGTATTTCTAAAATAAGCAAGAATGAATATAAAAGAAATATAGAATATATCATCCTTTTCCTTAAAGGAAAAAATAAAAGCATCGTCAGAAGCCTTATTCTTGAAATGAACAAGTTCGCCCAAAATATGAATTATGAAAAAGCAGCTGAAATAAAAAACAGAATCGATCTTATAGGTGAAATATATAACGGGCAAAAAATATTTATTGGAGGGGAAGATGCATGGGATTTTATTGCAATTTCATTAAAAGAAGAAATTGCAGCAGTAAGTTTGTTTATGTATCGGCAGGGAGAGCTTGCAGGTTTCAATAATATAACAATAACTAATTTTGGGGTGGAAAATATCGAGGAAATACTTTCAGATTTTTTAGTAAAGTATTATAAAAATATAAATAATATGCCCAATATAATATTTATTCCTTTTGAGATAGAGGACATGAAGACCCTTATGGAGTATTTCATGAAAACAAAAGAAAAAAAGATTGAAATAAAAGTGCCAAAGACAGGAGAAAATAAAAGTATCATAGAAATGGCTTTAAAAAATTCCAGATTGTTTCTTGAAAAGAAAAAATACGAAAAAGAATCAAATTACAACAAAATTTTTAATGACATTTCGGATCTCCAGAAGGCATTAAGTTTAAAAAATATTCCCAGGAGAATTGAATGTTATGATATTTCAAACTTAAGGGACTCTTTCCCGGTAGGCTCCATGGTAGTTTTTACAGATGGTGCTCCTGCAAGAAATAATTACAGGCATTTTAAGATAAGGACAGTCAACAGCCAGGATGATTATAAAATGATGCAGGAGATGCTTAAAAGAAGGTTAAAATATTTAAGTTATTCCAAAATAGAAATAGAAGAAAGTTTTTATCAAAAACCTGATCTTATTGTCATTGACGGAGGCAAGGGTCAGTTAAGCGCAGCAAAGGATGTATTGGCTGATTTTGGTATGTCAGGACAGATAGATCTTATAAGCCTTGCCAAAAAAGAAGAAATAATTTTCAGTGAAATCTTTAAAGATGGCATTTCTTTTGAAAAAAATAAAAATTTTATGAGGCTTATAATAAGGATAAGGGATGAAACACACAGGTTCTCTATAGAGTTTCACCAAAAACTGCGAGACAACAATATGACCAGATCTTTTCTTGATAATATAAAAGGAATAGGTGAAAAGAAAAAGCAATATATATACGAAACAGCCAATTCAATTGATGATTTAAAAAATCTATCGTTAAAAGATTTAGCTGACATTAAAGGTCTTACTTACAACAATGCAAAAAATATATATGATGCACTGCATAGGTGATTTTTTATGGGATTTTTAAAATTAATTCTAAATTGGGTTCTTATAACTTTTGCAATAACTATCACTTCTTACGTACTTCCATTTATTGAAATTTCAGGTGATACGGTTTTAAAAAAAGTGAGCATAGCATTTTTAGCAGGGTTTATACTTGGGCTTGTAAATATTTTTATAAGACCTGTCATTAAATTATTGACAATACCCATAAATATTCTGACTCTTGGTTTATTTAATTTCATTATAAATGCCGGAATGTTATGGGTAGTAGATTATTTTGTAGATAATTTTAAAATTTTTAGTTTTTGGGGATATTTTTGGAGCTCAATTATGATAAGTGTTATAACAGTTCTATTAACCAGAATCTTTCTTTATGAAAAAAAATCTGAAAAAAAAGAACAAGACATTGAAGATTAGACATCATTTTAATCTTATCCCTTGTTAAGTTAAAATTTAAAATATATAGTAAATTAATAATAAAAATAATTTTCAGCGTTACATGAAAAATGAAAGAAAAATATAAGATAAAGTTAATTATCATTACCGGATTGTCAGGTGCCGGCAAATCAGAAGCTTTAAAATATTTTGAGGATTCAGGTTATTATTGTATCGATAATCTGCCAGCCCAACTTATTTTAAGTCTCATTGATTCTTTTTCTGACAGCAATAAAAAAATTGATAAGATAGCACTTGCAATTGATTTGAGAAGCGGATATTTTTTTGATGAGATATATAAGACTCTTGAAAAAATCAAAGAACTTGGAATAAACTACAAGATCTTATTTCTCGAAGCATCAAAAAGTGTCTTAATAAAAAGATTTTCGCTTACAAGAAGAAAACATCCCTTAGTGGAGGATGGTAATCTTGATCTTGGTATTGAAAAAGAAATTGAAAAAATGCACAATCTTCGTGAAATTTCTGATTTGATTATTGATACAACACTTTTATCTCCAAAAGAGCTGAGAATAACAATAACCGATAATTTAATGAGTGAAACTGAAAAGAAAAGCCAGATTCAGATCTCTATTCTTTCATTCGGTTATAAATATGGAATACCTCAAAATGTTGATATAATTATGGATGTAAGATTTTTACCAAATCCCTTTTATGACGAAAATTTAAAAGATTTAAGCGGAGAAGATAAAGAAGTCCTACATTATGTTTTAAACAGAGAGGAAACGAAAGAATTTCTGATGATGTTTGAAAAACTTCTGGATTTTCTTATACCCAACTATATCGAAGAAGGTAAAAGCTATCTGGGTATAGGTATAGGCTGCACTGGAGGAAGGCACAGATCTGTGGTAATCGCAGAAAGGATTTATGAATACTTAAAAGTCAGAAGATATTCTGTCAAGCTGCTGCATAGAGATATTAATAAATCATAAATTTCTATTGTTTTAAATATTCTGTTTTTATATAATCTCATTTTTAGAATTTTATGCGTAATTTAAGACAATTAAATATTTTCATGTTTTTATTAAATTTTGGGTAAAAGCTTGAACAATAATATTGATTTTACTGTTTCTATATTGTTATAAATTTGTTACAATGTATGAGTTTTAAATAAAGTAAGTTATAAAAGTAAATTTATAAAAGCAAGTAATTATAATAAAAAAAAGCAACATCATCTCATATTAGGAGGGAAAATGGCAATTAAAGTTGGTATTAATGGTTTTGGAAGAATTGGAAGGATCACATTTAGGGCAATGCTTAAATATGACAAGAACAAGGACATAGATATAGTTGCAATCAATGATTTGGCAAATGCAAAAACACTTGCGTATCTGTTAAAATATGATTCTGTTTATGGCCCACTGGAAAATGATATAACCGCTGGTGATGACTTTATTTCAGTTGACGGTAAAAAAATCCCTGTAACTATGTTTAAAGACCCATCACAGCTTCCCTGGAAGGCAATGGGTGTAGAAGTTTGTATCGAAGCTACAGGAGTATTCAGAAAGAAAGAAGATGTTCAGAAACATATAGATGCAGGTGCTAAAAAAGTTATAGTAACCGTGCCTATGAAAAGTAATGGGGCAGATGCAACTATAGTTTTAGGCGTAAACGAAGAAATATATGATAAAGCAAAACACAATATTATTTCAAATGCTTCATGCACTACAAACTGTCTTGCTCCCGTTGCTAAAGTGCTGCAGGATAATTTTGTTATTAAAAATGGTTTTATGACTACAGTGCATTCTTATACAAACGATCAGAAAATAGTTGACTTTCCTCATTCAGATCTCAGGAGGGCAAGAGCGGCTGCCCTTAACATCATTCCTACATCAACTGGAGCTGCAAGCGCCATGGGCATAGTTATTCCTGAATTAGCCGGGAAACTTGACGGAATATCACTTAGAATACCTACTCCTGTTGGTTCTATTGTTGATCTGGTTGTTGAATTGGAAAAGGATGCTTCAATTGAAGATATCAATGCTGCAATGAAAGCTGCATCACAAACAAAAAAAATGCAGGGTATTCTTCAGTATTGTGTAGACCCTATTGTTTCAACTGATATTGTTCAAAGCTCTTATTCTTCAATCTTTGATTCTCTAAGCACAATGAAGATAGGTAAATTATTTAAAGTCCTTGCCTGGTATGATAATGAGTGGGGATATTCAACAAGAGTTCAGGAACTAGTTAAATTTATCGTAAAATAATTTTATTTATTATTTTTTATTTTAAATAACCGGGATTTTTCCCGGTTATTTAAAAATAGTAAAAAATCGAGGTGATTTTTATGTTTAAAAAAAAGACTATCGAAGATATTAATCTGAAAAATAAGAAAGTGCTTGTAAGGGTAGATTATAATGTCCCATTAGATGCAAATTTAAATATTACTGATAATTCAAGGATCAGGCTCTCTATCCCAACGATTAATTATTTAATTGAAAATAATGCCAAAATTATATTAATGTCACATCTTGGAAGACCAAAAGGTGAAATAGTCGAAAAATACCGTTTAACACCTGCAGCAAAGGAACTTGAAAAATTAATAGGCAAACCTGTTAAAAAGTTTGATGAAATAGTGTCAGAAGAAATCAGCAACTACATCAACGATGAAATGAAACATGGCGAAATTGTCATGCTTGAAAATGTAAGATTTAATCCAGGTGAAACAAAAAATAATCTTGATTTTGCTAAAAGTCTTGCCTCACTTGCAGACATATATGTTGATGATGCTTTTGGGGCATCACATAGGGCTCATTCTTCTACCGCAGGCGTTGCTCAGTTTTTACCAGCTGTTGCTGGTTTTCTTCTAAAAAGAGAAGTGGAAGTCCTTACTTCAATACTTGAAGATCCTCAAGAGCCTTTTCTTGCTATTTTAGGTGGCGCAAAAGTTGCAGATAAGATCATGGTAATACAGAAATTTTTAAGTAAAGTAAACAGCATCATAGTAGGCGGAGGAATGAGCTATACATTCCTGAAATCTAAGGGATATGAGATAGGAAAATCCATACATGCTGATGACCCTGCTGAATTTGAAAACCAGATAAAATTTGCAAAAGAGTCCATTGATGCTGCAGTGAAAAATAAAGTAAATTTTATAATTCCTGTAGACGTAGTAGTTGCAAAAATGGATGAGGCCGGAAATATTACTGATAAAAAAACAGTACTGGCTGACAGCATACCTGCAGATTATGAGGGTTTTGATATGGGTGAAAAAACATTAGCTTTATATGATGCTGAAATTGCTAAAGCAAAAACCATATTCTGGAATGGTCCTGTAGGTTTCTTTGAAAACAAGGATTTTGAAAATGGGACCAGGAGAGTCGCAATCGCAGTGTCAAATCAAAAAGTTGTCACTGTTGCCGGTGGTGGCGATACACTTGCTGCAATTAAAAAGTTTGATCTGTCAGACAAGTTCTATCATATATCAAGCGGAGGTGGTGCTTCCATGGAGCTGCTTGAAGGCAAGGAACTCCCAGGTGTATCTGTCCTGCTTGATTTGTAATATTTTTAGAATATATTTAAAACCTGGTTGGTTTAAGATTGTTTTATTAAAAAATGACTGACCAGGTTTAATTATTTTTTATTACACCATATTATATCTAAATTTTTTATTTAAAAGTTTTAATTAATATTTAATATATTTTAACTTGGCAGGAGTAAAGCATGAGAACACCATTTATAGCAGGAAACTGGAAAATGAATTTAAACCACAATGAGGCAATTAAATTCATCGGAGATATCAGTTACAAATTTGAAAATAAAAATGATATAAGAATTGCAGTATGCCCTTCATTTACATCATTAAGAAGTTCTATCATTGTACTCGAAGACGAAATATCAAAAAACCCGAAAATAAAAATTAAAATTGGTGCTCAAAATATGTATTTTGAGGAGAATGGTGCATTTACAGGTGAAATTTCTCCAGTAATGCTGAAAACTCTCGGAATAGAATATGTTATAATCGGACATAGTGAAAGACGCGAACTTTTTGGCGAAGTTGATGAATCTGTAAACAAGAAATTAAAAGCTGCATTTAATCATGACATAAAGCCTATTTTATGTGTCGGTGAAACTTTACAGACTAGAGAAGCAGGCAATGCGGTTGATTTTACTTTAATGCAGATACAAAAAGATCTGTATGGTATTTCAGAAACAGAAATGAGCAGCATTACTATAGCCTATGAGCCGATCTGGGCTATAGGTACAGGTAAAAATGCAACTCCGCAGGATGCTAATGAAATGTGTCTTGCTATAAGGAATGAAGTTAAAAGGCTCTATAACCCGGAAATAGCTGAAAATCTTATCATACAATATGGAGGAAGCGTCAAACCTTCAAATATAAAAGAACTGATGGCTATGCCGGACATAGACGGAGCTTTAGTCGGCGGGGCAAGCATTAAAGTGGAAGATTTTCTTGCAATAATCAATTATTAAAATCATCTTACAAAAACGTAACATATTTATGGAAAATTTAAAAAATAAAACTAATTACCCTGTATGCCTTATTATATTGGACGGATGGGGTATTTCAAGCAATAAGAATGGCAATGCAGTTTTCTCGGCAAAAAAACCTAATATGGATAGCTTTATGAAAATGTATCCCAATACAGAACTCGTTTCATCAGGGCTTGCAGTCGGTCTACCTGAAGGCCAAATGGGAAATTCTGAGGTTGGACATTTAAATATTGGTGCCGGCAGGGTAGTTTACCAGGATCTTACAAAGATCTCCCATTCAATAGAAATTGGAAAATTTTTTTCAAAAGAAGCTTTTTTGGCAGCGATAAATAATGTTAAGAAAAACAAATCCTCGCTGCACTTAATGGGTCTGCTTTCTGATGGGGGAGTTCATAGCCATATCGGTCATATAAAAGCATTAATTGAGCTTGCTAAAAAAAATAATGTAAAAGATTTATTTTTGCATGCTTTTCTCGATGGAAGGGATGTGCCTCCTAGAAGCGCTCAAACATATATTAATGAAATTAAAGAATTTATGGATGAAGAGGGTTATGGAGTTATAGCAACGGTGAGCGGAAGATATTATGCTATGGATAGAGACAACAGATGGGAAAGAGTTAAAACAGCTTATGAAAATCTGGTCTATAGAAATGGAAAACATTATAATACTGCAATAGATCTTGTCCAGGATTCATATGACAATAATCTGGATGACGAATTTATCTTACCTGGCTGTGTTAATGTCATCGATGAAGAAAAAGCAAAAATAAAGTCAAATGACTCCATTATTTTTTTCAATTTCAGGCCTGATAGAGCAAGAGAATTGACAAGAACGTTTATTTTAAAAGATTTCATTGAGTTTGATAGAAATATTTCTGTTCCCAGAAACCTGGTTTTTGTCTGCATGACCGAATATGACATAAGGTTTAATGGAATACCCGGCGTTCATATTGCATACCCGCCAAAAGATATTTCAAAGACTTTAGGTGAGGTGGTGTCTGAAAATAATTTAAAGCAGCTTCGTATTGCTGAAACTGAGAAGTATGCTCACGTGACTTTTTTCTTCAACGGGGGGATTGAAAAAGCAAATGCTGGCGAAGACAGGATTTTAGTTCCTTCTTCCAAGGTAGCTACGTATAATCTTAAACCTGAAATGAGTGCATATGAAGTCACAAGTAAACTTATAGAAAAAATTTCTGAAAAAATTTATCATCTTATAATAGTTAATTTTGCCAATGCTGATATGGTAGGCCACACCGGTTTTTTTGATGCAGCTGTAAAGGCAATTGAAGCAGTTGACGACTGTGTCGGTAAAATTATAAACAAGATCAAAGAGGTAGGGGGAATTCCGATCATAACTGCTGATCATGGTAATGCTGAAGATATGATAAATGAACAAATGCAGTGTTCGCTGACAGCACACACAAACTCAAAGGTGCCGTTTATTCTTTGCAGTGACACTATAAGAGAACTTGTGAGTGAAGAAGAAAATCCTAAGTTATGTGACATTGCTCCTACGATTCTTGAACTGTTGGGCATAAAAAAACCTGTTGAAATGACAGGATGTTCATTGATTAAAAAATATAATTGATTTTCGAACAGGTAAAGGTTAAAAAAAATTTATCATAATATTTCTTGGTTTATATTGAATATTATTTTTTAAGAACATTTAAAAGCACAAATGGATAGAAAGAATATAAAAAAGCCTGTCTGCCTTATTATAATGGATGGATGGGGGCTTTCAGAGCGTAAAAAGGGAAATGCAATTTTTCAGGCATTGACGTCCAATATTGATTATTACACCAGGTTTTATCCAAATACAAAGCTGAATGCATCGGGTATGATGGTAGGTCTTCCTAAAAACCAGATGGGAAATTCAGAGGTCGGACATTTAAATATTGGAGCTGGCAGGATAGTAATGCAGGACTACACAAAGATAGAAGCCGCTATAAAAAATGGAGATTTCTACAAGAACAAAGCATTTTTAAATGCATTTGACAATGTCAAAGAACATAACGGTAATCTCCACTTGATGGGATGTATTTCTGATGGGGGTGTGCACAGCCATATTGATCATCTTAAGGAACTTGCCAAAATGGCCGTAAAAAGCGGTATAAAAGAATTTTATATACATGCTTTCCTGGATGGCCGTGATGTTTTCCCCATGAGCGCTAAAGGGTATTTGAATGAAATCAAAGATCTCCTTAATGAAATAAAAGCAGGTGAAATTGCCACTTTAAACGGCAGGTATTATTCCCTTGACAGGGATAATAAATGGGATAGGACCAGGCAGGTATATGAATTACTGGTCAATAGAACCGGAAAAGAGTTTGATAATTTCGAAGAGGCTATAAACTATTATTATGATAATGGTGTTTCAGATGAATTCATTAATCCCTGCTGCCTGAAAGTAAAAGACCCTCAGAAATCCAGGATAAAAGATAACGATTCTGTTATATTTTTTAATTTCAGGCCTGATAGGACAAGGCAGCTTACGAGTGCCTTTATATCGGAGGATTTTGATTATTTCAAGAGGCCTGATAAAAATCCTAAAACCTTTTTTGTATGTATGACAAATTACGACGATAGATTTAATGCTCCTGTTGCATTTCCTCAGGATAAAATAAAAAACACACTTGGTGAAGTACTTGCAGAAAAAGGAATAAAACAGTTAAGGATCACTGAAACTGACAAATACCCTCACGTATCATTTTTTTTTAATGGCGGCCGGGAAGAACCTTTTAAAAACGAAGACAGGATTTTAATTCCCACTGCTTCGGTAAAGACATATGATCTTCGTCCGCAAATGAGTGCCTATGAAATAACGGAAAAGGTCATAGAAGAAATCAACGAAGGCAAATATGACTTTATTGTATTGAACTTTGCAAATGCTGATATGGTAGGGCACTCTGGGTATATGGATTCAGCGATTACCGCAGTTGAAGCAGTGGATTCATGTGTCGGACTTGTAGTCAATGCATTGATTTATGTGGGAGGTTGTGCAATCATTACTGCTGACCATGGAAATGCCGAAGAAATGATTTGCTCGATAACAAAAAATATTGTTACTGCCCATACGACTTCAATGGTGCCTTTTATAATATGCGATGAAAGCTTTGGTAAAATAAGAACTGATTATGAAAACCTTAAGCTTGGTGATATTGCCCCTACAATATTGGATATCCTTGGCATAGAAAAACCTGTTGAAATGACTGGTGATTCATTGATTTGTATTAATGATAATGACAGATAATTATTTTTGATTCAGTGTTAAAAAAACAAAATCATTATTAATAAAAGGCTTAAATTTATTTTAATGTTTGAATTTGATTTTTTTTGTTATAATATCTTAGTTAAAAAGTTAATAGTTTTTTTATTTTATAAATATGAAAATAACAGTATAGGAAAAGGATTTATATGGGTTCAATAATTCTAAATATTTTATTTGGGTTTCATATTGCAGCTTGTCTTGGTATAATTCTGCTGATTTTATTGCATTCGGGCAAAGGCGGAGGAATTTCCGGCTTATTTTCAGGCATGGTAGATAATTTTGACGGCGCAGGTATTGTTGAAAAAAATTTAGATAGGATAACTATCATTTTTGGTGCTTGCTTTGGTGTTACATCAATCCTTTTATTTATCTTTCAATAATTATTTTTTTAAGTCTTGTATTTAGCATAAATTAAAGTATTATTTTATAATTTTTTAAAAAATCTTACCAGGATATAAAAAAAACAACATACTGGTTGAGAAAAAGGAGGAAGAAGAAATGCGAAAGAAAAAGGTATTATTTGCATTAGTTGCCTTTGTGGTTATCTCTTCACTAGTTGTGGCTTTATTTACAGGTTGCGATCTTGTAAATAGTACAATTGCAACTATTGAAGAAACAGCTGAATCTGCAATGGAAGAGGCAGGTGTAACAACTGCAACAGAAGAAAGCACTACTACTACAGCAGCTTCAAACCAACCAAAAATTGGCGGCACAATGAGGCTTCATATTAATGAGCCTGTTTCTCTTGATCCACCAAATGCGTATGAAAGTGAAGGAATCCAGATAGTCAGGCAGCTTTGGGATGGTCTGTTTACTTATGACGCAGTAACTCTAGAAACAAAACCAGAACTATGTGAAAAATATGAAATAAGCGATGATGGTCTTACGTATACTTTTTATATTAAAAAGGGAGTTAAATTTCATAGTGGCAAAGAACTTAAAGCTGAAGATTTTGTATATTCCTGGACTAGACTTGTTTTAAAAGATACAGCTTCTTATCTTGCTTATCATCTTTCTCCAATTGTTGGTTATGAAGAATGCCAGGATGGCAGTGCTACAGAACTTAAAGGGATAAAAGCCCTTGACGATTATTCTTTTCAGGTTACTCTGCAATATGCTTATGCGGACTTTATAAATACTCTTGGACATGTGGCTTTTTATCCTGTAAATAAAGAAAGTATTGAAAATGCAGGAGAAGCAGCAGGAGAAATGCCGGATGGAACAGGTCCATTTAAGTTTATTAAATGGGAGCATGACCAATATGTTGAAATTGTAAGAAATGATGATTATTATGGACAAAAAGCTTATCTTGACGGTGCAAAGTTTGTTATTATCCCGGATGAGCAAACCGCATTTCTTGAATTTCAGGCTGCCAATATTGAATATACTGAAATTCCTGTTGGCCAGGTAAAAGCTACCGCAGCTGATCCTTTATGGAAAGACGGAGTAATAATTCATCCGATGCTTGGTCTTTATTATTATGGTATGAATGTTAATGCAGAGCCATTTAAAGACAACCTTCCATTAAGAGAAGCTGTTGGACTTATGATAGACAGGCAAAATGTTTGTGAAATTATCAGTGAAGGTGTTTCGGTTCCAGCAACCGGCTTTGTCCCACCAGGTATTCCAGGTTTTCAGGAAAATGCAATGGGATATACTTTTGACCTTGAAAAGGCAAAAGAAAAACTTGTAGAAGCAGGATATCCTGAAGGTGAAGGTCTTCAAACACTTAAACTTGGATATAACACAGGTGCAGGACACGAAACCATAGCAGAAGCGATACAGGCAGACGCTGCAAAAATAGGAATAAAAATAGAGATCGAGGGATTTGAATGGGGCACCATGCTTGAAAAAGCAAGAGCGGGCGAGATCATATTCTTCAGATTAGGCTGGCAGGCAGATTATCCTACGATGGATAATTTCCTGTATCCTTTGTTTTTTTCAAAATCATCTGATAATTACGCTGATTACAATAATCCTGAAGTAGATAAGCTTTTAATAGAAGCAAGAAGCACAGCAGATAAAGCTCAAAGAGAAGCAAAATATCAGGAAGTGGAAAAGCTAATACTTAAGGATGCCGCATTTGCACCTATTTATTTTTATGGAACAAGAAGAATAATCCAGACTTATGTTAAAGATTTTGTTCTTGATAATATGGAAAATTATGATCTTGCAACTGTATGGCTGGATAAATAACAAACACATATTTTTAGTACCTTAAAAATTGATTATTAAGTAGTGGAAATTAACTCAGCCTGCACAAAAGTGCAGGCTGAGGCTTAAAAAGCTAAAAAAAATATTTAGAAAAAATTATTTAAAAAATTTATAGTAAGATATAGGAGTATTATTTATTATAATTTTAAATTAAAATAGAAATAATAGTTTTTTTGTTATAAATAATTAAGATTAAAAATAAAAAAACAGAGATATGTGATGCTGTATTATATTATAAAAAGAATTCTGCAAATAATACCAGTAATAATAGGCATAACAATTCTTTTGTTTGTACTTATGTATATTATTCCAGAAGATCCCGCCCAACTAATTCTTGAAAAAGGTGCGACTCCCCAAGCACTTCAAAATTTAAGGGAAAAAATGGGTACAGATAAACCTGTTTATGTACAATACTGGAGATACGTAAAACAGCTGTCAAGAGGTGATCTGGGGACTTCCTACAGGTACAGGAGATCTGTCAACTCCATACTCGCTGATCACTACCCTAATTCAATTAAACTTGCATTTGCAGCAATAATTATTGAGACTATAATCGGTCTAATAGCAGGTATAATATCCGCTGTCCGGAAGTACAGCTTTCTGGATGTACTTGTCACTATTTCCACGACCATTCTTGTGTGTATACCTGTGTATTGGTTAGGAATGCTCCTGCAGATTGGTTTTGGCCTCAAGCTTGGCTGGCTTCCAATGTCCGGGATGGGGGATGGAAGTTTAAAGTACTTTATTCTGCCTGCAATTACACTGGCATCAGTTTCAACAGCATTTGTTGCAAGAATTACAAGGAGCACCATGCTTGATGTTATGTCAAATGACTATATAAGAACAGCTTACGCAAAAGGTCTTTCAAATAATTCGGTTATATATAAGCATGCTTTAAAAAATGCTCTTATCCCTGTAGTTACTTATATCGGGATTGATCTCGGTACTTTAATGGGAGGGGCAATTTTAACCGAGACTATTTTTGCCTGGCCTGGAGTAGGAAGGACCATTTATCTTGCAATATTGCAGAGAGATGCACCTGTAGTCATCGGTGGTACCATTGTCCTTGTCTTAATTTTTGTGGTAATAAATCTTATTGTGGATATACTGTATGCATTATTGGATCCCAGAATAAGACTTGAAGGCGGGGGGAACATTAATGTTTAACTACCCAATCATGAAAAACAATAAAAAATTTTTATAATAAATTATGTATCCTTTCAAAGAAGATAAAAACAAGTTTCAAGATGATTCTGATATAAACGAGATATTTGATGAATCTATTGCGATTGAATCTGAAATTGAAAAAAAATACAGTAAATCATCACTTTATAAAGATGCATGGAGAAGGCTTGTAAGAAATAAGCTTGCAATGATAGGTCTGGCAATAGTAATAATAATGGCTATAATTGCTATTTTCGCACCTTTTATTGCTCCTTATAATCCAAATGACAGAATAAAAGAAGATTCTCAGAAAGGTCCCACTCTTAAACATTGGTTTGGCACGGACCTTTTAGGCAGGGATCTTTTTAGCAGGGTTTTATTCGGAACAAGAATATCCATGCTTGTAGGAGTGGTTGCAGTCGCGATTTCTCTGGCAATAGGTTTATTTTTTGGTGCATTATCTGGTTTTTTTGGTGGGATATCAGATGCGGTAATTATGAGGGTTGCTGATATTTTCTTTGCTTTTCCTTATATTCTCGGGGCAATAGTCATTATGACTGTTTTGGGTCCAGGGGTTCTAAATGTTTTCATTGCAATCGGAATCCTCGGGTGGTCTTCTGTAGCCCGGTTGTTTAGAAGCTCAATATTATCGATAAAAGAAAAGGAATATATAGAAGCAGCAAGAGCTGTTGGTGCTTCCAACTCAAGGATAATAATAAAGCATATTTTTCCAAATTCTTTTGCCCCAATAATTGTTTATTCAACCATGAATGTTGGTACGGCAATTATTGTAGAAGCTGCACTTTCTTTTTTGGGACTGGGTGTACAACCCCCCACACCTTCCTGGGGCAAAATGCTCTCAGAATCCTTGGGGTATATAAACACATCACCATGGATGATGTTTTTTCCTGGTCTTGCAATTCTTATAACTTGTCTTGGGTTTGTACTTCTCGGTGACGGACTAAGAGATGCATTTGACCCGAAATTAAAGAGGTAATTATGGTAGAAGATAAACGGGAAAAAATACTGGAAGTTAAAAATTTAAAAACATATTTCTATACAGACGGCGGAATAGTAAAAGCCGTCGACGGAGTTAACTTTGATCTTAAAAAAGGTGAGACTTTAGGAATAGTAGGCGAGACAGGCTCAGGTAAAAGCATTACTGCCTTGACAATTCTTGGACTTATTCCTATTCCACCCGGCAAAATTGAAAGTGGAGAGATTTTATTTAGGGGAGAGGATCTGCTTAAATTAAAAATAAGCAATCTCAAACATTTCAGGGGAAATTGTATTTCAATGATATTCCAGGATCCTATGACTTCCTTAAATCCTGTTTTTACCATAGGCAATCAGATTTCTGAAGCGATACTGGCTCATCAAGAAGTAACAAAGAAACAAGCATATACAAAAGCCCTGGATTTGCTTGATATGGTAGGAATATCAGATAGGAAAAAAAGAATGAAAAGTTATCCTCATGAATTCAGTGGGGGGATGAGGCAGAGAGCAATGATTGCAATGGCAATTGCAAACTCTCCGAGCATTCTGATAGCAGATGAGCCCACAACTGCTCTGGATGTTACAATCCAAGCCCAGATACTTGAACTAATAGATACCTTGAAGAAGAAAACAAACTCTTCTGTTATTTTAATTACTCATGATCTTGGGGTCATTGCAAAATATGCTGAAAGGGTCATGGTAATGTATGCCGGAAAACCTGTCGAGTTTGCAAGCGTGGATAATATTTTTTACAATCCGCTGCATCCATATACATTAGGCCTGATAGGCTCAGTTGCTAAGCTAAATGAAGAGAAAAAGGAAAGATTAAAACCTATAAAAGGCTCTCCTCCGAGCCTTATTGATTTACCTATAGGCTGTACATTTGCTTCAAGGTGCAGATTTGCAATAAAAAAATGTAAAGTTGAGTTTCCTCCCGTAATTGAAGAAGAAGCCAACCATTTCGCAGCTTGTTACAGGGCAAAGGAATTTATTGATGGAAGTTTAAGCAGGAACTAAAAAAGAAGTTTTTATTTATTAAATCAAAATTATATGCCTGATGGAAAGTGAATATAAAAATTTAATTGAAGTTAAAAACCTGAAGAAATATTTTAATTTGAGAACTGGATTTATTTTTAATAAATCTGCAGGATCAATAAAGGCAGTGGATGATATTGGTTTTTATATTAAAAAAGGAGAGACTTTCGGTCTTGTTGGTGAAAGTGGATGCGGTAAATCAACCGCAGCCCGATTGTTGCTGAGGCTTATTGTACCGACTTCAGGCCAAATTTATTATAAGGGAGTCAATATACTGAAGTTAAAACGTTCTCAAATGTTTAAATACCGGAAAGAAATTCAAATTATTTTTCAGGATCCTTATGCTTCCTTAAGTCCAAGAATGACTATTGGTGATATTGTAAGTGAACCGCTTGAAGTACATAAAGTCGGCGACAGGAATTCCAGGCTGGCAAAAATAAAACAGACTTTAAAAATTGTTGGATTGAATCCCGAACATATCAACAGATATCCTCATGAATTCAGCGGGGGACAAAGGCAAAGAGTTGGAATTGCAAGAGCTTTGGTATTGCAGCCTGAGCTTATTATATGTGATGAACCGGTATCTGCGCTTGACGTATCAGTGCAGGCCCAGATATTAAACCTCATGATAGATCTGCAAAAGCAGTATGATCTAACTTATTTATTTATAGCACATGATTTATCTGTAGTTAAATATGTAAGCAACAGAATTGGAGTAATGTATCTAGGGAAAATAGTTGAAATTGCCTCAGCAGAAGATTTATATAAACATCCGCTTCATCCATATACGATGGGTCTGCTTTCCGCAATTCCAATTCCTGACCCTGATCTAGAAAGAAAAAGACAGAGAATCATTCTTCCCGGCGATGTTCCAAGTCCGATAAATCCGCCGTCAGGTTGCAGGTTTCATCCAAGATGTCCAAACGCTCAGGAAATATGTTCGAAAGAAGAGCCTGAATTTATAAATTATCCGGAAAACGGCAACGACCATTATGCTGCATGTTTTTTTGCTGGGAAACCTATATAAAATTTTTCTTAGACTCACTAATAATACAGATTTGGTAAAAAATAAATTTTCTAGAAAACTGATACTATTTCTAAGCTTAGTCTTTTTTATTATAAATTTTATATTTGCAATTTCGTGTAAAAATATTGATTCTCCTTTTAATTTGAACTCAGAACAAAATGATTCAAACTTTTCTATAAATAGCCCGGAAGATAAAATTGAAGATGAAGAGTTGTTTTATAAATTCAAAAACAGCCAGAAAGAAAAAAATCCTCTTAGCAATCTGAATATAAGACAGGCAATTTTTTTTGCTATAGACAGAGAAAGGATAGTGCAGGAGCTGTTTGGAGATAATAATAAAGTATTGAACAGTTTTTTTAACGAAACATCATATTTCAAAAAATCTTCCTGGAGCAAATATTCTTATAACCCCCAAAAAGCTAAAGAACTTTTAAGCATGGCAGGATATGATGCAGACAATCCATTGTTTTTGACAATAGGTGCAATTAACAATTCGCCTTCAAGAACAAAAATTGAAAATATTATTAGAGAAAATTTTAATGATGTTGGTATTGAATTATGGATAGTGAACAAACCTCCAAATGAATGGTATGGCAGCATCCTCAAGAAGGGTAATTTTGAACTTGGTATTTGGTCCCTTTATACTTTTGGTTCTGGTGAATTAATCAACTATTTAAATTCCTTGAAAATACCTGTAAATGAAACCGAGGAAAATAAAAACTGCAGTAATTTTTATTGGTATAAAAATGAAAATATTGATTTAATGCTTGATAAAATTGCAAAAACTGAAAATATTGATGAGTTAAAGACTTATACTGATGAAATTCAGGAAAAAATCTCTGAAGATGCAATAATCCTGCCGCTTTTTTCAAGAATGTTCGTTGTTGCCCATAAAAAAGAGATAAATAATATTCAAGTAAGCACTATTGATGGTAATTTTTTTAAAAATATAGAAAACTGGACTTTAAATGAAACAAAAAATGATCAATCACATTCTGTTATTATAGGGATGAGTTCTGAACCTAATACTTTAAATCCGTTTTTTGAAGAAAATACAAGCATGAATTATATCAATAGTCTTATGGTAAATGGATTATGGGAACTTGATGAGAACGCAATTTATCAGCCCGCACTGGTAGATGAAGATGCAAGCCAGTTAAGTGAAAATGAATTTTTGAATGTTAAAAAAATTAAGCTCAGGGAGAATATATTCTGGGAAAACGGAGATCCCATAACTTCTGATGATGTAAAGGCAACAGTAAATGCAATTCTTGAAGATAAATCAATTTTAAAATTCAAGGATGATTATGAAAAAATAGAAAAGATTGAAATCATAAACAATAAAGAATTTGAAGTTTATTTTAAGGAAAATATTAGAGACTGGAAAAAATTATTCCTTTATATTTTTCCTAAAAAAGATCTTGATCAGAATAATTTAAGCAATTTATATGAAAATTATATCGTTAGCAGCGGACCTTATAAATTTAAAGAATGGGAAAAAGGTCAACATATTTCATTAACATTAAATGCAAACCATAAGATCAGCCATCCTTTTTTTAATGAAATTGAAATTATTTTCAATAATGAAGAAAATTTACTTATTGAATCCCTTGAAAAAGGAGACATAGATATTTTAAGTCTGCCTGTTGATTTAAAGCTAATTGAAGAAATAAAAGCAAATAAAAAATTAAATCTCATCTTGAAAGAAAGCAATTTGTGGGAGCATGTTGCAATATGCATGAAAACAGAAGAGTGAATCCCAAGTGAATTTAATACCCCGGCTTTAATCATTGTATAGTGATAAAACTTAATATAAAATATTTTAAGTTAAGGATAAATACAATGAGAAAGATTTCAATATCTGAAATATTTCTATGTATCATGGGATAGGGTATCTGCAAACATAATTGTTGACAACATCTTTAATAATTTTTAATATATAAAATCTAAAAAAAGACGGAATGGCGGAATTGGTAGACGCGCAAGGTTGAGGGCCTTGTGGACAATTAAGTTCATGGGGGTTCAAGTCCCCCTTCCGTCACCAAAATTATGAAAGAAGCCTATTTATATACATCCATAGAAGAATTAAAAGTAAGGTGCAATCTATGTAATCACAGGTGCCTTATAAAAGAGGGCAGCATAGGCAAATGTTTTGTAAGGAAAAATATAGCAGGAAAACTATATAGCCTGGTATATGCAAAGTTAATCGCTGAAAATATTGATCCTATAGAAAAAAAGCCCCTTTTTAATTTTTTACCTGGGTCATCTACTTATTCTATAGCTACAATGGGCTGCAATTTCAGATGCTTTTTTTGCCAGAACTACCAGATATCCCAAGTTTCCATCGACGATAACAATATACCGGGAAGATTTGAAACGCCTGAAAATATAGTTAAGAAAGCAATTGAGAACTGTTGCAGCAGTATTTCTTATACATACACTGAGCCTACTATTTTTTTTGAATTTGCATATGATACTTCAATAATTGCAAAAAAAAATCAATTGAAAAATATTTTCGTCACAAATGGTTTTATGAGCACAGAAGCTCTTGAGATGATATCACCATATCTTGATGCTGCTAATGTTGATTTAAAAAGTTTTTCAGACGATTTCTACAAAAAAAATACTGGTGGAAGGCTAAAACCGGTTTTAGACAACATAAAATACATGAAAAAGCTTGGAATATGGGTGGAGGTCACAACTTTATTGATTCCTGGACTTAATGATTCGAAAGAAGAACTTGAGCAGATAGCAGTCTTTTTAAGAGATGCAGGAAGGGAAATACCCTGGCATATCAGTGCCTATTATCCCCAGTATAAATCAAAAATTTCCCCGACCTCATATAAAAAAATAATTGAAGCTGTAGAATTAGGCAAGGAGGCCGGACTATTATATGTCTATGGCGGCAATATAAATTACCCCGGACTGGAAAATACATCTTGTCCAAAATGCGGAAACGAAATAATAACAAGAAATGGATTTAATATTGCCAGAACTGATATGAATGAGTGCAGATGCGGTAAATGCGATTTTAGAATAGACGGAGTCTTTTAATTTAAAATATACTTAAAATATTCTTAACTTTTAATGAAAATTAATTTATAATAGCATATTTGAAAGGCGACTTAGCCAAGTGGTAAGGCAGAGGTCTGCAAAACCTTTATCTCCGGTTCGAATCCGGAAGTCGCCTCCAATTTTTAAGATTTAAATTTAGGGCTCTGCAATAAAAATTTTCTGCATTAATCGAATATTCGGCATTATTTATATGAATAAGATTTCCTGGCAAATAAATAAATATTTTTTAATTTGAAATCATTTGATATGTTAAAATATAAATAATGATTAAATAACGATAAATAATTTTACAGGAGGTTTAATAATGGCGATAAAAGCAAATCATGTAGACGGAAAAGAAAAAGGGAAAGTAATGCTTTATGCTTTAAGTACATGTATTTGGTGCAGAAAAACCAAAATGTTTTTAAATGAACTTGGAGTAGCTTATGATTTTGTGGATGTGGACCTGCTTGATTCTGAAGATCAGGACAAAGCAGTAGAAATAATTAAAAAATTTAATCCAACAGGCGGATTTCCTACAATGATAATTGATGATAAGGATGGAATAAGAGGTTTTGATGAAGAAAAAATAAGGGAGGTGCTTGGATAATTGGAGGAGAAAATAAATATTTCTGATGAAGAAGTTGAAAAGACGTATTTAAAATTTAAAAAGGAAGCTGAAGACAACGGTTATTTCTTAAATAATGATTTGTTTTTTTCCAAAGAACTAATAAGAAGTCTTCTTATTAATCAAAACAGGTATGGTTATCAGGCTTGTCCATGCAGGCTTGCGAGTGGTGATAAATCAAAAGATCTGGATATTATATGCCCCTGTGATTATCGGGATACCGATCTGAATGATTTTGGAGCTTGCTATTGTGCGCTATATGTTTCAAGTGAAGTAATCAAGGGAGAAAAAAAAGTAAGAGCCATTCCTGAAAGAAGAAATGCAACAAAATTAATGAAAAACAGTGCAAAACATGAAGATACTCCAGGAAAAGTTAACTCTGATCTTTCTAATTTAAATTATCCTGTCTGGAGATGCAAGGTCTGCGGTTATTTGTGTGCAAGAGAAAATCCACCGGAAATATGCCCGGTTTGTAAGGCAAAAAAAGACAGGTTTGAAAA
>Ga0351892_10051_pt1 | contig 48712 bp, 47 predicted proteins | sample TotcelFGM3001K14_FD_206763 | JGI IMG/M metagenome (GOLD analysis project Ga0351892, IMG submission 206763) | Enriched cells from coal bed in the Powder River Basin, Montana, United States - Total cells FGM rep3 HSBNCT.FGM.300.1.K14 ... | reverse complement strand
CCGGTTTTAATTTATCAGGGTGCGTTGACGCTGTCGGCCTCGGTCATGAAACCTTTTCTCACCCCGTTGGTGGTGGACCAGATGTCCGCGGTTGGTGGTCTGCTGATTCTGGCAATCGGCATCAATCTGCTTGAACTGAAAAAAATCAATGTTGGAAACATGCTTCCGGCTATTTTTGTACCCATGATTTATTTTGCGATAAAATCATTTTTTTTATGACCTCGTAAAAAATATCCATTTCCGTTTACCGGAAAACATTGATGCTCATCGGGCGACCGGCTGACGAAAGCATAATTCTTTAATGGCCCCAGGCGCAGAAAATTTTCAACCAGGTGAATACCATACTCGGTCATAAAGCTTTCCGGATGAAACTGGACGCCATGCAATGGATAGCATGTATGGGAAATTCCCATAATGTCACCATCCGGTGTAACCGCGGTAATATGAAGTGAATCATGATTTGGCTCAATCATCAGGGAGTGATATCTGGCCGCCTGAAAAGGTGTTGGAATTTTCTGGAAAATACCCTGATTGTCATGGTGAATCCAACTGACTTTGCCATGCATGGGAACCGGCGCGCGAACGGTTTTTCCGCCGAAAGCCTCATTCAGGCACTGCATTCCCAAACATACTCCCAATATGGGGATATGTTGGTAAAAAGACTGAATTACAGGTATGGAGATGCCGGAATGGGCCGGGTCTTTTGGACCCGGGCTGATCAGAATATAATCCGGATTGATTTTGCCAAGCATACCGGGGCTGGTTTCATCACTGCGATATACATTTATTTTCAGTGGGTAGGGCTTGAAAAGCTGAACCAGGTTAAACGTAAATGAATCGTAATTATCGATCACTGCCAGTGTAATCATCACATCTCTCCATAAAAAAACAGCCATCCCGACCGGAGTCTGGGTGGCTGTTGCCTGAACATAACCCGAATACATCATCAAAAGTCTATAAAAAGTTGTTGACTATCTCATTCTTAACCCCCTGGTAATCCATAGAATTGCCATCAACATGATCAGGTTAACCAATTCGGGGCAGCGGCCAGACGGTTGAAATCCCCAGTGATTGAAGGCATTGAATTCCTTCGGCAACATGGCGGCCCACGGTATCGACGCTGTGAGAATCATCCCCTGGGGCGATTGAAATCGACATCTCCCGGGCCTGGTTCAGAATGGGACGGGAGACATAGGGTTCCCGGCTGCCTTTATACAGGGCACGAACATTCAGATCCAGTATCAGCCCCAGGGATGCAATGGTCTCCAGATTTCTGCAGATACGCTGCCAGACCGTTGGAGACTTCAGTCGAATGGGGTAGTCCGGATCAAATATTCGAATCAGATCAAAATGCCCAACCACAGCCGGTTTAAGGGATTTAATCATGTCATGCTGCAAATCGAAATAGGCAAGATAAAGGCCTTCGATGCCGCCTGAAACCGATGCGGCACGCTCGTATTCAGATGGACTCATATCAATGGGAATATTGGCCACATGATGAACCGATCCCACGACATAGTCCAGGTGAAACCGGTTCTGCAACTGTCGAGCATATGCGACAGCACCGTCATAGGCCTCGGTTTCCATTCCCACATAAATGGTAAGCCGGTCATGGTAGTCAGACTGCAATTTTCGACAATGCGCCACATAACGGCCAAAACGGTCCTGCATCGCGCCTGCGGTAAGGCCTGCATCCCGCTCATCGGGATAGAGGAATGCATCGTCGACGGGCGGCATATGTTCGGTAATACCCACCCATGAAAACTGCTGATCATGGTAGGCCCTGACCATATTCTCCAGAGAATCCTGAGCATGCTGGCAATAGTCGGCACTGTGTCCGCCATGCACAGATACCAATAGCGGCAGGGGCTCCGGTTGTCGGGTGTTATTCCTGATCATCTGGCATCCTGTCGCGGGCGAATCGATCTGATCGTATCGGTTTTCAATGTCGTTTTGTCCGATACGAATCTGCATAATGAATTATTCCGGCATGATACGAGCTTCTGACAAAAGGTCCGCAGGTCGGCCGGATAAAGCCCATTTCCATGGCTGTCTGGCGCCAGCGGTCAAATTCCTGTGGCGGCACATATCGTTCTACCTTCAGATGATTTTGAGTCGGCTGAAGATACTGCCCCAGCGTGAGTCGGGAACAGCCATGCGCACGCAATGCTTTCAGAACAGCAAAGATTTCATCTTCGGTTTCACCCATGCCAAGCATCATCCCGGATTTGACTGGAATATGGGGAAAAAGGGAGGTGCTCTCGGCAAGCAGGTTGAGTGATCGGGCGTATTCGGCCTGAGGCCGGACCAGGGGATACAGGCGGGGCACGGTTTCAATATTGTGATTGAGAACTGTCGGATCGGATTGCAGAACGGTTTTGAGGGCAGCCGGGTTTCCCTGAAAATCCGGGATCAGGACTTCAATCCCGGCATCGGGCATCGCCTGTCGAACCGCTTCTATGGTTTTGGCAAAACCGGTGGCTCCGCCATCCAGCAGATCATCCCGGGTAACCGAGGTGATTACCACATAGGTCAGTCCCAATGATTTGGCAGCAGCGGCGACACGGGTCGGCTCATCCGGATCCGGGTCCGCCGGTTTGCCATACGCGACTGCGCAGAACCGGCAGTTTCTTGTACAGACCGGTCCCATGATCAGAAATGTGGCAGTCTTTTCCGAAAAGCATTCCCACTGATTGGGACAGCATGCTTCCTGACAGACCGTATGCAGACAATTTTGCTGCATCAGCTTTCTCATCTTTTCATATTCAGGCGAGGTGGGAAGCCTTCGCCTGAGCCATTCGGGTTTGGGGGATATAATGGTCATCCATTTTTTCTCCTGACATATCCAAACGCATTGACTGAAAGGCAACAAAAATTTCCAGGTAAGGAAAACATCATGTCAATTTCTTGGCTTTCCCAACTTTCAACCGGTTCCTGTATATTCCTGGCGAGGAGCCCTTTATAAGCGTCGCCCCCACTGTCTTTTTATAGAAATCCTTCGGGCCGACGCCGCCGATGATGGCATAAGCATATCCATTGCTTCTCATAGCGTAGAGACAAGACAGAATTAAGGCTTTGCCAATGCCGAGTCTCCGTTTGTTCTTGATAACACCAAAGGGACCAAAAAAGTTCTTGCATACACTGTCGTGGCAGGCAAAGCCTATGATTCCGCCAGATTCTGTCGCTATAAAACAGGAAGTGGGATGATTGCTGAAACAAACGTCACATTCACTTGCCCAGGCACTGCAGAACGTATTGCGCACCCACATGGTAACTTGTTCCTTTTCATAGGACATTGCGGTGCGAATTACGACACCTTGATCGATGAGCGCTTTGCTGAGAGGAACATCATTCGGAAGCTTAAACAGTTTGACCAGCATATCAGGCATTAACGTTGCCCTCCTTTCCCGTGAAAATCAGGATTCAGGAGAAAAGGTGCCTCTGCTCCTTTGAACCCACACGATTTTCTATTGTAATTGGCAATATTTTTCAATATGAAAAACATGCTGCTACCGTTTTTCAGATATTCGATTTCATCTTGAGCGATGATAATTTGCATGGACGATAATTGCTGAGAATTGGTGAAATTATTTATCTGAAAAACTGTTTCTTTCCTCCATTAACAGGTCCTTATTCATCGGCAGGACCTGCCGGATCTGGAAAACGTGCCGATGGGACTGCGAGAAGACGATATGCCGAATCCCCCTGTCACGTCAAACCCACCCACCCGCCTTCGGGGCGTCAATCTTGGCGGCTGGCTTTTGCTGGAGAAATGGATGACGCCGAGTCTGTTCAAGGGACTATCGGCGACTGATGAGACAACCTGGTGCGCGGAGCTGGGCCGAGAGGCATCGATGCGGTTGCGCACACACTGGCAGAGCTTCGTCACGCGCGAGGATTTCGCCTGGCTTGCAGGCGTGGGTATCAACGCGGTGCGAATCCCGCTCGGTCACTGGATTTTTGGCCCCCCGTATCCGTATCACAGAAAATACGGCGAAAACCCGCATCCTTTCGTCGAAGGTGGCATCGACATTCTGGACCGCGCGTTCGACTGGGCCGCGGAATTCGGTATTTGGGTCATACTCGACCTTCACGCGGCCCCCGGCTGCCAGAACGGCTTTGATAATGGCGGCATCAAGGACGTCTGCGAATGGCACACACGCGAGGAATACCTGGCGCATTCGGTCAAGGTGCTGGGAGATCTTGCCGAGCGTTACCACTTGGCGCCAACCCTTTACGGCATTCAACTGCTTAATGAACCGCGCTGGGATGTGCCCACGGATCTTCTCAAGTCGTACTATCTGAGCGCCTACAATGCAATCCGCGTACATTGCCCGCCGGAGCGCGTAGCAGTTGTCTTCCACGATGGCTTTCGCTCGCACCGAGAGTACCTGGGTTTCATGCAGGCGCCGCAGTACCAGAACGTAATCTTCGACATACATCGCTATCAATGCTTCGATCGCAGAGACATCGAAATGGACATACACGGCCACCTGCACAAGGCAGAAAATCTGTGGCGACAGGAGGTCGACGATATCCAGCGAGAGCTGATGCTTCCCGCGATCGTGGGCGAATGGAGCCTGGGGCTGGACCTGGAGGTTGTCTCACTCTGGGCCGAGGGGCCATTCGACCACGCGTTGCGCGGCCTGGACAATTTTCAGCAGGCCGTAGCTTATCGTGCTTACGGCGCCGCACAACTCCTTACATTCGAGCTTTACCATGGCTGGTTTTTCTGGAGCTTTCGCACCGAGACCACGCCGGAGTGGTGCTTTCGCGAGTGCATCGAGAGAGGTTGGCTGCCCCCCAGTTATCAATGAACATCGCTGGCGTTTTCGCGCTATGTGTTTGCCAGAACCTTTGTTTCGCGCAACCGGCTCAGAACCATTATTCGATTGTGAAGCTGCCTGAGACCCGGATGGAAGCTGATGTTCAGCAGTGTCGTGTTGGGCAACTCGCGGTGGAGCATCTCGAGGATCAGCCGCGCGCCCTTGGGGTCAAAGGTGTCGGTGGCTTCTTCCATGAACGCCCAGGCCGGCCGTTGAAGCAGAATTCGTGCAAAGCCGATCCGCTGCTGGGCACGTTGCGGCAGCACCTGCTCCCAGTTGCCCTGCTCATCCAGGCGCGGAGCAAGCCATGCCAGGCCGGCGCATTCGAGTGCATGGCGGATGGCGGATGTGGGAAAGATATTCGAAGGCTGAGGGTAGCAGAGCGCATCACGAAGAGCGCCATCGGGCAGGTAGGGACGCCGGGAAATGAACAGCATGCCACCAGCGGGTGGCAGCAACACCCGTCCGCTACCCCAGGGCCAGAGCCCGGCAAGCACCTTGAACAGGCTCCCCGTCACTGCAGAATCCCCTGTGATCAGCACCCATTCGCCGCGGCGGACATAACTGCTGAAGTGCTCGATCAGGATGTGCCCCGAGGGTTCGGCGATGCATAGATCCTCGATCACCAGGAGAGGACGTTCTGATCGGTCCAAGCTGATGCGTGGACCCCACACCCGGGTGCCATCGACCAGATGCTGCATGTCCTCGTGGAGTGACAGGACGCGATCCGCCGAAGCGCGGCAGCGCGCAATTTCGCCGATGTTGTCCACTGGCCAGGAAAGTGCGGAAGTCAGACGCTGGAATGCCTGAGCGGCTTGCATCAGCACACCGAGCGACATCGCTCCGTGAATGTATTGAGGTGCGGCGACCAGAATCGGAAATACCGGTAGCAGCGCCCCGTATCCCGTACCGAAAGAGACCAGGCCCATGTACGCGAGCGATTGCCGATCCCATTCACGCACGATCCGGGCAAATCGCGCTGATGAGCAAGTCCGCTCCAGCGGCTCACCGCGCATGAGCGCGATCGCTTCAGAGTTCTCGCGCGCCAGTGACAAGCCATATCGAAATGTTGCCTCAGCGGTCTGCAGGTCGTTTGTCGCGCGAACCAGCGGACGGCTCATGATCCAGCTGAATGCGCTGCCCAATGCCGCGTAAAGGAAAGCCAGCGGGACCATGTAGCCCGGCACATGAACCCCGGTACCCGGCAAGACGATTGCGCCCGACACCGACCACAGGATGTCGAAGAAAAGACCCATGATCATGAGCGAGTAGACCAGCGAATGGACCAACGCAATCGCGCTCTCCGTTGCGATGCGGATGTCCTCGGCGATGCGCTGGTCGGGGTTGTCGTGGTCACCGGAACAGAAGGTCAGCCGGTAGTGGCGACCGTCTTTCATCCATCTGTCAACCAACTGTTCAGTCAGCCAGGCACGCCAATCGATTTGCAGCCAGCGCTTGACAATCAGGTGGAGTGCCGTTACGGCGATGGAGAGGATGAAGATCAGCGCAAAAACTGCCGCCTGGAGAAGCAATCCTTGCAGCGAGCGCTGTTCGAGGGCGTCAAACAGCGCCCTGTGCCAGTAGTTGCTCCATACCGTGAGCCCGACTTGCGTCATGGTGAGCAGCAACAGCAGCAGCGTTGCGCCACGGACTTTCGTGCGCCGCTCGCAGCTCCAATAGGGGCCCGCAAGGAGAAGCACCTGCCGCAGAAAGTGCTTGCGGGTGCCTGTCACAGAGCCAGAAATGGCGGCCTGCACTGGATCTGGTGTCGAATCAGTCATTGCTGGAATTATAACGAACGATAGTAAACATCACAACATAAGTTGCTGCCATGGTTTAACTCAGTATCCCGTATATCTCTTCCAGTTTGATCATCGTGATCGCCGAGTAGACTGAACAGTTCATCCAGCAGTCGCCTGTGTGATGCCAGTAGGTTGGCAACTCTCCATCGGGTAGCTGGCTGACAGTCATGGCGTTGGCCATTGCTTGGGCCTTCAGCCGGAATATCTTCTGACCGGTGTGCTTGTAAGCCACGGCCCACGCATAAATCATATCTGATGCGCTGGCATTGATGGGCCTCATCCACACATACTGTTCCAAGGCACAAGGCGTAAGCCAGTTGTTGGGTTTGAGATCCGGATTGGGATGGCTCCATATCACGAACTGGTCTTCGGCAAAACGGATAATCTCCAGTGCCCAAGACTGATATTTCGGGTTGTCGCCGACGTGATCCAGCAGGTAACGGGCAACGTCACAGGCCTGGCCCTTGGAGAGATTCGTGTATGGCGCACTCGGCTCAACGTCCTCCAACTGCCCCTCCCAATTGAACGTTGTGATGGGGTTGGCGATGATCCAGTCTATGGCCTTTTTCGCAAGGGAACGGAACTTCCTGTGGCCGTATTGCACGTTCAGACGCTGAAATAACCGAATCACGTCAATGGGAATCGCATCATTCTTGCTGACGACCTCGCCCGTCCCCGGCTTGACCTTGATTGGCCATGTGCCGTTTGGGAGCTGTGTTTTGGCGAAGGTTGTCGCGATGCGCTCCGCCGCCTCGAAGTAGCACGTGTCACACGTCGCGTCGTACAGATCAAGGTAGCCCATCGCGATTTCACCCGGGTAGACCATCATGACCACATCGTTTTGGTTCTTGGCCGACCAGCTTTCTCCCAAATAGGTCGGTGGAAGATACGGGTAGAACGATCCTTTCGGCGCACTGATCCGGATCAGGAAATCGGCGGCATGGCGGGCCATGATAAGCGCCTTGTCCTTGGCGAGCGGATTGATTCGGCTGTAATGGACCAGACCAACCAGAACTGCACCGATCATTTTGCTGGGATAGCAATAGTATACATAATCGGGATCGGGCGCGTCGTGATTCAGCCAATACTGCACATAGCTGGACTCATACAAGTGCTTCAACTTCAGCGCCCCGCATTCCCTGTAACCTCGGACCGCCTCTGGTCCCTTGCCATCGAAAAGCGCCTTGCGGTAGAAGTAGCGGATGCCGGCCATTCCGACAACCCCGTCTCCATCTACACCTTCCACCGTGAGCTTGACAAAACCGACCGGAATTTTGTTCCATACCGGGGAAAGTGCCGACCATGGCGTTGCTGCCACGAATGACAGTGCCGGGTGGCCGTCTTTCGGCACCACAGTAAATCGATAACTTGTGGCGCCGGCAATTTCCTTGAGATCAAATGCCGGCGCATACATGAATCCCTTTGTTGAATAGATGTTCCAAAACGGCTGCCTGCCTGGAATACCCGGGCGTACAGGCAGTGCCGACGCTTCAATCTCGTTCCACTTCCCATGGAAGTCGGGTTTCTCTATTGTCCGTGTTTTCATTATGTTGGCTGATATATTGTTTCCCGTCGGAAATAAACAAAAAAAGGAGCTATGACAAAATATCATAACTCCTTAATGTTATCTGGCTGAGGGACGAGGATTCGAACCTCGGTTAACGGGGCCAGAACCCGTCGTCCTACCACTAGACGATCCCTCAATAAACGATTGCGCTATTTCTAACCAAAATGCCTGGAATCGTCAAGATAAATTTAATCATTCCTGTTTTGAATAAACAGGATGGCCTTGTTTATGCGTTTTAGCACATTGTCTTTACCGATTATTTCAATGATTTCAAAAATACCGGGGCTTGCGGTTTTTCCGGTCAGGGCGACCCGAACCGGCTGGGCGATTTTACCCAGTTTCAGTCCTGTTTTTTCCATCACGGACAGGAATGATTTTTCCAGATTTTCTTTGGAGAAATCCGTCAGTGTGCGGATCGATTCATATAGCAACCGAAGGGAATCAAGTGCGTCCGGCTTGAGAAATTTGGATGCAGCCTCCGCTTCATATGGAACATCATCCACATAATAAAACGATGCAGCGATGGCCATTTCCGCCAGGGTTTTGGCCCTGGCATTCAATGTCAGAATCACTTGATTCAAAAACGGCCCTTTTTCAGCAGCATATCCCTGATTGATTAAAAATGGCAGCAGATGACTGGAAAGTTCTTCGGCAGGCATGGCCTTGATATGGTCCGCATTTAATGCCAAAGTTTGTCAATGTCAAAAACGCCGGCGGATTTCCCCATATTCTCCAGATTGAATTTTTCAATCAACTCTTCCCGTGAAAAAAATTCCTGATCCCCATATGACCAGCCCAGCCGGACCAGATAATTGATCATGGCCTCGGGCAGAATGCCCATATCCCGGTAAGCGGTCACCGACATGGCGCCATGCCGTTTACTCAGGCGGGTTTTGTCTTTTCCCAGCACCATCGGAACATGCCCGAATACCGGAAGTTCGACGCCAAGCGCCAGATACAGCATAATTTGCCGCGGCGTGTTATTGACATGGTCATCACCCCGAATGATCGTGTTGATTCCCATGGCAATATCATCCACCACAACGACAAAATTATAGGTCGGGGTGCCGTCGCTTCGCTGAATGATAAAATCATCCTGTTCGGTATTCTGAAAAACAATATTGCCCTTGACCACATCATGAATGACCGTAGTGCCGATTTGTGGCGCGCGAAAGCGTACCACCGCATGGGGTGTTTGGGGAAGACCCTTGTCCCTGCAGGTTCCATCATATTTGGGTTTGCCGCCGGTTTTCATGGCCTTCTGGCGCATGTCCTCTACCTGTTCCGCGGTGCAGGTGCAGTAATAGGCATGTCCGGAACCGAGAAGTTTATGAACATATTCCTGATAAATGTGAAGCCGTTGTGACTGAAAATAGGGCCCATCATCCCAGTCGATTCCCAGCCAGTTTAATGCCTCGAATATGGCATCAGCGGATTCCTTTGTGGATCGTACCGTATCCGTATCCTCGATTCGAAGAACAAAACGCCCCTGCGTGTGACGGGCGTAAAGCCAGTTGAAAAGAGCGGTTCTGGCCCCGCCGACATGGAGATAGCCGGTTGGGCTGGGTGGAAAGCGTGTGACAATGTGTTTCATGAATGATCTCCGATTGGTTTTCTAAAAAATATTTTGACTTATTGAAAAGCTTATAGTATTAGTCATTAGTCAATAAAGGGCGTAGAAAAAAATCAGGAACGTCCGCCAAGTTGACAGTCATAATATAATATGAAAAAAGAGGGCGACTCTTTTTCCCATTAGACCGTATTTTATAAGGTGAATATGCTATCACATCCAAAAAACCATAACAACCCCCCATTTTTGTAAAAGCGCTTGACAAATCCGGTGACTTCAATTACTAAGGCATGACGTTTTTTATTGAGTTATTAGTAAACATTAATCTTTCATCATTTCAGGAGAACGATCATGGCAGTGCCCAAGCATAAAACGTCCAAGTCCAAAAGAGATAAACGCCGAACCCATCAGAAGATTGACGCACCGGAAATTTCTGTTTGCCCCGAATGCGGTGAAGCCAGACTGCCCCACCATGCCTGCGCAAAATGCGGATCCTACCATGGGCGCAAGGTAGTTGAGGTCAAAGAGGATTGAAATTTATGACCGACGCTGTCAGGGGTGTTTCCATGAAAATGATCGGATTGGATGATGAATCCCGTCAGATGGCTCTGGATGTTGTTGATAAGCTTAAAACCAGGCTCCTGACACGGGAAGCCATTCTGGAATACGACAGAAAAGAGATATTTCCGGAAGACGTCATTCGAAAAATGCTGGGGCCGGATATCGGTCTTCAATTGCTTTTTATTCCGGAAGCCTATGGCGGTATGGGCGGCGGCGCAAGAGACTGCTGTGAGCTCACCCGAAAAATGGCTGGCATCTGTCTGGGTGTGGCAACGGCATTTTTTGCCATTCAACTGGGTGCGGATCCAATTATTGTTGGGGGAACAGAGGCCCAAAAGGAAAAATGGCTGGGCGCCATTGCAGAGGGGACATCTCTTGTCGCCTATGCGGTTACCGAACCCAATGCCGGAAGTAACCTGGCCGCTTTAAAAACCCGTGGAGAACCGGTTCTGAATCAATCCGGTGGTGTCACCGGATATCGAATCAATGGAAACAAGCAGTTTATTTCAACCGGCGGGTATGCGGATTTCATCACACTTCTGGCGGACACGCCGGAAGGGCCTACCTTTTTTGTGGTTGAAAAGGGAACTCCTGGTTTTGATCAGGGGAAAGGTGAAGAAAAACACGGGATTCGGGCTTCCAATACCTCCCCGCTTTCCTTTACCGATGTGTTTGTTCCGGTTGAAAATCTGATTGGCGGTGTTCCGGGGTTGGGACTGAAACAGGCCAACGAGGTTTTTGGCTATACCCGTCTGATGGTTGCTGCCATGGCGCTTGGCGCTGGGGAAGCGGCCCTGTCCATTGCCATATCCTATGCCATGGACAGAATCCAGTTTGGTTCACCACTTTCCGAAAAGCAGGGGTATACCCACAAGCTGATTGTGCCCCATGTCGTTCGCATGGCCGCAGCCGCAGCTTATATTGATGAAATCGCTTATCGATTGGACAGCGGAGAAACCGATCTTCAGGTGGAGGGCGCCATTGCCAAAGTCTTTGCGACAGAAACCGCCAACCGGGCGGCAGATGATGCCATGCAGGCCCTTGGCGGCTATGGGTATATTACGGAATTTGGTGTGGAAAAAATCAAGCGGGATGTCAAAATCACCTGCATTTACGAAGGCACCAGCGAGATTCAACAAAATATTCTCAGCACATTTCGATGGAAAAAAACCTGGAAGTCCAAAGGCCGGTTTTATTTGTCGATGGCCGAAGAGATGGACAACCTTTGTCTTGAATTTTCGAATACCGGATGCCGGTTTTACGCCCAGGCGGCCCGAACACTGAATCACTTGATTATACTGGCGCATGAAAAGCGGCTGACCCGGGAACAATATGTGATGTTTCTGCTGGCGGACATGATGACCTATACGGAAGTCGGCATTGCACTGGCCAGAAAAACAGCCTGTTTGACCCGTAACCAGGATGCTCAGGCTGAAATTTATCATATTCATTCCCGTTTATTTGCGGCTGAAACAGCCGATCTGATCGCCAAAAACAGTTTGAAAATCGCCATGGGATCCGGAACGGTTGTTGAGCCGGACATGGTGGAATTTATGAAAACCATTAATTACGCCAGTCTTGTCGCAGCAGCCGAAAACAGCATCGTGGATATGGATATGGCGGCAAAACACATATTTAAAAAGGCGTCATGAATAAAACGGATAAACAGACCATCGTGGTCACCGGCGGATCGCGGGGTATCGGAAGGGCCATCTGTCTGGCGTTTGCCGACAGCCATTCAACCGTATATTTCAATTATTCATCCAACCATGATGCGGCCAATGCCACCATAGATCTGGTTGTCAAGGCCGGTGGATCCGCATCCGGAATATCTGCCGATATTGCATCGGAATCGGCTGTGGCTGCATTTTTTCAGCAGATTCTCCTGGAAACCGGCCGTATCGATGTGCTGATCAATAATGCCGGTATCACCCGGGATAATTTGCTGGTTCGAATGAAAGAATCCGACTGGGACGAGGTGATGCGTGTCAATCTGAAAGGTGTGTTTCACTGCACCAAGGCGGTTGCCAAGCCCATGATCAAACAACATTCCGGACGAATAATCAATATCACATCGGTTGTCGGCGCAATGGGAAATGCAGGCCAATCCAATTATGCGGCGGCCAAGGCTGGAATTATCGGTTTCACCAAATCCATGGCCAGAGAGCTGGCATCACGGAATATCACGGTCAATGCTGTGGCGCCGGGATATATTGAAACGGATATGACCCATTCCCTGACCGAAAAAGTCAAGGAATCCATGATTCAGCAGATTCCACTGGGTCGCTTTGGAGCGCCTGGGGATGTGGCCCAAACTGTCAGATTTCTGGCATCTGAAAATGCGGCATATATCACCGGGCAGGTGATTCATGTCAGTGGGGGAATGTATATTTAAACAGATTTATCAGTCCATTCGACATGACGTCATTGGGCATCAGTTATTTATTCATCAGGAGGAAAATATTCATGTCAGTTGAAGATAAAGTCAAAAAAATAATAGCGGAAAAACTGGGTGTTGATCTCAGCGAAGTCAAGCCTGAAGCATCCTTTGTGGATGATCTGGGGGCGGATTCGCTGGATCTGGTCGAGTTGATCATGTCCATGGAAGAAGAATTCGATATTGATATTTCGGATGAAAATGCTGAAAAAATTGTCCGGGTCAAGGATGCGATTGAATTTGTCACCGCGAATTCCTGATTTATCGTGAAAATGCACAAGCAGAATTCAGTAGTCAGGATTCAGAATTCAGTAGAAAAATTGGTAAATGCTATTTTCACGTCCGGGAGTTACCCAGACGTTATTTATGATCATTTACGTTTGTAATTGGGTTGAATTCGCTTCAGGCGATGCCGGAGCCATCATGCATCAGGGGAGGTCTTTTTGAAACGGCGAGTTGTCATCACAGGTATGGGTTTGGTCACGCCGCTTGGCATTGGATGTCAGGAGACATGGGCTGCGCTTTGCGATGGCAAATCCGGAATTGCAGAGATTACCCGCTTTGATACGTCAGCGTTTGACACAAAAATCGCTGGTGAGGTCAAAAATTTTCATCCAGAAGATTTTGTCCCCAAGAAAGAAGCCCGCCGGCTGGAATTGTTTATCGCGTATGCCATAGCGGCAGCCCGAATGGCGGTTGAAGATTCAGGTCTGGTTATTTCGGAAAGCAATAACGATCGAATAGGGGTGTTCACCGGCTGCGGTCTGGGCGGGCTGAATGCGCTGGAAACCACTGCGCGAATGGTGGATCAGAAAGGGCCGAGCCGGGTTAGCCCGTTTTTTATTCCCATGATGATTGGAAACATGGCACCTGGAATGGTATCCATTCATCTAAATGCCAAAGGCCCCAATGCATCCATTGCCACGGCCTGTGCAGCCGGAACCCATGCCGTAGGCGAGGCGTTCAAGATCATTCAAAGAGGCGCTGCCGATGCCATGATCACAGGTGGCGTCGAGTCCGTGATAACGCCGACCTGTATCGCAGGCTTTAACGCCATGAAAGCGCTGTCCACCCGCAACGATGCGCCTCAGAAAGCCTCCCGTCCATTTGACAGAGATCGGGATGGCTTTGTTGTGGGCGAAGGCGCGGGTATTCTGATTCTGGAAGCAATGGATTTGGCGCTGGAACGGGGTGCACGCATCTATGCTGAAGTGATTGGATATGGGATGAGTGGGGATGGGTATCACATGACCGCGCCGTCTCCAAACGGCGAGGGCGCTGGCCGGTGTATGTCGGCGGCCCTGACCGATGCAGAGATTCTTCCCGTGTCCATTGATCACATCAATGCGCATGGTACCTCCACACCGATGAACGATCTGTATGAAAGCCTGGCCATCAAAGCTGTATTTGGAAATCATGCAAAACAAATCCCTATTTCCGCTACCAAATCCATGACGGGTCATCTTCTGGGCGGAGCTGGCGGAATCGAAGCTGTTTTTACGGCGTTGACGATTTCAACCGGCGTCATCCCCCCCACGATCAATCTGGAAAACCCGTCCGAAGACTGCGATCTGGATTATGTGCCCCATGTGGCCCGAAAACAACGGGTTGAAACCGCCATGAGCAATTCCTTTGGTTTTGGCGGAACCAATGCCTGTCTCATCTTGAAGGCGTTTCATTTGTAATAGCCATCAATCCCCCACCTTAACGACTCAGGTATTTAAAATTCAGGAGTCAGAATTCAGAATAGCCCGCATGTAAGCTTCCCGTAATTTACTGACTTTTTCAATCAACTGGGTTGGCTCCAAAACATCACCATAAGCAAGATCACTGATGGGCTTTCAGCCAAACCACCAAGTCTTCAAACTTCTTTGATGGGTCCCTCATTCTGACTTCTGTCTCCTGAATACCTGAGCAGTCACCTTCAGCCGTCCACATCCTTATCTCCTTTAATTGACAACCGAATGCAGGTGTTTATTTTGAAAGCATCAATTCAAAAAGAACAATCTGTTTACGATTAAAGGAGGCCGATAACCATGCGGTTTGACAAATTCACCATCAAGTCTCAGGAACTGATTCAGCAGGCCCAGTCGCTTGCATCGGATCATCACCATCAGCAGATCGAACCAGAGCATCTTTTACAGGTCATGCTGGCCGATCCGGAAGGCATTGTAATTGCCGTCATGAGAAAACTGGGTGTTTCTCCGACTGTCGTCTCCCAGGAAATTCTGATGTCGCTCAGCCGGTCCCCACGGGTCACCGGAACCGTGGATGTCTATATTTCCCAGCGCACCAAATCCGTGCTGGATGCGGCCTTTGGAGAATCGAGCGCCATGAAGGATCAGTATGTCAGCATCGAGCATATCCTTCTGGCTGTTTCCGATGAAAAAAAAGGCGAAGCCTCCCGAATTCTGACGCGTCACGGGATTGTTCGGGAAGCAATTCTGCGCGTACTCATGGAGATTCGGGGCAGTCAGCGGATCACGGACCAGAACCCCGAGGAAAAATATCAGGCCCTTGAAAAATACAGCCGGAATCTCACCGATCTGGCCAGGCTCGGCAAACTGGACCCGGTCATTGGACGGGATGATGAAATCCGGCGGGTGGTTCAGGTCCTTTCCCGAAGAACCAAAAACAACCCGGTTCTGATTGGTGAACCCGGCGTTGGAAAAACCGCCATCATCGAGGGGCTTGCCCAGCGGATTGTGGCTGGAGATGTATCCGAATCCCTGAAAAACAGACGGCTTGTCTCCCTGGATATGGGTGCGCTGATTGCCGGCGCCAAATACCGGGGGGAATTTGAGGACCGGCTAAAGGCTGTGATCAAGGAGGTGGAGCATGCCGGGGGCGAGGTCATCCTGTTCATCGACGAGCTGCATACGCTGGTCGGTGCAGGCGCCAGCGAGGGCGCCATGGATGCCTCCAACATGCTGAAACCGGCTCTGGCCAGAGGAACACTCAGGTGTGTCGGCGCCACCACCCTGAATGAATATCGGAAATACATCGAAAAGGATGCGGCTCTGGAGCGACGGTTTCAGCCGGTTCTGGTTCGGGAACCCACGGTTGAGGATACCATTTCCATCCTTCGGGGACTGAAGGAAAAATATGAAGTCCATCACGGCATCCGGATCAAGGACTCGGCCATTGTATCTGCCGCCACGCTGTCGCACCGGTATATCACGGACCGGTTTCTGCCGGATAAGGCCATCGATTTGATTGATGAATGCGCATCCAAGCTTCGGATCGAAATTGACAGCATGCCCTGTGAAATCGATGAAATTCAGCGAAAGATCACGCAACTGGAGATCGAGCGCGAAGCCCTGAAAAAAGAAACCGATGCCGCATCCCGGGACCGGTTGGCACGACTGGAAAGTGAACGGGCGGAAATGCAGAGTGATCTGCTGCGAATGAAAGCCCACTGGCAGAATGAAAAAGAGTTGATTCAGGTCATTCGCGGCATCAAGGAAGAGCAGGAGCAACTGGGACTTGAAGAGCAGCAGGCTCAGCGCGAAGGGAATCTGGCCCGGGTTGCCGAGATCCGGTACGGAAAACAGGTGGCGCTGATCGCCCGCCTGAAGGAGGCCAATGAAAAACTGGCCAGCCTTCAGGCGCACAGCAAAATGCTGAAGGAGGCGGTCGATGATGAGGACATCGCAGAAGTCATTTCCAGGTGGACCGGTATCCCGGTCAGCAGGATGATGGAAGGAGAGCGGGAAAAACTGATTCACATGGAGGATCGGCTGGGAAGGCGCGTAATTGGACAGGTCGAGGCCATCGTCGCTGTATCCAATGCGGTCAGACGGGCCCGTTCAGGCTTACAGGACCCCAATCGGCCCATCGGCTCGTTTATTTTCATGGGACCGACCGGCGTTGGAAAAACCGAACTGGCCAAAGCTCTAGCGGAATTCATATTTGACAGCGAAGAGGCGATCATCCGTGTCGATATGTCCGAATATATGGAAAAGCATTCGGTTGCCCGGCTGATTGGTGCACCTCCCGGTTATGTGGGATATGATGAGGGTGGTTATTTGACCGAAGCGGTTCGAAGGCGGCCCTATTCGGTGATTCTGTTTGATGAAATTGAAAAAGCCCATCCGGATGTATTCAACGTGCTGCTTCAGATACTCGATGATGGCAGAATGACGGATGGACAGGGCCGGACCGTGGATTTTAAAAACACCCTGATCATCATGACCTCCAACATCGGCAGCCAGTGGATACTGGAGTTGGGAGAATCCAGACGAAATGAGATGGAAAGACGGATCATGGAGGCCCTGAGATCGAGCTTCAAGCCTGAATTTCTGAACCGGATCGATGAAACCATCATTTTTCACAATCTCACTCAGGATCAGATTGGTAAGATCATCGATATCCAGATTGGACGTCTGGGAAAGCGGCTGGCTGACCGTCAGATTGGATTGAAACTGGATGAAAGCGCCAAAAAACTGATCATGGAAAAAGGCTTTGATCCGGTTTATGGGGCACGCCCATTAAAGCGGGCCATGCAGCGGTATCTGGAAAATCCGCTTGCCAGTGAAATTTTACAGGGTCATATTGAAGATGGACAGCAGGTGACGGCGATTGCAGAAGGTGATGGTATGCGGTTTCAAAAAGAGTAAGCATTCATTCAGCGGGATACTGTTCACGCTTTCCGGGCTACTGGGTGGTTCAGAAAGCGTGAATTCCGGGTGGCTACTTTTCGGCTATCTGGCTGACATAGTCGGAAACCATTTTTTGGCGATCATCTGATGTCATGACTTTTGGAAGAAGATCCAGTGCACGGTTCATGGCCTCATCCAGCAGCTCATGCTGAAGCTGTTTTTTTGCGTTCTGAAAATAGCCCTGGGTACGCTGGGCTGCGCTTTCCAACATCATCTGGCCTTCTTCATCTGCCTGTTGAATGATTTCCTGTCTGCGCTTTCGGCCTTCTTCCAGAATGCGTTCCTTGAGCTCGCCGATACGAAGTTCACTTTCATCCAGAAACTGTTGGGCAGTTCTGAGTTCTTCGAGAACGTTTGTTTTTTCCTGTTCGATTCTGACCAGATCCCGTTCGATTTCCCGTCCCTGGGACCGAAGGAAATTGACCAGCGGTGGTCCCGCATATTTGACAATCACAAACAAAAGGATGCTGAAATTGACCCATTTCATGATGGGGTCATACGTCGATCGCCAGGAACTGCCGGTCTCGGCAGCAAACGTTGCGGTAAGAAAAAGACAACTGATAAAAATGCAAGCCATACTCGGAACAAATAAAAAACTACGCGTCTTTTTCATCAGTTTAGCCTCCGCTCCAGCAGTCGTTCCATAATCATCGTCGTAACGCCTGCAACTTCCGATTGAATCTGATTTCGGGCCTGTATGATCTGATGGGTCATCTCTTTCAACGCCGCTTCTTTTTTTTCCGCAGCTTTTTGAAAAGCGGCGTCCATGACCTGTCTGGCCGCATGCTGGCCTTCTTCTTCCATCTGGCTGCGCATGTCAAATGCTTCGGATTTCGCTTTCAACTCCGATTCACGAACCTGAATCGTTAATCGGTTCAATTCATCCCGCGCATCCGAAATGTCCAGCTTCAGTTTTTCAAAATGGGCATTCCGGTTTTGCATCGCCCCCTCAAGCGGGCGGAACATGACCCGGGTGACGATAAACATGAATATCAGAAATGAAACAAGTTGAAAGAAAAAGGTTTCATTGATCGAGATCAACGCAACCTTGCTGATGATTTCCATTGCGGTTCACCTATGTTAACACCCTGTCAGGTATCGAAAAAATATCAAAATAACTTTGAAAATTCCCATTTGAAAAAAGGAGTAATTTCTTTTTCGGGGATGAACCCGGTTCCCCGTTCAGTGGTTCAATTCGGGAACGCACAAACCAGCGGTGTTATTTAAACAACAACAAACATCAAAAGCAATGCAATAACCAGTGAATAAATACCGGTCGATTCGGCAACCGCCTGGCCGACCAGCATGGTTCGGGTGATCAGTCCGGCTTCAGCCGGATTTTTTCCGATTGCTTCACATGCCTTGGATGCGGCAAGGCCTTCTCCCACACCAGGGCCAATGGCCCCTAATCCCATGGAAATTCCTGCGCCGACAAATGCGGCTGCCTTAATAATATCTGCCCCTTCAATAGCCATTGTAAATCCTCCTGTAAGATAGAAAAGCGGTTCAAACCGTATCGGTTGTTCCTCAGAATATGATATATTTCGATCAATCAGAAAACGAAAATCATGATCAGGGCGATCACCATTGAATAAATGCCGGTGGATTCGGCAACAGCCTGGCCAACCAGCATGGTCCGGGTCAGATCGCCCGCCGCATTGATATTTTTGGCCAGCCATTCCACGGCCTTTTGTCCGACAATACCCTCTCCCAGACCTGGCCCAAACGCACCAAGTCCCATACAGATTCCTGAAGACAGAAGCGCCATGGCGCTAGTCAGGGAGTCAGATGCAGGCACATCCTTGAAAATCAGGATGAAGCTGATCAGCAGTCCATAAATGGCCGTGGTCTGGGTCACGGCCTGAGCCAGCAGCATCATGTTGGTGACCGGGGTTGCATTGGATGGATGGCGGGCCACTCCTTCGCAACTGGCCTTGGCCACCAGTCCCCCGCCGATACCTGGACCGATTGCTGCCAGTCCAGTCGAAATGCCTGCGCCAAGAATGGCGGCCCATGTGGGTGAAAGTGGTCGGGTTGAAAAATCGGTGAACATCAGTATAAAAGATATGACCAGTGAAAAAATGGCTGGCGTTTGACACACAGCCGATCCGACCAACATGTTGGTCATCAGTCGGCCCTCGGCAGCCGGTTGTCTGGCAAGCCCTTCGCATGCGGCTCCAGCCGGAAAACCGGAGCCGATGCCGGAGCCGATGGCGCCAAGACCCATGCAGATGCCAGCGCTGATAACCACCGATACGCTTATATAATTGGCTGAAAACGTGGTGAATAACAGCAGCATGGCCACAACCAGCGCAAAAATGGATGCGGATTCGGCAACCGCCTGACCAACCAGCATCAGTTTCAGAATTTCACTGGATTTTTCGGGCCTTCTGCCAATAGCCGTTACAGCGCAGGATGCCGCATGTCCCTCACCCATCGCAGCGCCGATGGCGCCGAATCCGATGGCAATACCGCCCGCGGCGTATGCAGCTGCATTGACCCATGTTGAGATTTCGTATTCCATATGAATTAATTTACCATGACAGAAATATATACAATTGAAAGCATCGTGAATACAAATGCCTGTATGGTTCCGACGAAAAGCCCGAAAAAGGCATATAAAAAGGGCGGCAGAATCAGGCTGTAGCAGAGATAGGTGATGACCAGAATGATGATCGATCCTCCCATGATGTTGCCGAACAACCGGAAGGATATGGACACCACTTTGGCAATTTCACCAATGATATTCAGGGGCGCCATGAAAAAGATGGGTTCGACATAGGCACGCAGATAGGCTTTCAGTCCTTTAGCCCGAATTCCGGCATAATGGGATACCACAAAAACCATCATTCCCATGCTGAGCGTCGTGTTCAGATCCTTGGTGGGTTCTTCAAAAATCGGAATGACGCCGATCCAGTTGGATATCAACAAAAAGAGAAAAAGGGCGCTGATCATCGGAGAATATTTTTTTGCCAGGTCTGTGCCCATGGCATCTTCAGTCAGTGTATAGAGATTGGAGACCAGAAGCTCGCCCACAACCTGTAACGGACCGGGCCGCAGACTGTTGCTGCTTTTTCGGGCCGTCATATAACCAAAGAAAAGTAGAAAACTAAAAACGATCCAGGTCATGATCATGACTTCCAGGTTGAAAGTCATGGTGTAATTACCCAGATGAACCAGAATTTGATGAATCCGCCCCAGTTCTCCCATAACGTAAGTCTCCGGTTGCAGTAAGTATGGTCAGTCGATAATTCGTGGAATCAGCATCTGTATGCAAATTCAAAAACACACGATCTGATCATGTCGTCTTGTTTGTAAAATACAGCCTGATTCCTTCCATCAAAATCACAATCTGAATCATGAATATTCCAACTATCGCCGCAATCAGATTGAACTGCGGGTATCTGATGGCGACAAAAAGGGGAATGGCCAGAAGCAGGTACCTGAAACCGATTGACCGGATCGAATAGACGGTTGATTTTTTAGCGGATTGCTGAATGGCGGCGGGAAGAGACTGTCCCATCAGTACAAAATTGATAACGCTGAAAATAGAACCCAGTATCAATCCTTTTCCCCAGGATTTATAGCCGAACAGGATACAGGCAAAACCCACAAAAATGGCGATGGTCATCACCCGGGATCCGTAGCGCTTTTGAAGCTGACGAATTGCGTCCGTCATATGTCCTTCGATTTTCTGGAATCCGAATATTTCCGGTCCCGCTCTGTCATCTCCATAATTTGACGGTAAACCGTAATCGCCCCGCCAATGACACCCAGGATCGTCATGATGGTGACCATAATACCTTTCCAACCCAGCAGCTCATCGAGATAACGACCCAGGAAAAAACAGAACACAATGCATCCGGCCATCGTCAGTCCGATCTGCATTACAAAAGACAAATGCTCCGACCAGTTACGCCCGGACTGAAAGCTGAAAAGCCGTTTGCGTTTTCCTGGAATATCTTCGGTCATTTCCGTCCTGCACGATCCAACCATGTGATGAAGAGTATGCATTAAATATAGACTTTCAGAAAATTCATTTCACAAGGCAGCCGGGAGGGGATAGGCCTTTTTGCGGCTGACGACTTGAAAAACTGCGGCCATCCCAGACCAATAACGCAGCGAAATTATTTTTCTGAAGGTCTATAGCATCCGGCCTTTTAACAGATATAAATTCCTTATGTCAAGTTGATGTTTATAAGGTCAGGGCTCCGTCAAGGTCAGCTAAAGCTATAACACATTAAATTAGCGTTTGATCTCAGAAACAGTGGTTTATTGCAAAAAAAATATGGTAATATAGTAGTACACGTCAGGCTGCGATGCAAACCATAAAGTTTTCGTTACCATTCAGGGGCAAAAATATCTGGGGAACGGAATCAGAATGAACTTTTTTTCTGCGGGAACATCGGAATGAACATTTATCTGACCGGTTATCGATGCTCTGGAAAAACCAGTACCGGAATTGCGCTTGCCCGAATGATGGGATGGCCGTTCTGGGACACGGACGATGAACTTGTTAAAAGCCGGGGCATGAGCATTACCGATATCGTGCACACAAGGGGCTGGGACGTTTTTCGGGAATTTGAAAAAGAAACCCTTCAGTTTGTGGCGTCCGGAGACCGCCAGGTTGTTGCAACCGGCGGCGGGATTGTACTGTTCGATGAAAACGTCCAGTTGATGAAATTGACCGGAACGATCGTCTGGCTTCGTGTCAGGCCTGAAACCGTTGCAGAACGGATGACCGCCGATCCGGTCAGCCTTACGCAACGTCCGGCTTTGACCGATCAGGGTGCGCTTCGGGAAATTGAGGCGCTATTATCGGTACGGAATCCAATTTATCACAGTGCCATGGATTTTTCGATTGATACGGATATGCTTGAAACAGAAGCCATTTGCCAATGTATTCTGAAAGCGATTCGACCCTTTAACCGGTTATCGCAGGAAGGCCTTTAAACCATATGTCCGGCAACACGTTTGGAACGCTGTTTCGCGTCACCACATGGGGAGAATCGCATGGACCCGGTATCGGCGCCGTCATTGATGGCTGTCCGCCCGGGTTGGTCCTGAATGAAGCCATGATTCAGGTCTTTCTGAACCGCAGGCGGCCAGGCCAGTCTTCGGCCAGCACCACCCGCCGGGAATCCGATGCCGCTCAGATTTTATCCGGCGTTTTTGAAGGAAAAACCACCGGATGCCCGATCAGTATCCTGATCCCCAATCAGGATGCCCGTTCGTCTGCCTATTCCTCCTTTTCCGGCCTGTTCCGGCCAGGTCATGGGGATATCACCTATCAGGCCAAATATGGCATTCGGGACTGGCGGGGAGGGGGCCGGGCATCTGCACGGGAAACCGCTGCCAGAGTGGCGGCAGGTGCCGTGGCTCAGGCCGTTCTGGATGTTTATGGGATTCGGGTGACGGCCTATACCCTTTCTCTGGGTGGCATTCAGGCCCGGAATATTGATCTGAAATCGGTTTTGACCAATCCGTTCAACTGTCCGGACGAAGCCGCAGTCAAAATGATGGAAGCCCGTATCGCCGAGGTCCGAAAAGCCGGAGATTCCGTGGGCGGCATCGTGGAAATCCTGACGACGGGTGTTCCGGCCGGTCTGGGTGAGCCCGTGTTCGGCAAACTGGATGCGGATCTGGCCGGGGCGTTGATGGGCATCGGCGCGGTCAAGGGTGTTGAAATCGGGGACGGATTTCAGGCTGCCGAAAAGACCGGATCACAGCACAACGACCCCATCACCCCATCGGGTTTTTCCGCCAACCATGCCGGCGGCATACTGGCCGGTATTTCAAATGGCGCGGATATTGTCATTCGTGTCGCGGTCAAACCCATTCCCTCTATTTCCATTCCCCAGCAAACCGTCAATACCCATGGTCAACCGGAAGTCATTCAAATTTCCGGCAGACATGACATTTGCGCCATTCCGCGTATCAATCCGGTTTGCGAGGCCATGGTGCGACTGGTTCTGGTCGATCATTTGCTTCGGCAAAAAGCTATAACAAACCATTTCGGCGGGAAACCATGAGGCATATCTGCCGCAAACTGTTGGTTTACAAATGTCATCTGCTTGGAATTGTTCTGGTTTCAATTATAATGGCAATTGCTTCCCTGGCAGACGCCATGACCTATGACGAGTGTCTGCTGAACACACTCAAAACCGCCTCACCAGAAACATCCGTGGAAACCATTCGATCCGACTGCCATCGCTATCTGAATCAGGAAGCATCTTTTTCTTTGGATACCGATATGCACGCTGCCGATATTCGTGATTCTTCCGTTGTTGGAAATCGAATGTCAAATGAATCAAAGACCTTTGACAATCCATTCGCCCTGACACCCCATCGTCCCAATTATGTCCTGCTGGGCACGTATTCCACGTCACCCAATACCACGCCTTTTGACTCAACAGACACGTATTCCGATAACTGGGAGATCAAATTTCAAATCAGCCTGAAATATCGGGCATGGGACAATCTCTTCCGGAATAATGGGGATATTTATCTGGCCTATACCAATCAATCCTGGTGGCAGGCCTATAACAGCGATGAATCCAGCCCGTTTCGGGAAACCAGCCATGAACCGGAAGCATGGATTCAATTCGATTATGACCGGGATATCTGGGGATTGGACAATATGAACGTCCTGATAGGTGCCGCACACCAATCCAACGGCCACAACTCGCCGCAGTCCCGAAGCTGGAATCGGGTTTATCTCAATCTGATCGGAAACGTCGGAAATTGGGTCGTCAGCCTCAAACCCTGGTACCGGATTCCTGAAAATGAAAAAAACGCGCTATTGGTAACGGATGGTGATGACAATCCGGACATCAGCCGATTCATGGGCTATGGTGAATTTCGAACGCTTTATAAATGGCGGGAAAATGTATTCAGCGTGATGTTTCGGAACAATCTGCGTACATCGGATAACAAGGGGGCTGTTGAACTGGGCTGGAGCTTCCCCCTGTTCGGCAAATTCAAAATATATCTGCAGTACTTCAACGGCTATGGTGAAAGCCTGATCGATTACAACACATCCATCAACCGTTTTGGCGCCGGACTCATGCTGTCGGACTGGTTATGACACAGACCATGATGGAATGTAATATGTTTGTCAAAGTACACGATCTCTTTTGCTATTTATTCAATTATATCGTAGTGATCAGGGCGATTGTTTGACCAGGGCTGTTTTTTCGGTCAAGATATGAAATCCATAATTTTAACAATGTTATGGCGATAACCAGAATAATTACGGGACCAGTCGATGAACTTTCCTGAAATGAAAATAGGTGATCTGATCTGTCGTTTACCCATTGTGCAAGGGGGAATGGGGGTCGGAATCTCCATGGCCGGACTGGCATCGGCCGTGGCCAACGAGGGCGGCATTGGTGTTATCGCCGGCGCCATGATCGGTATCGATGAACCGGATATCTCAGTTGATCCGGCGGCAGCCAATGTCCGGGCATTAAAGCGGGAGATTCAAAAAGCCAGGTCGTTAAGCCAGGGAATTATCGGTGTCAATATCATGGTCGCCCTGACCCACTATGCCGATCTGGTCAATGCTGCGATTGAGGAAGGCATTGACATCATCTTTTCAGGCGCCGGTCTTCCGATGGACTTGCCCGGCTTTCTGACACCCGGGGCCAAAACCAGGCTGGTCCCCATCATCTCGTCCGGACGGGCCGCAAAACTGATCTGCCAGAAATGGCTTTCAAAATACAATTATCTTCCGGATGCCTTTGTTCTGGAAGGGCCAAAGGCCGGCGGCCACCTGGGGTTCAAAATCGAACAGATCGATGATCCGGCGTATTCTCTGGAATTATTGCTGAAAGAGGTTCTTGAGGCGATTTCTCCTATAGAAAAAGCCCGAAATGTCAAAATACCGGTCATTGTGGCCGGCGGAATCTATACCGGCGCCGATATTCATGAATTTCTGAAGCTGGGTGCAACAGGCGTTCAAATGGGAACCCGCTTTGTGGCCACGCATGAATGTGATGCGGATGCCGCATTCAAAGAAAAATATATCAACGCCAAAAAAGCGGATCTGATCATCATTAAAAGCCCGGTTGGAATGCCGGGCCGGGCCGTCAGAAATGCATTCCTGGATGATGTGTCATCCGGGAACAAAAAACCGTTTACCTGCCCCTATCATTGCGTCAAAACCTGCGATCGGTTAAAAAGTCCCTACTGTATCGCATTGGCACTGGCAGCAGCCAGAAAAGGGAAATTCAAAAGCGGTTTTGCCTTTGCCGGCGCCAATGCCTACCGGGTTGACCGAATTCTTTCCGTAAAGGAACTGATTGAATCTCTTCGTAAGGAATTTTCAGTTGCCAGCGCCTGACCATCACCGTTTACCATCGATGATTTCCTGCCGACGAAAACAATCCAGGGTATGATCATTGACCATACCCGTCGCCTGCATGTGCGCATAGCAGATGGTCGGGCCAACAAAGACAAAACCGCGCTGACGCATATCCCGGCTTAATGCTCCCGATTCCGGACTGGTCGCCGGATAGTCTGCGTCAGATCGAATGACATTCAAAATGGGTTTGCCATTCACAAACCGCCAGATATAGGCATCAAAGCTGCCAAACTCATCTTGAACCGTTAAAAATTGCCTGGCATTAACCACGGCGGCTTCGATTTTTTTCCGGTTTCGAATCACCCCCGGGTTCTGAAGCAGATCCTGAACGGTTGATGCATCAAACCGGGCGACTGCTGCCGGATCAAATTCCGCAAAGGCGCTTCGATAGGCGTCCCGGCGTTTCAGTATTGTGTACCAGGACAATCCGGCCTGAGCGGATTCCAATGTCAGAAATTCGAACAATATCCGGTCATCATGAACCGGCACCCCCCATTCCCGATCATGGTACGCCACATAATCGGGTTTTTTCATATCCACCCAGGGGCATCGGCAACGGTCATCATGTGTGATCATATTCCACCTCTTTCCGGTTTTCCGTTGTCAATCAGAGTTTTCCCCTGTCGGGTCGCTTGCGGTTTTTAATCAGGGTAAAGATACCGATGGCGATCCATGCCCCGTTTACCCCGACTGACGGATAGGCGCCATAGTAAAATGAATTGATGATCAAAAACGCACCACCCAGCAGGTTCAGCACCTGATAAAAAACAGCGTTGCCGTCCAGCCGTCGCATGGAAACCAGCCCGTATGCCAGCAACAGCGATGCGGCGCCCATCCATCCAAAAATATCGACGATCCATTTCGTAGGCATGATCTGTCCGTATCAAATATAGCTTTCATATAAATACCGACACCGAGAAAAACCGGTACAGCCATATCAGAAGTTTTCCAAAGATGTCAATCAAATCACAATGTCATTGACTTGCGGCTTTTTCTTCTGTTACAGGCTCACTCATTACCATAATCATACACACCATTCCAGGACGACGCGTGCGTATTGAGAAGCGGCCAGGTCATCCGCATGCTTTTCAGCCCGTCACTGGTCACCACTAACAGGAAAAACGGCATGGCATGCAATCGCTCGATTGATATGATCGGATATCCGATGGATCTGGGCGCCGGCCGCAGGGGCGTGGATATGGGACCAACCGCGCTTCGAATCGCCGGTATTCAGGAAAAGCTGGAATGTCTGGGTTATTCGGTCAACGACCTGGGAGATATCTGCATTCACTCCAGGCAGGATCTGAAGATTTCCGATCCGCGCCTGAAATATGTGGATGAGATCGCCACGGCGGCTCAGATCCTGGCAGATCAGGTTGAAAAATCCCTCGCCCAGGATCATTTTCCGCTCTGTCTGGGTGGGGATCATGGTGTTGCCATCGGTTCCATTGCCGGGGTTTCGGCCTTTTGCAGAAAGAACGGCAGGACGCCCGGCGTTATATGGATTGATGCCCATGCCGACATGAACACTGAAAAAACCACGCCATCCGGCAATATTCACGGAATGGCCCTGGCCATTGCCCTGGGGTTGGGCGATCCACGGCTGACCCATCTGAACGGATATGCCCCGAAGATCCAACCCGAACACAGCGCCCTGATTGGCATTCGAAAAATTGACCGCCTGGAAAAACAGACCCTGAAAAACCGGAGACTGCCGGTTTATACCATGAGCGATATCGATAGAAAAGGCATTGATTTTATCATCGGAAACATATTAAAGAACCTGAAGGCCCATGTCGATCACATTCATGTCAGTTTTGATGTGGACAGCGTGGATCCGCTGATCGCCCCCGGCGTCGGGACGCCTGTATCCGGCGGGTTGACCTACAGAGAAATCCATCTGCTGATGGAGACCATCGCGGAATGCGGGTGTATGTCTTCCATGGATGTGGCGGAAGTCAATCCGATCCTGGACAACCGGAATACCAGTGCGAAACTGGCGGCTGACATTGTCGCCTCCAGCATGGGAATGCGGATATTATGAACCGAAGGACAAAACCATTGTGAATCCTGCTCAGTTACCTGAAGAAACCATACGGTTCCGCGCCCTGGCACTGGGATTTATACTGGCCATGGCCATTTGCGCACTGACACCGTATAACAATGTCTACCACCAGGCCACACCCCTTGGCGGCGGACATTTTCCTCTGGCGCCCTTTTTTATCCTGATCTGGCTGACCGTCATTGTCGCTGTCCTTCGAAAAATATTTCCGTCCATTTCCATTTTTACCGGCAAAGAACTGCTCATTGTCTGGTCATTGGCTGTTCTGACCTCCGGCATATCCTATACGGGACTGACCCGCACCTTTTTCATCAATCTGACCGCACCCTGGCATTTTGCCACGGTTGAAAACCATTGGGAAGAAACCATTCAGCCATTTTTTCCAACTGTCTGGCAGCCCCAAAATCCACAGACCATTCAACAGCTTTATGATGGACTGGAAAACGGGCGACAGATGGGAATTGCGGATCTCATGCTGCATGTTCCCTGGATGGCATGGATAAAACCGTTATGTATATGGAGCCTGTTCATTCTGCTGGCCTACTGGGTCATGATCTGTCTGGTTAGTATTTTCAGCCGGCAGTGGCTTCATTACGAACGGATGAACATGCCCCTGCTTCAGGTGCCCATTCTGATCGAAGAAGCCTTGGATGAGCATGCGCTGGGGCGTTTTCTGTCAAACCGGTATCTGATGACCGGCATTCTGATTCCAGTCATGCTTCATTTGCTGAACGGCCTCAGTTTCTATATTCCATCCATTCCGCAGATTCCGACACTGATCCTTGCCGGACCCTATTTTTCCTCCCAGGGCATTTTTTCTGCCTTTGTCAAACTCAAGATTTACATTTATCCCGCATTTATCGGATTTGCATTTCTGACATCCAAACAGATATCCTTTTCGTTCTGGTTTTTCTTTCTGGCAGGCGGACTGCTCATCGGCATTTTATCCGTGATGGGATACAACATTCCGGATGCAGCCCTGGGCATCACCTTTGGCCCCACATTGTCGCGACCTGAAGAAACCCAGATGATTGGCGCATATGGCATATTTTTTCTGTTCATCCTCTGGCTGGCCAGACATCACATCCTGGATGTCATTCGCCAGGCGTTTGGGCAGAAAACGCAAACGGAAGAATCCGTTAACGAATGGATATCCGCCGGTTTGTCTTTCTGGGGTCTGGTTGCCGGAAGCATCGGCCTTTTTGCCTGGTGCATTTTTTTTGGCATGTCTGCGTTAACCGCTTTTCTGTTTTTAAGCGCCTGTTTCATGGTGATGGTAGTCGCGACACGGGTGATCTGCCAGGGAGGAATCGCCTATTTTACGCTGACCGCTGCACCGGTCGATGGTCTGTTATCCTTTTTTGGTCCCCGGTTTTTTTCCGGCTCCCAGATGCTTCTGGCTGGCGTTGCGCAAAAAGTGCTGTTTGTGGATTTGCGGGAATCCCTGATGCCATCGCTGTTGCATACCCGGCGGATTACCAGCATCCTGCCGCGCCGGACCGGCCTGTTTCTGACAATCCTGGTCACCCTGGTCTCAGCGGTTGCGGTTTCCTTTGCCGCCATGCTGCTGCTCTGCTACAAATACGGCATCCGGGAACTGGAGCTGGAATGGGCCACCCGCACGACGCTGAATACCTATGAAAACATTCAGGCTGTCATGGCCGCACCCGATGCGGCCGCATCGTCATGGGTCTTTATTTTTTCAGTCGCCGGCGCCGTGGTCATGCTGATTCTGGTCATCTGTTACCATCGGCTGTACTGGTGGCCCATTCATCCCATCGGTTATCTGATGGCGTACAGCTCGGCCATGCGGATTCTCTGGTTCAGCTTTTTTATCGGATGGCTTGTCAATACGCTGTGTATGCGATATGGCGGCATCGCCCTGTTTAAAAAACTGCGATATCTCTTTATCGGGCTCATCATCGGCGATTTTTTGATGGGCGGGCTGTGGGCCATTGTCGGGTTGATGGGGGATTCCGGATATCGGGTTTTGCCGGATTGATGGCGGAATAAATGGTGTTTGGTGAGGACAAATTCAGAGTGATCCCTGAATTGATTCCAACACATCCCAGAAATCGGGAAAGGATTTTTCCACACAGGTTTCATTTAAAATCCGGATACCCGGAATGACAAGACCGGCAATGGCAAAGCTCATGGCCATGCGGTGATCATCATGGGTGTCAATGATTGCGCCATGCGGTTTGCCGCCAATAATTTCCAGACCATCTTCCAGACTGGTGACGCGAATGCCCATTTTGGTCAGCTCGGATGCGGTGGCCGCCAGCCGGTCACTTTCCTTGGCCCGAAGGTGGGCCACATGGTGAATCCGGGTGGTCCCGCTTGCAAATGCGGCCACGACCGAAAGCGTGGGAACCAGATCCGGCATGTGCCCCATATCCACATCGATGCCGGTAAGATGGCCCCCTGCCACCGTAATGCCGTCATCCGTCGCATCAATGCGGCATCCCATCCGCTCCAGAACATCCACAAACCCGACATCTCCCTGTTTTGAGGCTTTTGTGATGCCTGCCACGGTTATGGCCGCACCGGTCAGTGCCGCAGCGGCCCAGAAATAGCCTGCCTGGGATGCATCCGGCTCAATCCGGTAATTCCGGTGCCGGTATGTCTGTCCACCCGCCACCCGGTACCATTCGTATCCGTCCCGGGTTACCGCGATGCCAAAACGGGTCATCACATCGATGGTCATATCAATATAGGGCTTGGATACCGGTCCATGGGTCACGATAATCTCCAGCCCGTTGGTGGTGCAGGGAGCGATCAGAAGAAGTGCGGAAAGAAACTGGCTGCTGACACTGCAGTCCAGATGCACACGCCCGCCGGTAATCACCCCGCCTTCGATGTCTACGGGTGGGCAGCCGTTTCCGGCGAGCGCGCGTGCCGGCACGCCAATCTGGTGCAAGCCATCCAGCAGATCCTGTATCGGGCGCGCCTGCATTCTCAGGCTTCCGGTCAGGCGATAGGTTCCGTTTCCCAATGCGCATAACGCGGTCAACAGGCGCATGGAGGTTCCGGAGTTTCCCAGATAGATGGGTTCCCCACATCTTTCAAACTGTCCGGATGCTCCGGTGACGGCCCAGTGTGTCTCCTGAACCGCCAGTTGAACGCCCAGTTGCCGAAGGCCATTTCGGGTCAGTCGCGTGTCATCGCTGTCCAACCCGTTTTCGATGCGGCATGGGCCTGTGGACAATGCAGATGCAATCAATGCCCGATGGGTATAGCTTTTGGAGCCAGGCACCCGGACAGTCTGATCAACAATGGTTGCAGGGTGAATTTCAATCATGAGGTCAATCTTTCCAAAACGATTTGTTTCATTACATCAACCGGCGCCGGCTTTCCGGTCCACCATTCAAACTGGCAGGCCGCCTGATACAGAAACATGGCCAGCCCGCCAATCACCCTGCAGCCGCGTCTGGCAGCCTGTTTCAGCAGTTCGGTTTCCAGCGGATGATACACGATATCCATGACGGTCATTCCGGAATCCAGGGCTTCAATCGGGATTGGCATGGCCGATACCAGTGGTGTCATGCCTACCGGCGTGGTGTTGATCACCATATCACACGCAAGTGATTTGGCATCGGCTATTGGCATAAAATCCGCATTCAGCGCGTCTGCCAACTGCTCACCGCGTTCGGGGCTGCGATTGATAATGATCACCTGTCCATTTTGTTGTTTCAATCCAAACCCGATGGCCCGTGCCGCACCACCGGCGCCGATGATGGCGAAGCGTTTTCCGGAAATCGGAATGGCCTCCGAAATTGCCTGCATGGCACCCGGACAATCGGAATTTCGGCCAACAAGCCGGTCCTGTACCCGAACCACGGTATTGACCGCGCCAATTCGCCTGGCCAGATCATCCACATCATCCAGACAGTCCATGATATCTGTTTTGTGGGGTATGGTGACACTGACGCCCCGAATCCCCAGTGCGCGAATCGCTGCCACGCCCTGTCTGATATCCATCACCGGAAAGGCCAGATAGACCGCATTGATTCCCTGATCCAAAAAAGCCTGATTGAATAGGACAGGGCTCATGCTGTGACCAACCGGATTCCCGAAAACACCGTAAAGTTGCGTCGATGCATCCATCATGTCAGAAAACCGTTTCCGCCCGGGGGGTTGATCCCAGGCATTTGATGAACCTGCACAGGGGTTTCATTTTTCGAGGATGGTTTCCGTGATTTTATGGCCAAAATGTCTTCCGGCTTCTTCAATGGCGGTCAGAACGATGTCTCCGGGTTCCAGTTGAACCACGGATACAGCCATTCCATCCGGGCGGGTCAGACGAATGGTCTCCGCATTCTGTACCAGGGTCGAAAACTGAAACTCACCCACACGGGCAGTGATCTGCATCAGGGGTCGGCGTTCGATTTTCAGCCGCCCCACGACCGCGGTCGTCGTGTTTCCCTGACTGTCCACCAGCAACACGCTGTCGCCTGCTGTCAGATCACAGAGATAGCCGGTCCGGTCCCCGGGTATCCGGGTATAGGCATGAACCGCTCCGGCATTGACGCGGAACGGACGGGGCGCCACATAGGGATTGACCAGTGTTTCGGCATGAATCAAAAACAGGCCGCTGCTGCTGTTTCCAACCAGCATGCCCTGACCCGGCGACATCAGGGTACAGGTATCCACACAAACCCGGTCTCCCATTCCGACAGTCTTGATCTCAACGATTTCTGCCGGTTGAAGGGGAATGTGCCCCTCTGTTTTTCGAAGCACGGAAAGCATGTGTTTGAGATCAGACGGCGTTTGCGGATGAATCAGAATATGGCTGACGCCTTTTTCCAGAATGCCAAAGGCGGTTTGCGCGTCTTCCAGACACCGGACCGGCATGATCACCCGGGCATCCTGAGCGATCAGATTTTCCAGCGGAATGACGGACCAGTCGCAACATTCCAGAATAACCGGTTTTTCCCGGCTCATCCGGACAATTTCCGGTTCATCCTCCTTGCAGGTAATCGCGGCGCAGAACACATCACGGCCCGGTTGCAAATCCCCGTCCGGCGCAATGGTCAGAATTTTTCCAAGTGCTTTGACCTGATCGGAAAATCCCTCGGGAACCATGACCCCATTGGCGCCGCCTTCCAGGGCAGTGGTGACCATATCGGCATTCCAGGGATCGATCTTGACCCAAATTTCCCGGTTCATAAAAGCCTCCGTTATTTCAGCAGGTTGAGCGCCGCATCCACATCCAGTCCGTCATGGACGATGGCCGATATGGCCTGAACCATGGCCGTCGGGTTCTGATGCTGGAATACATTGCGGCCGATCGAAGCGCCTGAACCGCCGGCATCCATTGCCCCTTTGACCATTTCCAGAATTTCCATATCGGAATCCATTTTGGGCCCGCCGGCGATAACAACCGGTATGCTGCATCCGGCAACCACCTCCCGAAAGGTTTCAGTAGATCCGGTATAGGAGACTTTGACAATATCCGCGCCCATTTCATCACCAACCCGGGCCGCATGGGAAACAACATCGATATCAAATTCACTTTTTATATTCTCTCCTCTGGGATAAATCATGGCCAGAAGCGGCATTCCCCACTGTTTGGCGTCGTAACTGACCTTGCCAAAATCCTTCAGCATGTCTTTTTCATACCCGTTGCCCAGGTTCACATGAATGGAAACGGCGTCAGCTCCCAGCCGGATGGCTTCTTCCACCGTACACACCAGGGTTTTGGCATTGGGATAGAGGGACAGACAGGTGGATGCGGACATATGAATGATCAGACCGATGTCCTTTCCCTTCCCCCGATGACCGGCCCGAACCAGTCCCTTATGTTCCACTATGGCATTGGCGCCGCCCTCGGCAACCTTTTGAACCGCATCCCGCATGTTGATGATGCCCCGAATCGGCCCGACGGATATGCCATGATCCATGGGAACAATCACGGTGTTCCGGGTGTTCCGGTTGATGATGCGTTCCAGTCGGATATTCTTGCCCATTTCAGTCATTTTTCAAAGCCCCTTTTTGAATTTGGTTGAAAATAAAAAAAAGGCCGTGAACCTGGTTTCACGGCCTTTTTGGAAATAAAAAAGCCGTGGGCTGGTCTGCCCACGGCTTTTGCTGTTCATGTCATGATGATTGTCTCAGCGCACCTCAGGCAGACCGGCGATATACCAGTAATAATAAAAGCCAAAATAAAATCGGATGCCTGAAAATATTTTCATGATGCCTGGAATGATCTTTCTGTTTTGTCGGTAAAACAATTTGTTTGTGTAGTGTGACATGCCTATCATTGGGTGATATTTTCTGTCAAGCATTATTTTCAAGGTTTTTCGTAACTACTCGGGGATTCAGGAGTCAGAATTCAGAATAGCCCGCATGTAAGGGATGTCGAATTTGTTAAAATACCGTTTTCCCGTCATTGCGGCAAAAGCCGCAATCCAGATCGTTATATTCTGGATGCCGGATCAAGTCCGGCATGACGATATTCGAGATTTTATCTGAAATCAGAGATTCTTTATTCATAAACAGTAGAGCTGATTTCAAAACGTTTCAGTTTGGTAAAGGTCAAGGCGGATGAAAATTTCAATCGGAGGAATATATGGAATATTTCGAGGATTGAATTTTTCACCCAACGCAGAGATTGGCCAAAATGGAGCGTTTTGAAACCAGCTCATCAGATTTTTGTTTTCGTGACAACATAAATCAGGTATAGAAAACGGTTCATTTTGCCATAGACCTTCAGAAAAATAATTTCGCTGCGTTATCGGTCGGGGATGGCCGAAAAAGGCCTATCCACCTCCCTGCTGCCTTGCGAAATGAATTTTCTGAAAGTCTATATCTGTAAACTGAAACAACATAAGGAGAAAGAATGGATTCACACAAACTGGGCCGGCGGATTGCGGCGTATATGGAAAAAAAGGGAATCACCATTGAAGAACTGGCCGCAAGAACCGGTCTTGAAGGCGGATTGATCCGCGCGATTCAGACAGAAAACGCCTACCCGTCTCTGGGCCCGCTATTAAAAATCGCCCGTTCACTTGGTGTCCGGCTGGGCACATTTCTGGATGATCAGATCACTACGGATCCGCTGATTGTCCGAAAGGCCGATCAAAAAGATGAAATCGGCATGCTTCGTTCCAGGAATAACGATGTTTCCATGAAATTTCATTCTTTGGGCAGAGGCAAGACCGACCGGCATATGGAACCGTTTTTTATCGAGCTGCTTCCCGAATCCGGCAGGGACAGCCTGATGTCGTCCCATGAAGGTGAGGAATTCATTGTGGTGATTTCCGGACAGGTGACCGCGACCTATGGAAACAATACCTATACCTTGAATCCGGGCGACAGCATTTACTATAACTCCGTGGTTCCGCATGATGTCTGCTGCTGTGGAAATCAGGCGGCCAGTATTTATGCCGTTTTATACATTCCCGAATAACGAAAGGCAGAATATCTCATGTCAACACATGAATTACGGTCGATCACGCTTGGCCAAATTCTGGATGAGGCCATCGCAGCACATCCGGATAACGAAGCCATTGTTTATGTGGATCGGGATTACCGCCTCACGTATCGGGAATTTGGAACGGTGGTGGATGCCCTGGCCAAAGGCCTGATGGCGCTGGGGGTGCAAAAAGGTGAAAAAGTGGCCATCTGGGCCACCAATATCCCCTACTGGGTGGCGCTTCAGTTTGCCACGGCCAGAATCGGTGCGGTTTTGCTTACCGTCAACATCAATTACAAACGGGATGAAATCGCCTATCTGCTCAAGCAGTCCGAAGCCGAAAACCTGTTTCTGATCGATGGATATCAGGATACGGATTATGTTCGGACAATTTATGAACTGATACCGGAGTTGAAAACCCATCAGCGGGGGTATCTGAACAGCACCGAATTTCCCCATCTCAAAAGGGTCTGTTTTCTGGGTCAGGAAAAACATCGGGGCATGTATTCCGTTCCGGAAATCATGGCCCTTGCCGACATGACCCGTCCGGAGGCGTATCAGGTCCGTCAGGACGCAACCGATCCCCACGATGTGGTGAATATGCAGTACACATCCGGTACGACCGGATTTCCAAAAGGCGTCATGCTGACCCATTACAATATCGGCAACAATGGATTTTTTATCGGTGAAAATCAGGTCTTTACCCATCGGGACCGGGTGTGCCTGCCGGTTCCCCTGTTTCACTGCTTTGGCTGTGTTCTGGGGGTTCTTGCCGCGATCAGCCATGCCAGTACACTGGTGATTCTGGAGTCATTCGATCCGGTTCCGGTCATGGCCGCGGTGGAGCAGGAATGCTGCACGGCGCTGTATGGCGTGCCCACCATGTTTATTGCGATTCTGGATCACAGGCTTTTTAACAAATTCGATTTTTCAAGCCTCAGAACCGGAATCATGGCGGGCTCTCCCTGTCCCATTCAGGTCATGCGTCAGGTGATCGATAAAATGCACATGACGGACATCACGATCTGTTATGGACTGACCGAGGGATCACCGGTGATTACGCAAACCCGGGTTGACGATGATATCGATCTGCGGGTCTCCACCGTGGGACGGGCCATGCCGGAAATCGAGGTCAGAATTGTCGATCCCGAGACCCATGCCGTGCTTCCACCGGGACAGCAGGGAGAGGTGTGCTGCAGGGGTTATAATGTCATGAAGGGATATTACAACAATCCGCAGGCAACCGCTTTAGCCATCGACCCGGACGGATGGCTGCACTCCGGAGATCTGGGAGTCATGGATGACAACGGGTATCTGTCCATCACGGGTCGGCACAAGGATATGATCATTCGGGGAGGAGAAAATATTTATCCCCGTGAAATCGAAGAGTTTCTGTATCGAATGGACGGCATTGCCGATGTCCAGGTCGCAGGCGTTCCCAGCCGGAAATACGGCGAGGAAGTCGGTGCGTTTATCATTCTGAAAGACGGATATACCTTCCAGCCCGAAGATATTCAGGATTTCTGCAGAGGCCGGATCAGCCGCTATAAAATTCCCAAACATATCGCTTTTGTGGACAAATTCCCCATGACCGCCAGCGGCAAGGTCAAAAAATTCGTGCTTCGGGAAATGTCCGTTGATCTGTTTCCGGAACCCGGGGGTGGGCCAAAAGTGTGACAAGGGTCTTGACTCGACCAGGAAAAAAAACTATAAATCATTGAAATATAATCGTAACTGACAAAGAATTGGTGAAGCCGGAATTCGAAGACAGGGTTAATATGGGTCTCTTGTTAAAGATATCAGCAGGCTACGGGATGGCAACCGGGTCTTCATTCTGATCCCGGGATATCCGACCTCTGATCACCGATTCCGACCTCTCATTTCTGATGCCAACAACCCGGTAACGTGAAAATGAAAACAGCGCTAAAAAGTATTTTGGTGAATGCACTCAATTCCGCATTCGAAGCGGGCGAAATTCCTGCCGGTGCCATTCCGGATGTTGAGGTCGAGGTCCCGCGTCAGATCACATATGGAGACTTTTCCACAAACATCGCCCTGGTACTGGCCTCACAGCTCAAGACACAGCCCCGCAAGCTGGCCGAAACCATTGTTCGCCATCTGAATGATTCAACCGGCATCATTGAGAAAACCAGCATTGCAGGCCCCGGGTTTATCAATTTTCATATTCATGCCCATACATGGATTCGGGTCGTTCAAACCATCCTTGAAAAAGCCGGTGCATACGGCGCCTGTAATATTGGAAATGGAAAACGGATTCAGATTGAATTTGTCAGTTCCAACCCGACCGGGCCGCTTCATGTCGGACACGGCAGGGGCGCTGCGGTCGGCGACAGCGTGGCCAATATTCTGTCATATTGCGGATATGATGTTCAAAAGGAATATTATATCAACGATTCCGGAAGGCAGATTGAAACGCTGGGCCGGTCCGTGTTTTTGCGGTATCAGGCGCTTCTGGGAGAAACGACTTTTTTCCCGGATGACTGTTATCAGGGGGAGTATATTCGGGATATAGCCCGGAAAATTCAGGAAGAAAAGGGGGCGTCCCTTCTGGATGAAAGCGATGAGCATGCTATCGCCAGTTGTGCCCGGTATGCGGCCGCCATGATTCTTGAGGACATGAAACAGGATCTGATTCAGTTCGGCGTGACGTTTGACAACTGGTTCAGTGAACAGAGCCTGTATGACTCGGGTCGGGTTGATGCCGTGATCGAGCGGTTTCGCAGGCAGGGAATCATTTATGAAAAGGATGGGGCCTGGTGGTTCAACACGACGGCTCATGGAGATGAAAAAGATCGGGTCGTTGTCAGGCAGAATGGCCAGACCACGTATTTTGCATCGGATATCGCCTATCACTACAACAAATTCGATCGGGGTTTTGAAACCGTAATTGATGTATGGGGCGCCGACCATCATGGATATATTCCCCGGATCTCAGCCGCCATCGAGGCTGACGGCCACAGGCGGGATCAGTTTCAGGTGATTCTGGTGCAACTGGTCAATCTCCTTCGGGGCGGCGTTCAGGTCGCCATGTCCACCAGGGCCGGCGAATTTGTGACGCTGAAAGATGTGATGGCGGAAGTGGGAACGGATGCGGCGCGGTTTATATTTTTAACCCGGCATTATGACAGTCCGCTCGATTTCGATCTGGACCTGGCCCGAAAAAAATCCAACGAAAATCCGGTTTACTATGTTCAATATGTTCACGCCCGCATCTGCAGCATGATTCGAAAGGCCGCGGAAATGGGAATCCACGATCTATCCTGGAATGATCATGCACTGTCGATCCTGAATACACCGGAAGACATTCAGATCATTCGGCATATTGCACGGTATCCCGAAATTGTCCAATTGAGTGCCATCAATCTCGAACCGCACCGCATCACCTATTTTCTGATGGAACTGGCAGCGGCATTCCATGCCTATTACAACAGGCAGCGCGTGATTACAGATGATTTGCCGGAGACACAGATGCGTCTGGTTCTGATGCTGGCCGTCCGTCAGATCATTCGAAACGGATTGACCCTTTTGGGAGTTTCGGCTCCGGAAAGCATGTGAACCGATTCTTTAAAAGCGATCGATCATGACCCGAAAACCTGCCCGAAAGCCGCAACCCTTTGAACGTCATCCAAAAGACGGGGATTCGCATTCCACCCTGTGGATCGGAATGATCATTTTTGTGGCGACCTGGACGTTTATGCTGGGAATCCTTGTCGGAAGAGGGTCTGTTCCGCTGTTGTTTGATCCCAAAAAAATACAGGTTGAACTGGCGAAACGGATCGAAGACGCGGTTCAGAAAAAAGAAGCCCTTTTAAAAAAATATATTGATTCGCCCTACCCGAATCTGACGTTTCAGGATCAATTGGCCCGATCCGACCAGGCGGAAAACCTGCATCTGAAACCACAGACGTTTGCAATAACGGCCACACCGCCACCCCCTTTGCCGGTTGGCGGGTCTGTTTCGTCTCCCCATCCGGCTGAAGTACCCGATGGCATCGTGTCCACTACCGGACCTGGCACCGGTGCGGAAGCCGAAAGCGTCAAGCCGATTCAAGCGGCGACGCCAGCAAATGACCAAAAATCTACCATCAAGACGACTCAAACAGACTCGCCACCCCCCAAAACCATTCAACTTCGAGCCAATCCCGTTCCCAACAGACGGGCGGCAGAAAACATTGTGGGCAAACTGAAAAGCAAAGGGTATGACGCACAGATCCACACAAAAATGATATCGGGAAAAGGGATCTGGTACGAGATAACGGTGGGAAACATCAAAACCCAGACAGAAGCCAGCGAACTGATCATTGGCCTTAAACAGGACAATGTGGACGCAACGGCAAGGTAATACATACACACATGAGATTGATTCGATTTATAGCGGGTGAAACCGTCCGCCCGGGTATTTGGAGGGATGGTCGAGTGATTGATATTCAAAAATGGCTGCCTGGGGCGCCGGACATCGGCGAGGCGTTTTTCCGGGACGGATGGATGGATAAAGTCGCGGCCATTTCCGATTCAGGAGAGCGGATTCAGGCCCGGCTGACCTGTCCGATTGTAAAACCGTCCAAGATCATCTGCCTGGGGAAAAATTATGCCGAACATGCCAAAGAAGGCGGATTTGATATGCCGGAAAGGCCCCTGCTCTTCAGCAAGGCCCCCAGCGCGCTGACCGGTCCGTTTGATCCCATTGTACTGCCCGGAAGCAGCGGCGATGTGGACTGGGAAGTTGAACTGGCTGTTGTGATTGGTAAAGAATGCAAGCGGGTCAGTAAGCGTCGGGCCATGGACGTGATCGCCGGATTTACGGTGATGAACGATGTTTCCGGAAGACAGGCGCAATTTGCGGATTCCCAGTGGTTTCGGGGAAAATCATTTGATACATTTGCGCCGCTGGGGCCCTTCATCATCACCCGTGATGAAATCGGGGATATTGGCAATCTAAGGCTTGAGACCCGGGTGAACGGTGAACTGATGCAGGAAGGATCAACCCGGGACCTGATATTTGATATACCCACCCTGATTGAAAATATCAGTGAGGACATGACGCTGCTTCCAGGTGATATCATCTCAACCGGAACGCCGTCAGGCGTTGGTTTTTTTCGGAAACCGCCTATCGTTCTGAAAGCCGGAGACATTGTTCAGTGTACCATCGAACCGATCGGAAGCCTGATTAATGCGGTGATTGCTGGTTAACGACCGGTTGGATTAAACTCGACCGTCAACACATCCCCTTGCTTCCCGGACGGAAAGTCTCCAGGTGCGCGATGTACCTCGCCGACGGATGAATCGGGGAAGGTCTTGGCGTAAAAACGCGCAGCCTCCTCAGCGTCGTCATCGTACCAAAGGCAAATCGTATTCTTTGCTTGCTTCATCATGTCACTTCTCCATCTTAATGAGCCGCGCGAAGCCGGAGTCAACGATGTGCTCGCAGTCGAAGGGCATTGGCTCGGCCAAAAATTCCGCGTCAATGTGCGGCAAGATCCGCACCATTCCGGCGTTGTTTCACTGTGCTTCGCACAGGCGGGATAACTACCAGCTGAGCCGCGCCCGGCTTTTTGGGCGTCGGCTCCAGTGAAAGTTAGACGTAATATGGGTCAACTGGCATAAATTGTCTTTAATCTCATAAATCCATGCGGTGCAGGCTCCCCGCGATGAAGTCAGTAAGATCCTTTCTGATCAAGGCATCCCTCGTCTGAACAGCCTTCTTGATATCCGCCAGGGTTGATCCTGGCGGCTCGGTCAGCGTTTCGGACAACGAAAGAGCCTCCTCCCATTCATGCCGCTGGATTTTCCCCTCTTTGAACTCGTGGACCTCTTGCAGAAACTTCCACATCGGCGCGTCACTCTTGGAGATGTTGAATGACTTATCCAGAAGAGAGCAGTTACCCAACAAGTTGATGAATGCCAGCGCATCGTACCTTGACTCGAAGTCATCCGGTGCGACCAGAGCTTTCTCTTCATCGGTACCAACAAAAGCAGCCAGCTTTGTTTCGATCTCCTGATTGACCAACCGTCCCCACCAAGCGTCCGCCACCGTGTGATCAACCTCTAGTTTGCTGGTGCGCTTTCTTCCCGTTCGCATCGGAACAGAGGAATGCTTCCACCGCGCCTCGTCGAGCCGATGCCATACCCACAACAGCGGGTAATAAACATGAACGCGCCGCCTATCTCTCACCACTGTGTTGTTGATTTGCTCGGTGGCCTTGACAGATACGCGCCCCAATAATTGACCGATGCCCTCGTCCACTGTGGTGATCAAATTGCCGGCGAGGCATTCCCTCAGCTTCGCATAAAAGCCATTCAAATCTGTCGCGAAATTTTGGAAATTCAGAACGGCTCCATCACCCCACACATTTGCCCATTGCGAACCAAACACCCAGCGATCCAAGAACTGGGACGCGCGTAGGTTCAGCTCTTTTTCCAGGCTGTCAACCACTGGCACGCCACCAGAGATTGCGTCAAAGCGGTCAAAGACCAACCGATACCATGTCAGAAAGACGATGATGGCGTTGAAAGATCCTTGGTTGTCAAGTATGTCTCTCTCTTTTATGAGATCAGCACCTCGCTCAAGCCTTGGCTTTAATCGATTCCACATTGAAGCAACCGATGCGGCCATAGACCGCACAATTTCGCCCTTCAGCAAGTCCTTTGAATCCAATAAATTTCCGCTGCGGTTTTCAACGGACCATATGAAGGAAATAAGCCGAACAATCTCGTCAGTTTCCAGGTGGAACCCACGATCCACGAGAGCGGACTTGAGCTCTTCCAGACATCGCCCCGCTGCCTTGCCATCTGTCTGTGCCGGAACCCACCCCACCTTCAGCCATGCAAGTGTGATTTCCTCTCTGGTCAACGTTCGGCCAGCCGTGTTGAGGCGCGTGAAGATGTTGACGATCGCATCGCTGTAGTCGTCCTTGCTCCACTGTGGGGTCAACGTAAAAGATTCGATTTGCAGCGCGTGAACGAAGCTGTTCGTTTTCACATTTTCGACAACCTTCATAAACTCCGCGAGGGGATCTATCAGCTTGAATCGATCAGCGTCACCTACACCATGCTCTATCAGTATGGGCTCCAAGAGCTTCCTATACTCACGTTCAGACAGGTCTTTCTGAACCAGATCCCAGAAGCGAGACAGTCGAATGAATCGCCCAGGATTCCCTTTTGTAGTCAAGAGTGGGTAAACGTAATTGGCCGGACGCGACTCTGCAGATTGGCCAGAAACGGTATCGAGAATTGCCCACTCAACGATCTTGCCAGCCTCAATTTTTCGGACCGTCTCGTTCTTAACACTCAGTTCTGCGACGAACTTCTGGAGGTCAATGCAGAGAGACGCCTTAGACCAATGACTGCTTGGCTTCGCACGGCGGTCCTGCAAATCCAACGCCCAGTCTGCGTCGTAAAGCTGAAAACCCCACTGGTCGCCTCCCAACGCAAGAATCAGGCTCTGAACTCGTTGTTGCCCGTCCAGAACCATTTGATACGTTGCCGGCTGGCCAAGAAGTGCCGAAGTTGTCGTGCCTTGGTCATTTGCCGTACGGTCAACGACCTGCCAGAACGGCCGATGGGGGATGCCCTCGTTCTCTTGAAAGCAATCAGGTTTCACCTCCCACAGCAAGAGCGAGCCGAACGGCCAGCCACGAAATAGCGAGTCGATGAGCATCGTAACCTGTCGGGGAGACCAGACATACGGTCGTTGCAGATCCGGAATAACATAGGTGGCATTGATCGTAGCTTTCTTGATGATCTCCGCCAGAGTCTCCCGTTTGGAGTCATACTTAATGCTCATTTTTTTATCTCCCAAATATTTATTTCAACTAAAGAGCTATCGCCTAAAGTCTCAAGGGTCAGCTGCGGCGTAGCCGACTGGTGGACCCGCTGGTTATGCATTCTGTAAGTTATATTTTAAATTGCCTGGATTCAGCAGCTCGTCTTTCCTCTAAGGCATTCCTATACTTATCTCCTATAGTCACTTTGGAGATTGCTTTTTCAATGTCCTCTATAGCAAGAGGGTCTGCGAGTAGTTTTCTCGACAGAAACCTAACTTCCAAGAAGGCTGACGTTGCCCAGTGATTCTCCGATAATAGCTCCAATCCTTTGTCGATGGCACTGAGAGCCTCAGCGCCTTCATGCAAACATAGTAAAGTCTGCGCTTTTCGCTGCCACCAAAATGCTTCGCGGTTTTGTTCGTTTACGGCGTTCAATAGTTGATTTGCTTCATCGTGCTTGTCGAGCAAAATCAATGCTTCTGCATGATGTACTAAATGGTAGCTATTCGGAGACGGAATAGTTTTGTATGCTTCGTCAGCCGCCAGTAAAAACTCTCTCCGCCGAGGATCTTCCACTTCGGTAGCTTTGGCAGCCGCTTTATGAGCTTGAGCCCAATCAAAAATCTCGTCTGCTGCCGGAGCTGCGTCTCTCCATTCGATGCTATCAAAAACCCGTGTAGCGAGATTCGGCATGATGTACCATGTCTTGGAGGCAACAAAAGCCACAAGTCGCAAGGCGAGACCCTTGTCGAATTCTCGAACCTCTTTCACGCTTGATAATATTTGCGACTCATGCCCTGTAAGATCGTCTGTAGTGCCAAGAGAGACCAAATGGCGTAGAGATTCAAGCAAGACAGATGCCGAAACTGATTCGGGATTGGTTCGATGTTGGAATAAGATGTATTTGCAGTGCTGAAGCGCCTCATCTTTCTGTCTTTTTTTCTCAAATATCCGTACAAGTTGTAGTCTGGTCGCAGAGAATGTCGGATCTTCGGCAAGAAGGGCGAGAAATTCGGTTTCCGCCTCATCTACTTTCTGAAGGCGAACCAGCATCTTTGCGTGATGGTGCTTTATATCTCTTAATAGGTAACCAGTTGCAGCTGCTGCCTGAACGAGAATTTCCAGCGCCTCTATATTTCGCTCAAGGACCTCTCGTGCAGCTGCTGTTCCGTGCTCAGTTGATGTTATTGTGTAGAGAGCCTCAACAACCTCGATTATTGCTCGAAGGTCGATCTCCCGTCCTATCCAATTGGAACATCTGGCCAAGGCAGTTGCCTCTACTACAGGATCACCTAAAATCTGAGTGGGAAAATCGCTTGTCCGCACTAGAGCCACTGCGTATACGAACGACGGCCGACGATGAGATGTTACGAGCCTTCTCAGTAATGGTGCATGTAAATGTGCGATATGACGGAGCAACGATCTTTCGTTGCCACATTCTGACACAATGAACCTATCCAGCTTCTCGCAAAAAGTTCGCTCTCTTTGGACAGGCTCATCAATGACTGCGCAAATAGAATTATAGACGATATCGTGAACGCGGATGTCACCAGATACTGTAGCCGCAAGAAATCCTCTCTTCCCAAGGTTTGATCTCACGAGTGGCGAAGCACAAACAGCCGCGAGCTCGGATACAAAACGGGGACTATTGCACCACCTCACGAAATCGAGTTCTATAGCTAACGCTTGTTGATGTCGTGTCAAAATACGCTGACAAATCTTCACATGCCGTTCATCTTCCATAAAGCTTGCGGCATCTTCACAACAAGTATCTACTGCTACCCAACCATCCTCTTGTGCCAACCTGTTCAATGTAGTCAATAGTAATGGGTACCCTCCTATACTACTGAAGACTCTGGAAAATACCTCTTCTGGGATCGGTGCGGAGACACCTTCTTGCAGCAGAGCTTTGGCCTCCCCCTCATTCAAATCCCCAACGGTTATAGCATCAGGGTCTGTGGTTGCCTGACAGGTGAGGATTATTCTTGAATCTCCGCAATCAATAGTAGATAGATTTTCTGATGACAGGACAGCATCGTCCAACACTAAAAGACATTTATGCTTTCGCAATAGTGATAGGATGTTATGTCGCGTTCCTGCGCGTCTAACATCAACATCAGCAAGATTGACAACGTTATAGAGATCGTGAGCATCATACCAGATGATCAAATCGAAGTGGTCACGGAGTTCTTCTGCAACTTTTGCTGCGATAGCAGATTTTCCGATACCACTTATGCCGGTGATGACTACAAATGGTTTTTGGCTAAGATAGTATATAATTCTTTGTTCAATTACGGGACGAGATTTATATTTTGAATAGATTGGAATTCTGTGACTGAAGGCGTGTTCGTCAGAGAGTTGACCGACACTTGGGAGATATGAAGTGATTGATGCTATGAATCTCTCCATTTCAAGATTTTCAAATATACAAGAGGCAATTCTTCGGCTATCAAGTATGTCAACGCCTTTAACAGTTTGATGCTCATTTTCAAACTGAGTGATTAAATTTGCACACTTGGTAGTTTCTCCTGCTGACGCTTCACGGCAACAGAGAAGCCATATGCGTTTTACATCTGGGTGCAAGGCAATTATGTGCTGTAGGTCTCCTTTTGGCTTTTCCAATTCTCCACAAAAGTAATCTTCTTTAGAGCTCATCTCGGATACTAACTTTGCACCGCAACCTGAAGCATCTATGTTGTAGCCACGAGGTGCGCCTTCGGGTGTTGTCCCGCGCTCAACCCAATTAGCTGGATGCACTACTTCCATGATCCTATAACCAAACTGCTCAAAGATCGCCCCACTCAGCAGGGATATTTCATCGATAAGTGTTTTAATTACTTTGGTTCTGAACCTATCTGGCATTCGGACACCTCGTATGCGTGCTCAATAATCGCATAATGTGCGGGTAACTTGCCGGGCGCGTCGTTTTGCCCGGTTAAGTTCACCCGCTGGTTGGCAGTGACTTTAGTCATGCCCAGCGGAGATAAAACAAAAGATAAGGATCTCTGATATCAAGAACATCGTGTTCTCCGTCCCACTCAACTATCGTATCGTTTGATGATTCATTGGCCAAACGGGCCATATGAGCACAGGCCAGGGTGACACTGGATCCAACCGGTCCTTCGTCTTCGCAGAGATTTCGGATTCTTTCGGTCAGGCCATTATAGCGAAATGTCAATTGCGGAGGGTCCATTGCCAAGGCTCTCACGACAATGGGATAAACATCTTTAACGGATCCATCTTTGAGCTTATGCGGTTTACGCTCCTGTCCCCGCGCCTTTGGGCCATCGTTCATAGTATTAACTGCGGTGCTATAGTCCGTCATGAGAGCTGTCCGGCGGCAGACTTTCTGAAATAACTCAGTTGAGTTGTCAACTGTAAAGTCTTTGGGGCTGGTTTCATAAATTCCGAGCTCGAAACAGAGATTGAGACAGAGTGCTTGCATCAATTGCGGTGATCCTGCCGCTTCGGCAGCGAGTCGATTCATCAGGCCATCGGCGACATCCATCTTAAGTTCTGCGAATCCTACCTGAGCAATCATTCTAAGAAGTGTCGGATCCCAATAATCGAAATCCAAGATTACGATTCGACCACGGAGGTCCTTGTTCGCCCGGAGGACATCATCCGAATGATAAGGGACAGAGGCGCAGACGATGTTCAAACCATGCCTCACAGCTTCCTTGATCTCCTCGGCTAATTGATTTTTAACATCATCAGCAACGTAATGAAAATCATCGATAAAAAGGACGTATCCTGATTCCTTGACATCACGTATGAATAGCTGCAAGTGATCGACTGCCTTTACTTCCTGCCGCCCTTCATTTCTCTGCCAAGTGCCGGATGCTTTGGCTTCCGCTTTTCCTTTAACAAAAAAGCCGACATCACCACCCATTTTACCTTCCAGCCCACCCGAAAAAGATTTACCGGCTACTTCAGCGACTTCGACAGGTGTACCTATGATGTCAAATACCCGCATCCACAACTTGGAAACATGGTCCACACCAGCGCCCGTGACGTGGATCAGAGAATCCTTTCCAATGCTGTCTTCGATAAAGACCGTCTTGCCTGATTTAGAAGGACCAGAAAGAGAGACAACGAGTCCGCCCGCTTCAAGAGCATCTTTGAGATGCCGAGTTTTTTCTTCCAGATGACTCTTAATGAATGTAACCGTTGGAAATTTCCCGGGGGTGAATACATCCTTTGTTTTCATTTGTCTGTCCTCCTGCCAACAGGTTATTCAACAGTTTCTGTATAACTATGCATCTCGAAAAATATTTTGATTAAAATGCTGTCCGAATATCTCTAACTTTTCGTGTGCATATATGTCAATAAATCAATTTTATCTATCAATTCATATAGTAACACGTATCGATAAATATGCTGTACCCGTTTTGACTTTCCGTATATCATGTATTTTTGATGGATAATGCCATTTCTGGATTAACCCGTATCTTTTCAGGTAAAAACACATCTGCGTCATTTTATTTGGCCATGATCTTTAATTGGTGTGTTAATCCGGTCGGAACACTGAAAAAATCAGGTTACAGGCACTATCAATAGTGTACGCTTTGGCTCCCATATCGTTGAGACTGGCATTGGCCTCATCGTCAAATGTGAATACTGGATGGACTGTTTCAGCGAATTGCCGGGCTGTCTGCCAGGTTTTTCCACCGGATGCGGCGGGGGTATCAGCATGGCCACAGACATTGCGGCAACCAGATGGTTCTGAATTATGGATCTGGCCGCCGTTTTCCGTCGGATTGTCTGATCAATTGGGGGCAGGGCCAGTATACCAAAATCGGAACTTCGATATCCTGTCGATACATGTTTGAAGTGCCTGCATCAGCCCGGACAGGGCTACTCTGACCATGTTCTTTCCATCCTCTGAACTGGATGCTGGATCTGCTGCTGTCAGCTTTTCCTGCGTTTTTTATAGAAACTGGCACAATGCCGTGGCCCCACCGGTTTCCTGCTGCCGTGTAAACTGCCGGTGGACGCGGTCGCGATCAGGCCACGGCTGGAGAGTTCCGCCGCGATGAGGTATTTCCCGGTTTGCACTACCAGTTTGTTGCTTCGTCCTGTTGCCGTGCTCTTCGTGCGCCAACGTGACAGTTGAGCGGCATCCAATCACGCGGCCACTGAGCTTGAAAAGATACCTCTGAGATTGAATATCTTTGGCGTTGCGACTAACTGTCATCGTGATGAATTCCTTTCAGTACCTTGGTGAAGACCGGTTTTCGGTTGATGGGGCGATCATAACGCCCAACGTTCCCGCTAACCGGACCCGCGCTGTTTGCGGGGTCCCGCGTGAAGCCGGTGGTTATTCATTATTTTTCTTGTTCATTCTCTGATCATAAGTACCATCATGAATTTCTTTTATAACTTTAGGTGGGTTCCCATAAAATTTTGCATTGTCCGCTAAGCCTAAAATAAGCGTAATTAAACCTGGAGGCAAACTTACTAGAACTTATTCTGATAATACTTATCAAACTCATTATTAACAAAAAGTTTGGACGTGCCTCTCCTATGTTTTTTAGTGTTCTTTTCCAAATTGTCGTTTTTGTCTCTGATGGTATCCTTTGGTTCGGTATTAAAATGAGCTCACGGTTGCATCATGCAAACGGCTGCCCGGGAAAGATTTTTAGGTAAAGGCAAAATTC
>Ga0351892_10045_pt1 | contig 50411 bp, 43 predicted proteins | sample TotcelFGM3001K14_FD_206763 | JGI IMG/M metagenome (GOLD analysis project Ga0351892, IMG submission 206763) | Enriched cells from coal bed in the Powder River Basin, Montana, United States - Total cells FGM rep3 HSBNCT.FGM.300.1.K14 ... | reverse complement strand
CCAACACGACCGCCTCATCACGACAGGCGGCGTCATCTACCACTACGCGGTCGGCTTTGCCGGCGGCCGCAAGAGCATCATGCCAGGCCTCTCCTCGCTCAAGACCATCCAGCAGTGCCACATGTGGTGCTTCAATGAGACGGTCGGGAAAGGCGCCAACCCGATGACGAACTGCGGCTTCACCGTCGGCAACCCGGCACATGACGACATGATGGAAGTTGCCGCGTTCGCTCCTCCGAGCTTCATCATCAACACTGTTCCCAACTTCGAGGGACAGGTGTGTGCAGTCTTCACGGGAAACTGGATATCCGCGTGGTGGGAAGCCGTCCGCCTCGTCGAGGGCATGTACGGCGTGAAGGTGGACCAGGAAGCCGACATCGTGATTGCCACCGCCGGCGGCTACCCGAAGGACATCAATCTGTATCAGTCGCAGAAGACCATCCACAACGCAGTAGCCGCGATGAAGCCGGGAGGGGCCGCCATCATCATGGCCGAGTGTCCCGACTTCGGTGAGCCTGCGGAGTTCATCGACTGGTTCCACCACCCCACCCTTTTGGAGATGGAGACGGCTGTGCGCGCCAATTTCCTCATCTCCGGGTTTGTTGCCACGAGGCAATGGCAGGACGGAGACAAGGGGACGGTCATCCTCCTCACCCGGCCCGAGAACACGGAGAAGGCAGGGAGGGCGCGCATGCATGCGTCCGCGGCGATGGATGAGGCGATGGCCCTGGCCTACAAGAGCTGCGGCACGGCACACCCGAAAGTCACACTCATGCCTCATGGGGCACATACATGGCCCATAGTGCCCGCTTCCCGGGCCCAGTAGAACGGCGTCGGCAATTGCCATTGCTCAGTCTTGACGCTGCCTCGCCCCGGCTATACACTCAGTGAGGCCGCAAGAACCATGAAGTGCCCGCGCTGCAAGTCAGACCTTATCGTTGTCGAGTTCCACGACATCGAACTCGACTGGTGCCCCGCGTGCGAGGGCCTCTGGTTCGATAGCGGAGAGATGGAGTTGGTGACCGCGCAGATGCGCGGCACCGCCGACGAGCAGGTGACTCAGCGCAAGGCAGACACATCCGAGAAGCGACTCAAGTGCCCCGAGTGCAACAAGACGATGGAGAAGCGCCTGCTCGGGGATGCACAACCGGTCATCGCGGACGTGTGCCCAGCCTGCGGCGGTCTGTGGCTCGACCACGGTGAACTTGAGCAGATTGTCAGCGCCGGTGGCGCGGCCCGCGATGCGAGCCCCGTCATCAATCATCTACGGGGAACCTTTTCCAACGTGGGAGGCAACGCGCCCGGCCCGGCACACAGCACCGGCGAAGCGCGAAAGTGAGGAGTCTGGATATGTGGATATGGATAGCAGTCATCGCCATTGTCGTCATCATCGCACTTGCCGTCGTAGGCATGTACAACGGCCTCGTGCGACTCAGGAATCAGGTCAAGAACGCCTGGGCGCAGATTGACGTACAGCTGAAGCGCCGCTATGACCTCATTCCGAATCTTGTCGAGACTGTGAAGGGCTACGCCAAGCATGAACGCGAGACCTTCGAAATGGTGACCACGGCGCGGAACCTCGCGCAGAAGGCATCATCAGCCGGTGCAGGCGAGCGCGCCAAACTGGAGGGGGAACTTGGTTCTGCGCTGGGCCGGCTCCTGGCCGTCGCGGAAGCCTACCCTGACCTGAAGGCAAACCAGAACTTCCTGGCCCTGCAGGAAGAGCTGACCTCGACCGAGAACAAGATCGGCTTCTCGCGACAGTTCTACAACGACTCGGTGCTGCGCTTCAACAACAAGACGCAGGAGTTCCCGTCGAACGTCATCGCCGGAATGTTCGGGTTCAAGGCGGCCGAGTTCTTCGAGACCACGTCCCAGATAGAGCGCGAGGCCCCCAAGGTCAGCTTCTCCTAGAGCGGAGTCAACTCAAGATATGTGGGAACAGATACGGGCGAACAAGATTCGCTCAGTGTTGGTAGTGTTGTTCATGGGCCTGTTGCTCGTGGCGCTTGGCTACGCGCTTGGCTCCTACTTCCTCGGAAGCGGCGAGGGCGGCATCCTTGTCGCACTTGTGATCTGGGGCATCTTGAACCTCGTCGCGCTGTTCCAGGGGGACAGCATTCTGCTGTCGATGGGCAACGCCCGCAAGGTGAAGAAGGAAGACTTCCCCCGTCTGTACAACATCGTGGAGGAGATGTCCATTGCCTCCGGCCTTCCCAAGATACCGGACATCTACGTCATAGATGACCCCGCACCGAACGCATTTGCGACAGGACGCAAGCCTGAGAACGCCGCCATCGCCGTTACCACGGGGTTGATGCAGAAGCTCAACCGCGACGAGTTGCAGGGAGTGGTCGCGCACGAACTTGGTCACGTCAAGAACCGCGACACTCTCCTGATGGCCATCGGAGGCATTCTCCTCGGCACCATCGTCATGCTCGCCTACTTCGCCAGCCGCATGCTGTTCTTCGGCGGCGCGTCCGGAGGCAGGCGCAGCAGTAGAAGCTCTGGCGGTGGCGGCGCCGGACAGATTATCATCCTTGCGGTGGGGCTCGTCTTGCTCATCCTCGCCCCCATCGCCGCAAGGCTGCTGTACTTCGCTCTGTCACGCAAACGCGAGTATCTGGCGGACGCATCGTCAGCTCTTTACACGCGCTATCCGGAAGGGCTCGCTTCCGCACTCGAGAAGATTGCAGCAACGCCGGTGCAACTCAAGGCAGCTAACAACGCGACTGCCCCGATGTACATCGTGAACCCCTTCCGCAAAGCCGGCCAGGCCGTCGCCAATCTCACCAGCACTCACCCGCCGATATCCGAGCGCGTGCGGGTGCTTCGCGCCATGGGCGGCGCCTCGCTTGCGGACTACGACACCGCCTTCAAGAGCGTCCGCGGGGGGAGGGCTGGCGGCGTGATACCGCAGGGCGCTCTTGCGGCTGTCGGTGCAGCGGCGCTGCGCGCTCCATCGACTGAGCAGCAGCCGGATACCGACACCGAAGTGAAGCGTGCGCGCGAGGCATCAAGCGCGATGTGGAAGGCGGACAACTACCGGACCGTCGAATGTCCCTGCGGCGCGAAGCTGCGCATACCGCCGGGAATGAAAGCCAGCCAGGTGAAATGCCCGCGCTGCGACACCGTGCACACGCTGTGAACGCGTGGCTGCTCTACCCAACGTGGTCAGGGATGTGAACTCCGGATAGCCTTTCGTACGCAGCAACCAGCGCCTGGTGCCCCTTCTTCCCCTTGCCATCGGCCTCGACCGCGTTGTAGAGCTGCTGCACCAGGGAACTGCCGGGAAGAGTCATGTGCAAGGCGCGGGCCGCGGACATGAGGATGTCAAGATCCTTTTGCACAGTCTCAACGGTGCCTCCCGGCTCGAGATCCCCCTGGAGGAGCTTGGCCCCGAGGTTCTCGAACTGCCACGAACCACCAGCACCACCCTTCACCGCATCGTAGACACGCCGGACATCGAGTCCCAGACCCGCCCCCAGCGTGAGCGCCTCACATGTAGCGAGGAGGTTAACCAGCACAAGCACCTGGTTGCACAGCTTCGCACCTTGACCCGCGCCATTCTCTTCTCCAACGTGCACGATGCTGCTGCCCATAGCCTGCAGCACCGGAAGAGCACGCTCGAAAGCCTCGCTGGGACCTCCCACCATTATCGAGAGCGTTCCCGCCTCGGCACGAGGAGTGCTACCGCTGACCGGAGCATCAAGCATCAGGACTCCACGCTCAGCCAGTCTGCCGGCGATGGAACGCGCCTCAGCCGGCGCGATGGTGCTCATATCGATGAGTATCATGCCCGGGCGCGCTCCGCAACTCAACCCGTTGTGACCAAGGGCAACCTCGGCGGTGTCACCGCCGTGCTTCACACTTGTGACGACGATGTCGGACGCCTCCGCCACCTCTCTCGCAGAGTTGACCTCGACGGCGCCATGCGATACCGCGAACTCTATGCCGGGGCGGCTGCGATTCCACACCACCACGGGGAAACCCTTCTTGAGCAGGTTTGCACACATGGGACGTCCCATGTAGCCGAGGCCAATGAATCCAACCTTGAGCTGTGACATCGTGTCTGTGCCTCCTGAATGTGTACGTCAATCGACCGGGACGCATGGCGGCGCGGAACGGGAGTCTACGAACGCCGACTCACGCAAGCGAGAGACGTGCTATTCTAGAAGCCTGCAACAGAGCCGTCAAACAGACGGGAAGGATACCTAAATGACGTCGATTCCCCTGGTCAGAATGCTTACCGACGCGGGCTACGGGGCCCGCCGCGAGGTCTCGAAGCTCGTCAACGCGGGGCTGGTGGAGGTAAACGGACGCGTCGCGTCTTCCTACACCGAGAAGGTCGACCCTGAGGTCGACGCAATCGTGGTGACCGGAAATAAGGTGGCGCAGGTCGCCGCCCACCGCGTGTACCTGATAATGAACAAGCCTGAGGGATACCTCAGCGCCACGGAGGATGACCGGGACAGGCCGACCGTCCTGGAGCTTCTCCCAGAGAGCGTGCGCGCGGCCGGCCTGCATCCGGCTGGAAGGCTGGATGAAGACAGCACCGGGCTGCTTGTGCTGACGAACGACGGGCAGCTGACTTACGAATTGACGCATCCCCGCTTCGAGCATGAGAAGGAGTACTGGGTCGCGACCACCGGCCGTCTCACCGATGCGGATGTTGCACAACTGGAGCAGGGAGTCGAGGTGGAGGAACAGATGACCTGGCCCGCGAGAGTCCGGATCCTCCTCGGCCAGTCCCCGTACACGTACAGCATCACCATCCACGAGGGCAGGAAGAGGCAGGTCCGGATGATGTTCGCTGCCATCGGGCAGCAGGTCGCCATGCTCAAGAGGGTCAGGCTCGGAGGTCTCCTCCTGGGCGACCTCGCGGAAGGAGCGTGGAGGGAACTTACTCCACCCGAATTGAAAGAACTGATGAGGAAACGTCCGGTGGACGTGAGACAGTCCGGAGTCGGACCCGCCACGCCCAGGGGCGCTGCGCATCTGGCGAGTGCAAGTGACACATCTTCGAACGAACAGGCGCCTCGCTCTTCTCGACAGCCGCGTATCTACGCGTCCCCGTCCGAACGCGCGGATTCCGGCGCCCGCTATGAGCCACGCGACCGCCCTCCTGTGCGAGAGCGGGACTCGCATCCGCAAGAGCGCGGTGATTCACGACCGGTGATGGAACAATCCTATCGCGGCGCCGCAGACGACCGTGGACCGAGGAGATTCGAGCGCGACGGGTCAGGTGCGCGTGCCGACAATCGAGACCGGCCTCAGGCGGGGGAACGCGATTCTCGTCCCTACGAGCGCAGAGAGTCGCGCCCGGCTGCGGAACGACCCTATCGACGCCCCGCGGACGACCGTGGACCGAGGAGTGACGAGCGCGCAGGCGTAGGAGCCTATTCCGATAGGCGAGACCGGCCTCCAGCGGGGGATAGGAATTCCCGTCTCTACGAGCGCAGAGAGTCGCGCCCGGCTGCCGAACGACCCTATCGACGCACCCCAGCGGCTCGCGGTCCGAGGGACTTCGAGCGCCGCGGCTCAGGCGGGTATCCCGAGACGCGAGTCCGGCCTCCGGCGAGGGACCGTGACGCGCGCCCTTACGAGCGCCAGGAGTCGCGCCCGGCTGCCGAACGACCCTATCGACGCGCCCCAGCGGCTCGCGGTCCGAGGAACTTCGACCGCAGCGGCGCCGGCGCCTATTCCGAAAGGCGAGACCAGCGTTCAGCAGGGCCGCCGGAAAGGCGCCCATTCACACGACCGGCCCTCGGCGACCGCTCGGGGAGTTCGTACCAGCATGTCGCAGGCGAGCGCGTTGCGCATCCCTACAGCAGGGGACCAGCGGCAGCTCGACCAGGCGGGTCATTTCGCGGTTCACCGGATGAGCGGCGCTCCGTTCCAAGGTCTGGTTCCTATCCGCGTTCGCCGCGCGATAGCAGAGCCCTCGACAACCGACGCCCGAGAGGGCGGAGCGACTCACCCATCAGACGGCCTGGTAGTGCTTCACGACGGCCACTCCCACAGGCGCGTGGAGGTCGCTGGACACCACCTGGCACTTCACCATCAACAGAAAGAAGACCCCCCGCGGTGCGTCGCTGAGCGCCTCGTAGTTCCCCTGCCCTTTTGCCACTACCATGTCGGCCGACATGAACAACTTCCGCGGCTTCTCCGAACAGGCTGCCAGCACCAAGCCGGGCGCCCCTGAACCGCTGTCGACAATTCCGGCAACGCGGTCGATGCCGACCGCGCGGGCATCCTCAATAGTGACATCGTTGATGACCGGACGACCCCTGACGACATACGTATAGCGGCAATCGCGCACCTTCCTCATCTCTTCGATGAGGAGCCGGTCAAACACAATTTCGCCGTTGTTGTCCCCAACTACCAGAATGTGTTCCGCCCGTGACAGGCGTTGTCTGAACGATGCGTAGTCGTCGATTGCGAGCGGCGCGGCCAGCATGGAGTCCGCCAGCGCCCCCACGTCGCCGTACTCACGCACCACACCGAGGTCCATCGAGTTGCCTGCAATCGAGAACTTGACGGCGGCAAGCAGCGGGTCAGGCACGGTCGAGAGGATGCCGCGAAAACGCGGCTCAAGGCTGAGCGCGAGTTCGTTGGCGAGTCGCTTCTCCACCACAAACGGGTCGAGGTTGCCAGTCGCAGCAGCTACAGCGTCGTAGATGCGCTCCGCCAATTGAGGCGGACACACATCCTCCGTCACATTTCCAGCGAGTGCGCACACTTCGCGCATCACGCGCCAGCGGACGTTGCCGTCCGGCGTGACACGGGAAACGGTCTCGAAGCCCTGGCGCACGAAGCACGGAATGCACTCAACCTGAATCCTCACGAGACGCGCTCCGGGCAGGCGAGTTGTGCGGATTGCATGGCTACGTATCTCACGACGCGTCCGTCGAGGAGCTGCCTCTGCGCATCGCCCTCACAAGGAGGGGCACCAGGAAGCACGCGGCCACCAGTCCCATGAACGCGCAGACAAGGAACACCACCCTGATGCCCTGTGACTCGGCAACGTAACCCAGCGCACTGGCAGAGAAGGAGCCGATGCCGAAGGCGCCGAAGAAGTAGATTCCGTACATCCGGCCACGCCAGCAATCAGGACAGTAGTCCGCAATGAGCGCGTTGAACACTGGCTGGCTCATGAAGTGGAAGAAGGCGAAGCAGGCCGCCGCAGCCACAACGCCCGCGCCACCAAAGCCCCAAACACCGAACAGAGCTGGAGCAGACACCCCCAGCGAGATGAGGGCCAGTCCCTCCCGTCGCCAGCGGTCGGAGAGGAACCCTCCCGAGAACTGCCCAACCACGCCGAAGAGCAGCGCGACCGTGGTGAATGAGCCGCCCAGCATGACCGGGTTAACTCCCGCAAACCCCGAGCCGACGCTCGCGCTCAAGTGCGCGGGCAGAAAGGTGACTACGCCGCGATAGACAAGTCCATTCACGGAGTTGGCCAGCAGAATCAAGGCGAGGGGCAATAGAACGGGCTTCAAGACGGAGAAACTCTTGTCGACCGGCTCGCTGCCCGCCGTCGCTGCGGCCGCAGGCCGTATCTTCCGAGGGAGCCTCAGGATGAGCAGTCCGAGGACCACACACGGGATGGCAAAAACGGCGTACGCCATGCGCCAACTCACTCCGGCCGCGATGGCGCCAACCATGATAGGGCCGAGCGCGAGACCCAGGTTCCCGCCTGTGCCAAGATATGCGAAACCGAGGCCGGTACGAGTAGCCGTTCGCGCAATGAATGCCGAGGCGACGGGATGGAACAGGCCGAGAGCCACACCGAGAATCGCGAGTGCGACGCCCAGCAACGTGACTCCGGGCGCGAGGCTCACGCCGACGGACGCAACACCCATGCCCATCGCGCAGATGGCTAGCAGCCGGGTCTCGCTCACTCTGTCTGCGAGGACTCCCACCGGCAGCGCGGTCAGTCCGTAGGCGAACCCGAACACATTGGCGATGACGCCAAGCACGAACAGGCTGGCGCCCAGGTCCGCCGCAACAGCCACGAGCACAACGCCATACGCCAGCTCAAGGACATGGAGCAGCCCGTGCACGGTAGACACATACGCGATGCTGCGGCGCTCAAGGGACGCATCTGCCATGGTGAACCCCTTTCGGACACGCGGCGGGCGGCACGCAGGTACTCGCACACGCCGGAGTTCGGGCAGTCTACCATACCTGCCGCTGCGTTGCATGGAGTAACATCAGGACGAACGGCCGAACGACATGAGAACCCAGAGGTCTTACTGCATGCGGCGAGGCCCGTCGGTGGTGAGGTTGCGCACAGACCACGAAAAACTCGCTGACAGCAGGTGGTGTGGGAAGAACGTAGCAAAGAGCAAACAAATACCCCAAGTGGCCTCACACTACTTGGGATTCAGGGTCAGTCCGTCCCCCGGCTCTGATATCTCCTGACCCTTCGATCTGGAGACCCGAGACTCTGAGAGTCTCAACCCGCGAGGCGTTCTGCCTGTGTATCCCCCGTGCTTGGCGACTTGGGGTGACAGTAAGGCTAGCAGGAGGATGGAAGGGCTGTCAAATCACCGGAACGCGCAAACCACGTTCGCGACAATCACAGCCAATCACCCATGCCGCAGAGCCTAAGGCTGGGAGGCGCAGACTCTCTTGACAAGGGCCGCGAATCGCTTGCCGAATCTACGACATTGCTTCACGTCCACGTCATGGGTCTGCCCTACCGACGTGGCGCCATAGTGGGCGCCGGTGAAATCGCCCTGAACGACCATGCCGTGGATGAGCAACCCTTCGAGGATGCTCAGTACCGTTGTCTCCTGCCCGGTGGAGCCCGCGGAGGCAAACGCCCCGCCTACCTTGCCATCGAGCTTGCCGTGGAACCTCACACTGTCATCAAGGAACTTCTTGACCTCCGCAGCCATCGTGCCGTAGTAGGTAGGCGAGCCAAGGACGACACCATCAACGCCGAGCATCTCGTCGGGATTCGCATCGGCGATCTTCTTGCGCACCACCTCCACTCCTTCTTCTTCGATGGCGGAGGCTATGGCCTCAGCCATTGACTCTGTGCGACCTGTGCGGGAATGATAGACAACGAGCACTCTAGGCATTCTCTCCTCCTTGCATCGACGCGAATGCGCCATGGCCAGTTGCTGCGGGATGCCTCCTCTGGCCTGCACCGGCCACCATCCAGGTGCATCCCGATTGTAGCGGCAGCCGCATGCCGATGGTATCACCTGCAATCGGCCCCACCAAGCGTTGCAGTGTGTCACCCCCAAGACACTTCCGAAGGTGGCGCAATCTACACGCATGTCGTATCATGCCGCTGGTCCGACGGCCGGAATGCGCCGTCGGCGCCGCGACAGTGCATCAGTTCCGGAGGTGAGTGTACATGGCAAAGCTCGTTACGGGTGGCACGGGATTCATTGGCGCGTGCCTCGTCGACCAACTGCTTGATAGAGGCGACGAGGTAGTGGTCCTGGACAGACTGTCCACCGCGCACTGGGACAACGCCGAGAGGAAGCCGAAGATCGTTCTCGGAGACATCACCAACTGGCCCGAAGTGATGAACGTGTTCAAGAGCCATTCCTTCGACTGTGTCTTCCACCTTGCCGCGATGCTGAGCCTCCCGTCAGAGGCAAATCCGTGGGCGGCACATCAGGTCAATGTGAACGGGACGTTTAACATGCTCGAGGCGGTGCGTCTGCTCGGGAGCAACAAGCTCGTCATGGCCAGCACCACGGGTACCTACGGTCTCGATACCGACTCCGCAGACATCACCGATACCACCCTGCAGCGGCCAACGACCATGTATGGCTGCACCAAGGTCTACGGCGAGCTGCTCGGCAGGTTCTACCGCAAGAAGTTCGGAACGGACTTCCGCTCGGTCAGGATTCCATCCCTCGTCGGCCCCGGCATCCGCACACGCGCCATCGGCCAGTACAACTCGTGGATGATCGAGCACGCCGCCCAGGGCAAGCCGTATGAGTGCTACGGACCGGCCGACCGCGGACTGCCGCTCATTTACTACAAGGATACTGCCGCCGCGTTTGCTGTCCTTGCCGACGCACCGATGGACCGCATCAAGATGCTCAACTACAACATCGCGGGCGTCAACAAGTCCGTGACGCCCAGGGAGATAGAGGCCGCCGTCAAGAAGCAGATGCCGAACGCGGTCATCACCTACAACCCCGACCCGGTGGTGGTGAATTACTTCGCCACCCTGCGCTTCGATTCGCTCGACGACTCCGCGGCGCGCAAGGAGTGGGATTGGCGTCCGAAGTTCAACACAGTGGACGCCATCGTCGAGGACTTCGCAAAGGAAGTACGAGCGCACCCCGAGCGCTACTAGCTAACACTGCAATTCCCCCGGCTTCCAGCCGACACGCGCGGCGTCTCCACCCGTTGGAGGCGCCGCTTCGCTTTTCAGCTCCGCCTGCCCCAACCATGTACAGCCCAACGTTGGCAAGACAGACCGCGGTCCGATTACGCTCTCAGCCGTTTTGCGGCACGCGCAACGCAAGGAAGTGGCAGCATATTGGCAGCAACTGCCCGTTATGTAAACGAAAACAGCCCCCATTTCTGGAGGCCGTTCTACGTTCAGCTTACGAATGGAGCCAGCGATCGGAGTCGAACCGATGACCGGCGGTTTACGAATCTCGCGCTGAGGGGGCGGCCGAGGGAGAGTACGAACAAACAGGGGATAACGCGGCCACTTCCCCAGGCCCGAAATACTCGTCCGCTGATGCCTGCCAAGAGCACGCGATAGCCCGTCCATTAGCAAATTCTTAGCAAGTTGTCAGCTTCGCGGCAAACGTACATGCAAGTGAATCTTGGAAGCGCCCGCAGCGACGTGGGACGCACTTGCCGCTGGGTGAGTCGATATCCATGCACTCCGAGTGCTCATGACCGTCCCCCCGAAATACCACGCGGTTGGGCGAAGGCACTCGCGCTCCATAGGGACACCATCCACCGATGAAGTGCGGACAACGGCACTAAGGTGTCCCCGTGATCGTTCGGGGCGAATTGGAACGCCCAACGCGCAACCCTGAACTCCCGCGAAGCGGGCGTCCTGTCAAATTGAGTAAGGTGTCCACGAAATTCCTCAGAATTACCACCGCAATTCCCCGACGCTCCTACTCAGCCCACGTGGGCAGCCACGCGTTCGCGAACGTGAGGAAGGACATGATAGGTATCGACGACTTCACCAAGTTGGCCGCAACTGTGGGGTCGGATGTGACAACAAGAGCTTGGATGTCCCAAGAGTCTACGGATTCCAGTCCGAGTTCTGCTGCTACAATGTCTTGATGTGCGAGCAACCAACGAGTACGCGCTTCTTGCTTGGAGAGGGTCTTGTTCAACTCATCCAATTCACGCCGGACCTCGTGAGGGGCAGCTGCGGAGCTGAAACGTTTGCACTCGATCAACGCAATCCTCTTGCAGGATTCATTCACAGCCAGTACGTCTATGTCGCCGAGAAAGTGGCCCGAGTCGTCAGCCATCGGAACCCGGGAGAATCTCTTCAAACCGTGCGGGGCTCGAAGATGCGTCCGCTTAAGGACCTCCGCCTTGACTTCCATCATGAACTCTTTTCCAGCCGCGTTGACCATCCTTCCAATTGCCGCCTCCAACGGTGTGCCTTGGAATCTGTAGCGTTGCTCAGTACACTCCTCGCCGAAGCACAACATCCCGTGCATCAGGTTAAGGTTGCCCCACATCACTAGTCGACTGGGTGCTTGACCCAACAGGACGAGCGGCCGCCTCAGGAATGAACGTTCTCTTGCGAACCTCCAGGGATTGACACCTGTCGCGCGAGACGATGCGGCAGGTCCCAAGTCCTCAGGCCTCTGGGCCAGCCCCATTTCGTCGAAGAAGTGTGTCACAGCGCTGGCACGAAGTCCTGCGGTGAGTGTCAGGTGGGCGCGCAACGTATCCATGTTCATGACCTTCGCGGGACCTTCCAGCGTGTCCCCCACGTTCTGAATCTCCCCAAGGATTGTTGCGTGCTCTTTCGGAGTGAATCCGAACCGCATTTCAAATGCGAGGTCGTATTCCCTGTCCAGCTTGTCCTGGGTTACTTGGAGCTGTGGGGAGTAGTGCAAGTTGCTTGTGGGCACCGTACTCCAGAGTACGCACCTGGCGGTGGCGCGCTCCCGCGAGGACTTGCGCAAGGCCTCCATATATGCGGGCGTTTCGCACGAGACTGAAGACGCGCCGTCGAAAGTCACTTCAAGCGGAGACAGCTTGAGGCGATAGGCGTCGCCTCGAGCACCATACTCGACTACTAGATGGGCAAGTGCGAGCAGACAATCGTACTGCTTTCCATTTGGTGGTTTCGTTCCCTGAGGAGGGCGAGCGGCGCAGACCTCAATGAGGTATCGACAGGCAATCGACGATGTGCTCATGAGGCGCCACTCGCCGTCCACAGTCGTTTCCAGTGCCGCGAGGTCCTTGGCCACGGAGAGCCTCCGTGAAAGGAAAGAGTATCCATGGTCAAATGCCCATCCAAGGGCTTCGTTCTGGGCGATGAAGTAGGCAACAGTCTCAATCGGCGCAGTAAAAGACAGGGATTGCGACATCTCCTCCCGCAGAAGTGACACACACTCGTCCAGAAATGCGGCGGCTTGTTTCCCGTGCACAGTGACCGGTGAGTTGTAGCCAGCATGGCGCAAGCTCGCAGCAAGACGCTCTTGAGCGTGCTGGGTGGCCAACGTGTTGAGCGGTCGAAGTCGCGGTAGCGTTTCAGGTGCGAACTCGCGCGCAAACGCAGCGTACGCAGCGCGGAACGCGTTCGCTCCTGTGCCCTTGATTACCATCGCTTCCCAGATTGTAGCGCGCGAATGTGTTTCCGCTGCTATGCCTAATAGGGGGCACCTTACTCATCTTTGCAGCGCCAAAGCTGCAGCGAGCCCCGAGGAACCGTCGGAGGCGCCGCTTCACCCGATTCTGAACGTGAGACTGAATTGAGTGAGGTATCCCCGGAATTCCCGGGTCTTCCAATGTCGGCGCTATTTGAATTCTCCAAGCATCGGAGCATCATCCGTGTGTCGGCCCAATCGAACCGCAGCCGGGCAAATGGAGTGCCTTGGGAGCAGAGCTAGACTCTTACTGAACGTGAGGGTGAATCTAGTGCGGTGTCCCAGGAATCCATTCTATGGTAGGGTTGTGATGGTGAATGCACGATGGATCACGCGTTCTTGACCGCATGCGCATGCATTGTCCAGCTCAGCGAACTGCTCAATATGCGGTTCGGGTCTGCTGGCAAGCCGCACCCCATAAGCACCTCCACTCAACGAATCTTCGCCTACCACAACAAACACGACTACGAACAAAGAGACCTCGAAATCGGCAAGGTCTGCATGTTGACCATGCATCTGCGCGACATCCAGACGCACGACTCAGAGTTGCTTGCGCATTTCCGCAAGAGAGCGCACAGAGTTCGGAATTGGGAGGAGTACTTTGGCTGGCGCATGGAAGTCAATGTTGCCGCCACCCTCTCCCGGAGTGGTGTTCGGTTCTGCAAGAGTGAGTCTCCTGACTTCACTCTGAATGATGGGGAAGCATTCATCGAGTGCGGCAGTATCCACTATTCGAGCACCAGACCAAAGGGCGAGACGATCATACGCAAGGTCCTGCAGGCGATTCAGGCAAAATCTCGCAAGCCCTACTGTCAGGAAGCCGCCGCACTCGCGCTCGACGCAACAAACATTTACTGGGCTATCAAGAAGACCGGTGACGCGATTCAAAACACCGAGCTGAGACAGCTGATTCAAGTCCTTCTCGACAACGGCGATAGCGCATTCGGCTCAGTCATGTTGTTCGGCTACTTCATGAGACTCGACCATACGTTCGAGTCTGACTACCTGCGAATAGACAGCCCACAAATCGCGTCCAGCCTGAAGGCACTGCTCAATCGCTGCTTCCCTTGGGGCGAGCACTCCACCGGCGTGGCCTGGTCCCCGCACCAGGGGTGATATTGCGCCTGCTTTCGAGTTCTGAGCCCTTCCAAATGTGCGAGTGCATCGCGCCGGGTGTCCTCAGCACTCCCCAGAATTGTCTTAGCCCATTCGCGCCGGTTCCAGCATGCGGCCTCCCTGCTGGAGAGGATCTAACCATGTGCGTCGCCTTGCTCGCCGCAGGTATTCACCAGCGGAGTCCAGCGTTCTACAGTACCCGCTATCCTCTGGTCCCCAACCCTGAGCGAATTGGCTCTGGGCTGTTGTGAATGATGAGGGTGAAGACAAGGGCGATTGCTGAGACACGTGTTGTCACCCTGCATGGCCCAAGTGTTCTACCGAGTCGCCACTGCGTGACATACAGTTGTCACACTCCGGTGGTATTTCCATCACGTGAGGCAAGCTGAACTGATATTGGAGGGCAAGTCACCGACACGTTGGAACTCTTCTTGAATCCTCCAGCGTCACCGCCCTGGTTGTTCGTATCCTCCCGATGTCACCGGAATCGGCCTCAACAGTCCGTCCCCTAAATGTCCCCAGAATTCTTGGGGACAGACACGAACGAGTTACGAATGATGATGTCGCCAGTTGAGCGAGGGACGGCGCGTCGCTAACCGATCTTTGTCCATGTTGCGCCGCCGCTCGTCTGAAAGCCAACGTCTGTGGACTTGATCTCCACAACGGCTCCACCCGGCATCATTGCCTCGTTTGCTACGATACCCTCAAGCGTATGCCTGAAGCTCGACAGCCGTGCCCAGTAGTCGACGTTGTCTTGGGTTCGATATACGCCAGGGGCGATGTCCGCGCCCACTACCCACCACCCGTCGCCGAACGACGTCTTCAGGCCCGGATTGTAGGATGAATCGATGCGGACCCACGATCCAGAACCGCTGAACTTGAACGCGACGTCCGAGGCCTCGATGTCCACTACCACGGGAGCCTTCGAGTTGGTGACAAACTCGTTCGCGATGATGTCCCCGAGTTCTCCGCCGAGTCCCGAGAGTATCTCAAAGTATGTGACGCCTCCATCGGCACGGTAGCGCCCTTGGGCCATGTCTGTACCAACCAGGTGGGTACCGGCCCGCAGCCCCGATGCCGCAGGCTGGGTTGTGGTGGGTGTTGGTGTAGGCGTTGGCGTCGAGGTAGGGCGGGCTGGTTGAGTAGGTGTTGGAGTAGACGGCGAAGTGGCACTCTGGCTGGAGGGAGAGTCGTCCAACGCCACAACCAGGACGACGGCAAGGATTCCGACGAGACAAACGGCAATAATCACCTTGAAAAGGGTTCCCACAATGCACCTCCCGCGCAATCCAGTCGCTTTCGGCGAGGGGAGCCGGCTGCGCTACATTCGCTGACACCCGCGACGGGGTCAGCCCTCTTCCAGTAGGATACACGAGCCCGACCGGAATTTGAAGGTGCGCCTCCCGTCGAAGCACTCAGCTATTGAATGGCAATAGGCGGACGCGGTAGACTCCGGTTAACAGCCGCAATGGCGGGCACGGGGGTGGCATGGCCGCATCGGACTGGAAGAACAAGCTCTACTTCGGTGACAACCTCGACATTCTGCGCGATCACATCGCCAGTGAAAGCGTGGATCTCATCTACCTGGACCCGCCGTTCAACTCCAACGCTAGCTACAATGTGCTCTTTCAGGAGAAGAGCGGCGAGCAATCTGCGGCACAGATCACTGCGTTCGAAGACAGTTGGCACTGGGGCTATGAGTCGGAGTCCGCCTATCAAGACGTGGTTGCAAGCGGCTCCCGCAAGCTGGCTGACCTGCTGCAGGCGCTGAGAGCGTTTCTGGGGCAGAACGACATGATGGCGTACTTGGTGATGATGGCGCAGAGGTTGGTCGAACTTCACAGGGTGCTCAAGCCGACGGGGAGCATCTATCTGCACTGCGACCCGACGGCAAGCCACTATCTGAAGCTGCTGATGGATGCCGTCATGGGGTGGCGTGCGTTCCGAAACGAGATCGTCTGGAAGCGTTCGGATGCGAAAGGGGACACGGGACAGGGTGCGCGTCACTTTGGCAGGGTCAACGATACCATCCTGTTCTACGCCAAGTCGGAGGACTCCACTTTCAACCCGATGTATGGACCTCTGGATGCCGGTTACGTGGACCGGTTCTACAGATACGCCGATCCAGACGGACGCCGTTTCAAACTCGACAATATGCTGGGTCCAGGCGGTGCGGCAAAGGGCAACCCGTACTATGAAGTGATGGAGGTCTCTCGACACTGGCGATACAGCAGGGAGAACATGCGACACCTCATTGAAGAAGGGCGAGTTGTGCAGACGAAGCCGGGTACCGTACCCATGTACAAGCGCTACTTGGATGAGTCAAAAGGTACACCCCTTTCGACCAACTGGTCGGACATCAGTCTCCTGCGGGGATGGTCTCACGAGAAGCTCCCGTATCCGACACAGAAGCCGGAGGCACTCCTTGAGCGCATCATCACGGCCAGCAGCAACGAAGGCGATATCGTTCTCGATCCGTTCTGCGGATGCGGAACGACCATTGCCGTCGCCGAACGTTTGAAGCGCAGGTGGATCGGCATCGACATCACGCACCTTGCAATAGCACTCATGCGGCGTCGGCTGGAAGACACGTTCAAGGGAGACCTGACCCCCTACGAGGTACTTGGGCAGCCTATGGACCTTGAGAGCGCCCGGGCCTTGGCCGAGCAGAACCGCCACCAGTTTGAATGGTGGGCCGTGGATATGGTGGATGCTCACCCGGCGCAAGACAAACGCAAGGGTGCCGACAGTGGCATCGATGGCGTGATGCGGTTCTTCGATGACAACAGCGGACAGGCGAAACTCGTGGTGGTCCAGGTGAAGAGCGGCGGCGTCAATGCGTCGCAGATACGGGACCTGAAGGGCGTGGTAGAGAGAGAGAAGGCGGCGATCGGCGTGTTCGTTACCTTGGAGGAACCTACACGGCCTATGGTTCAAGAAGCAGTCGCAGCGGGGTTCTATGTGCCTGAGCTATTCCCCGACCACAAGTACCCGAGGATACAGATTCTCACCGTCAAAGACTTGCTGGACGGGAAACGGCCGGAGTACCCGACAACGGCGGTGTCCACCTTCAAGAAGGCGAAGCGATACCGGAAGTCCGAGGGAGAACAAGGGAATCTTGTGTAGACGGGAATCTCAGACCATGGGAGAGAGTCATGGAACAGGGAGAATCGAGATGCCGCTATCCAAGCCTTGACCTGTCGTTTGAATTGGTGAAGGGGGTGCTTCTTCAGCAGAAACAACTAGCTGAGGCATACAACTCGCAACTGGTGAACCTGTTCACGGTGGCTACTGCAGTGATGGGATTGGGCGGTTCACTTGGCGTGTTGGTGTTGGACCGCGTCACTGGGTTTGAGTCGTGTTGTATCGCCCTCATCGTGACGTCCGTAGTAGCGTACGTGTTGGTCGCCATTACCGCTGCCATTGGACTGTGGCCTCGCGACTATCAGCTGCTGGATAATCCCACCACTATCAGGGCGGACTTCTGGACCAAGAGTCCGTCGGAGTTCAAGGAGGAATACCTTTCCCACGTGGAGGATTCCTATGGGCATAACGAGCGCATCATGAAGTGGAAACTCTGGCCAGTCTACGCTATGACCGTGCTTCTACCGTTCGAAGCAGTCACCTTGGTTCTAGCGTTGCTATCGGCCGGGAGGTGAACCACCCTTCTTCTCGACTCTGATCGGTGGCCGTGTGGTTGTCTCCGGCTTCTCCGTACCCTTGCTTGGTCGCTCCGTCATGAGTGCAGTCTACCAGTGTCGTGGGAAGGTGGGCAACAACCAGTCGGCACAGCCGGAGAGGACGGCTGGAGAGAGTGACAGAGGTAGTCTACCCAAGCAGGGCAAATTCCCTGCTGTACTGGAATCCGCCATCGTTTGGGGCAACTGCCAGCAAAGGCGTATCCGCAGAGCCGCGAAATGGAAGCTTGTCGACATCAGTAGCCGCGGCGATGTCATTCAGAGCCTTGAGACACTGCTGAACAAGCATGATACTGAAAGAGTACGGTTCGTACATGTGCATTGGAATGTTAGACACCCATCCCCAGGTTTGGTCATCAAGGGATGGCGCGACACGAGGCCGGCCATCCTTGAACAGGTGTGGTGGGACGTCGATGTAGCTGGGCCCTCGGTGTCTAGCCCCACCAGAGGCCAGGCCCTGCAAAGTGGCGCCATGAATGGTGTTCCGAATCCCAGACACCAGGTCCAATAGGCCGGCATGCTCCTCAGTCACAATGCTGTGTAGTCCATCGGCCACGTCGTGCAACTTGCACAGAAACTCACGATTGCGGAAGGATGTGTACCCTTCCGCAGGCCTAGTGATGCCGTAAGCCCGACGCGCAATTCGAGCCTGCGCATCGAAAGCTCCAGAAAGCAGCAGCGTCAAGTAATCGAAGTGGTACATCGTGCGCTCGACGGTGTCATTGTCCTGGGGCTGGTAGAACTGAACGCCGATGGCGTCGCGTGCCTGCAGCGCGCGCGAGGCCCTTTTTATGGTGGACTGCGCGATCGCTCCAGTGTTCTCGCCTGCCCTAAGGCAGGCGGCGAAATAGCGCCACATGCTCGGGAGATAATGGCGAGCAAGTGCCCAGTAGTAGAACCACTCGCCTCGTATCGTCATGTGGGCGCGACAAGTGAAGACTCCCCGCGAGCGAAGGAAGAGCCCGACAATCTTCAATGCGTCAAGTGGCGTGCGTGCATTCGTGTCGCGCAGAACTGTCCTAGCGATGTCCGTTGTCATCCATGGGGACGCAGTGACGAAGATGTCGAAACCAACTGCTTCGTGAGACATCGCTGTGGCCAGCCACCTAAACGCCGGAACCACATCGGGAGATGAGATATCATCTCTCCCTGTGGCCTTGAGAGCCATCCTTCGCAAGGACCGGGGATTTTCGACCCACGTTTGCACGGCAGGACTCTCGCCACGTATCACTCTTACTGAGATAGACTCCTCATCCTCTGACTCAAAGTCAATCTCGAGATACTGGCGGTCGGTCGGGTCTGTTGTGAGCAAGTCAATCTCGGGAAGGTGGCCCAAGTCCCTCAGCATGGATACGGCCTCAGCATCTTCGGGCGATAGGTCAACCAAGCTGCCCGAGTCCAGTGTGACTCGAAGGTTGCGCTCGCCGGTTCCGCGCATGAAGGGGCTAGCCAGTTCATCATGCCACTGGCGCGGCCAGATTATCGGTTCGATCATCGTGTACCTCGTGCCGGTATTGTACCTGTGGACGTCATCTCCAACGCAAGACGCGCCGAACCCGGCACCGGCTGCACTACCGTGCAGGTATAGGCACCATTGAAGAGCAGGCCCGCTCTCCTGCCAGCGAAGCTGTGACAGCTGGCGAGCTTGAAGTCGCCTCGGCTTCCGTTGATTCCTTCACACGACCCTGATGTAGAATGAGCCTTGAAGGAGGGAAATAGCATGCGCTCTCTATGGTCTTTGGTCCTGTTTGTAGCTGGAGGCCTTCTGGCCTTGGCGGCCCTTGTATGGCTCCTATTCGGCTTGCCGGTGCTAGGCATCAGCGCGGCGCTGAGCGGCGTGCCGCTGCCGTTGGGCTTCGCTCTTCTCTTCGGCATCGTATTGCTGCTCATCGGAATCTGGCTAATGAAGAAGAGCTAGGACCAGTTCTGAGACAATTCGCCCAGATGATACGAAGATTGACACCTATCCGTCCGCTGGTCCATCGTGGCCCCGACCGCTCGGTGCGTCTATTCCGCAGCACTGTTGGAGGCTTCTTCCCCTTGCGGGAGAGCGACAGGGGAGCGCCCTCTCCCGCATAATGTCTGTCGATCGGAGGACTCAAGTTCACAATGGTACTGATTTCGGCGAGAGCCAAGGCTGTTGAAGACGTCTCCTGAGGCGGAGTAAAGTCAGCAAATACTTCAAAGCGTATGAAATCACTGCTGGTTGTCCTCACGTTGGTGCTGTTGTTGGGATGCGCGTCGTGTTCAGTTGAGCCCAATCGTACGCCAACCGCGGAAATCGCTTACGTCGCGCCCGTTCAAGCCACCGAAGGCCAGACTGTCGTCTTTGTTGGATTCGGAACGGACACGGATGGCACTGTGGTCGGCTATCTCTGGCAGTCTGACAGGGATGGCGAACTGAGCAGGCTGCCCAGCTTTGAGACAAATGCATTATCCGTAGGCCAACACCGGATCTCCTTTCTGGCACAGGATAACAGCGCCGCGCTGTCCGAAGAGGTGCAGTGCTTGGTCACTGTGAGCACTGCAGTCGTCCCCGCGGACATCCCTCCGCAGGTGCGTTCGTTCTCAGCATCAGAAGCGACAATCGAAGAGGGAGAAAGCACCACGCTAACATGGGACGTGGCGAACGCTACCACGATGGTAATCGATCAGGGGATCGGCACCGTGTCCGGCAGTGGATCGATGACCGTGAACCCCGAGGGCACCACGACCTACACGCTTATTGCCACGGGTGGAGGTGCTACAGCAACCGCCAGAGTGACAATTACTGTGCAACCACCACCGGAGCCGTTGCCTCCATTCTGGATCGAGGAGATGACAGTTGAGTGCGACACGCGCAGCGACTGCGCGATCAGCCCTCCGGTCTTGGGCCAGAATTGGCAAACGACCGAGCGGTCCGTGTACATCTGCAGCACTCTTCGCGTCACCTGCGAAATGGGTGGGGCGGCCGACGACGTCACGTTTGAATGGATGGCTGATGGCGGCAAGATCAAGGGAGACGGCAACAGCATTATATGGGTCGCTCCAGGGCATGCCTGCAAAGCACGGGTTACCGTGATCGTGGGAGATGCTACTGGGGAAGAGGCCTCGGCGACCTTAGGTTTCAGGGTGAGCACGTGCCAGAATGTTTTCGAATGGCCCGAGGGCGAACCGCCTGATCCGTGGCCCAGTTGCTGATACAGGTTCCGCCGTGCACATGTTGCTCGTCGTGGCCGTGACACCCGCCTAGTCACTCGGCTATCATGGACTCAACCGCCCGGTGCGTAACAACCGCAGCACTGTTGGCGGCTTCTTCCCCCCGCGGGAGAGCGACAGGGGAGCGTCCTCTCCCGCACCCCCACTTCGGCGTTCAACTGACAGTGCTCGTCGACGCCAGCGAGTCAGACTCCAGCGTTACGTAACGCGGATGGGTGTTACTTATAACGCGGCAACGCGTGTACAAAAAAAAGAGGAAGCGGCAGGTCATTTTGCCCACCGCTCCAGAGGGTATGGTTCCTAGTCGGGGCGGTTACCCCGTGCCCAGCAGGACCAGTTGATCAACGGGAACACTGTCGCAGCGCTGGCTGGAGGCGATTGCAGGCGGCTGAGGCGATTCCTGGGACTCCCGAGTCCGTCGTCTCGCGGCCTCTGCATCGGCCCGATCCTGTAGCCAGCGCGCCTCCGCCACCAATCAGTTGTCCGGGACAGCGCCAACCAATCCGGACTATCCATGAATGACGACGCCCTGCTGTTCAGGCGGACCGACGGCGGCCCCATGCTACCCGACACTCTGTCCAAGCGCTGGGAGCGCATGATGAAGCGCCTTGGATTGCCCGGCGTCCGCCTCCACGATGCCCGTCACACTCACGCCAGTCTCATGTTGAAGGCCGGTATCCACCCCAAGATTGTCCAGGAGCGCCTCGGTCATTCCACCATCAGTGTCACGCTGGACACCTACTCACACGTCGCGCCGGGACTTCAAGAAGCAGCAGCGCAGCACTTCGACGAGTTGTTCACACAACCCGCGCCTGTCGCAACGGGAGCGCTTAGCCGAGGCCGTAGATGACGGCCAAACGTCGGTTCACATCGACACTGGGGCTTACGGGCTTGGTAAGGGCGCAATCCTACGTCCCGCGTCCATGGGGTGATTGTTGGTCGTGATTCCGGCCCGTCAAGCCTCGGAGGGCTTGACCGGCCTGCGCGGTCACTGTCAATCGGCGCCAAGTCAACACACGTGCGCCAGAACAACCTAGAGTCCCAGAAAAGGGGCCAAGTCAGCGTGCGGCAGTGCCATCTGGCGGTCGGTCACTACGTTCAGTCGCCACGCACCATTGGGCAGCAACTGGCCCCCCCTTGTCTCGAAAGCCACATTGACCACGCGCTTGCCGGAGTCTTTGATGGCCTGCACAGCCGGGACGTAATCTTGGTCTCCTGACACAATGATCGCCACGTCGTAAATGTCGCGAAGAAGAACCAAATCGAGGGACAGCTTGGTGTCTACACACTTCTCCTGCCCCAACGAGTTGTTGAAGAGGTCGTACTTTATCCCACCAGCCCGCCTAAACTCGACCGCGTCGCTCTTGGTCGCAATGCCGTTCTGCATTGCCCTCCATCCAGCGAAGCGCTTTTCCATCCTGTCACGGCGCTGGAGAAGTTCCTTGACAATCTCAGCCATCCGAGCCTTCTTCGCCTCGACCGTGGCCAGGCCATCCAACTCGCCCTGGTATGGTTTCAGAAGGCGATACAGTTTGTCTGGCTCAGTTTGAGCATAGGGAAACTCGTACGGAAAGAAGTCTATTGACTCGACCACATACCAGTACGTGCGGGTGCGCACCCCGGTACCAGCGGTCGCCTTGTCAACAATCCAATCGAACAGCGCCGCCCACTTGTCAGTTCTCGGGAGGTAGTCTGCCTTGTTGAAAGTTGTGAACAAGTCCACAAGGGACCAACGGAAGTTTTCGCCGTCAACAAACACGCATGTTCGCGGAGCCATAATCTTCTACACAAAAAACGACGGAAGGCACGCAGCCTTCCGCCAATTGTCCACTAGTGCCCGAGACGCACCCGAGCATCAGCACAAGTGTATGCACCATCACTGACACTTGTCAATACCTCTCACTGCCTCACATACCACACCAATCGAATCACCGCCTGTAGACGCGATACCCAACATACAGAATCACGGTCTCGATCGCCAAAGCCGCAACCAGGAACACCACCCGAGGCCACAGGTACTTCTGAGCCTCCACGACACCCGCGCTGCCTTCAGACATCGTCAGAAAGGGCATTGCATCTTGGATAGGCCCAAACACGACTAGCGGCCACACCACCGCAAAGACTCCTAGCAACGCTAGCCACGTCGAGTCCTGCCTGTCCATGCTACTAGTATGAAGCTCTGGAGCATCGGAATCAACTGCGTCCGTGGAGATTCGTGGCAGCACATTGGCAGTAAATGCCCGTTATGTAAATGAAAACGGCCCCCATTTCTGGAGGCCGTTCTACGTTCAGCTTACGAATGGAGCCAGCGATCGGAGTCGAACCGATGACCGGCGGTTTACGAAACCGCTGCTCTACCTCTGAGCTACGCTGGCGCGGTCGATAGTATAGCCGAAGCGGCGCTCCCGCTTCAACGGAATCCGAGCCGACGGACCCGGCGTGTTGGGCATGCCGCGACACACGGCGGATCCGCGATGCAGTGGCCGCACTGCCCAGCGGTCACGCACACGGGCGTCGCAGACGGGCCCCGAGAATCTGCCAATGCTTGAACGACCTTCCTTAACTAGCTCATCTCGGAGAAGACCAGTTCCGGATTCTCTTTCCGGCAGTAATCAAGATTCCACTGGGACTCGAACAGCAGGACGGGCTGGTCCCGCCGGTCAGTGCAGCGCAGACTGCCCCCGCGAGGGCGCCCAAGGCGCTCCAGCGCGGCATCCGACCCGGAAATCCAGCGCGCACACGTATGAGGAAGGCGTTCAAGACGCGCTTCAACGTTGTACTCATCCAACAGGCGGGCAAGCACGACATCGAACTGCAACTCGCCGACCACAGCCAGTATCGGCCTGCGGCCCATGTCTCCCAGGGCATGCAGAACCTGTGCGGCCCCTTCCTCCTCGAGTTGTGTGAGGCCCTTGTGGAACTGCTTGTACCGGCTTATGTCATGGTTCAAGATGACAGCGAAGTTCTCCGGAGCGAAGCGCGGTATTCCGGGGAAGCTCACCGGGTCTCCAGCGGTCACCGTGTCCCCGATGGCGAACAGACCGGGACTCACCAGCCCCACCACATCGCCTGGGAAGGCTTCTTCGATGGATTCACGTTCGCGACCGAACAACCGGTACGCTCGCGAGAGCCTCATGCTCCGCCCGAGCCTGGAGTGATGTACCGTCATATCCTTCTCGAAGCGACCCGAGCATACCCGCAAGAACGCCATCCGGTCGCGGTGCTTCGGGTCCATGTTTGCCTGTATCTTGAACACGAAACCAGTGAAGGTCTCATCGGTGGGCGCAATCATGCCGCGGTCGCTCTCCCGCGGTCCCGGCGGAGGCGCAAGTTCAAGCAACCCTTCCAGAAACGGCTCCAGCCCGAAGTTGTTCAGCGCACTGCCAAAGAACACGGGCGTCATCTCCCCGCGCAAGAACACTTCACGGTTGAAGGCGCTCCCTGCGCCACCCAGCAGAGCAACATACTCCTGAAGTGTGCGGGTCGCCTTGTCACCAAGCATGTCCGCCAGCGCGGGATCGTTGATACCTGAGACATTGACCGGCGCGCGACGCTGCCCACGCGAGGTCCGTTCATACTGCAGGACGCGGTCGTTGCGGAGGTCATACACACCCTGAAACCACGGCCCGTCGCCGATGGGCCAGTTGAAGGGCGTGGCCGCGATGCCGAGGATGCGCTCGATCTCGTCAAGCAGGTCCAGGGGGTCTCTCCCCTGCTGGTCCATCTTGTTGATGAAGGTGATGATGGGTATCCCGCGCATGCGGCATACGTGAAAGAGCTTCACCGTCTGCGGCTCGATGCCCTTGGCGGCGTCCAGCACCATCACCGCACTGTCGACCGCCATCAGGGTACGGTAGGTATCCTCGCTGAAATCCTGGTGGCCGGGAGTGTCCAGCAGGTTGATGCGGAACCCCCGGTACTCCATCTCCAGGGCCGTGGCCGAGACCGATATGCCGCGCTCCTGCTCCATAGTCATCCAATCAGACGTGGTATGGCGCTGATCGGTCCTGGCTCGCACGGCTCCAGCCAGATCAACTGCGCCCACGTAAAGAAGAAGCTTCTCAGTGAGCGTTGTCTTGCCGGCATCAGGATGCGAGATAATAGCGAAGGTGCGGTGCCGCGCCACCTCCCACGCGAGTGTGCTACTCAGTGCCTGCGTGGTTTCGTAAACGAGTAACGACAAATGAACTCCTTTCGAATATCCCGGACTCCTCACTGCCGGGGACACAGTGTTCAGTGGGTGAAACGGCGAGACACAATCACAATCTGAACGGCTGCAGCACCGCAATTCTCCCAGCGGTGTGGGGTCTCAGAGGAGAAGCTCACCGTATCGCCTCTCCGAAGCACCTGACTGCAATCATCGAGCGTCAATGTCACCTCGCCATCAAAACAGAGCGCAAACTCCTCGCCGGGATGGCTGACAGGCTCCGCACCACTGCACCCATCCGGCTCAATGGATATCATCACGGACTCGAGAGGAGTGCCCGCCCGAACCGGCGCCAGGGCCTCGATTCTCGCACGGGACCACGAACTTGGGAGTTCCCGTCGCTGGCCGGCAAGCACAACAGGCGCCACCTCTCCCTCCCCTCTCATGAACATACCTGCCAGAGTCACGCCCAGCGCAGCAGCGATGCGCTCCAGAGAGGCGATAGATGGCGACGCCTGTCCATTCTCCACCTGGGAGATGAAACTGGGAGAGAATTCCGACGCGGACGCCAGCGCGCGGACCGACATCCCGGCCTCGGCCCGGAGGCTCCGTATCCGTTCCCCGAGGTTCGTTTCTGCGGTAGTAGTCAGCATCGTCAACGGCTCCAACGACAATAGGACACAAACCTGCCAAGTGTACAGTATTACTGAACAGTCGGTCAATTCCGCAGAGCGGACGCGATTCGATGGACGCCACGCTCACCACGCGCCTGCGCCAAACGCAGGGGAAGCCGGTTCAAGTGTCCGCTTGAGCGTGAAGCGACGCAGCGCGTCACCTTCAAGCACTAGGTGGCCGCCTGACGGGTTGTCTCAACCCTGAGCAGCGGGTCGCATCGAAAGCGTCTGTAGTATAGTTCGCACCATCAGAACGGTCGCTTGAATACGCGTGTCAGTCGATAAGGAGGAATCCGAGATGGTCACAACGGCGAGAGACAAGGCTCTGGCAGAGATCACGGCGAAGGTGGAGGGCGAGTATCAGAAGCGCACGAAGCGTTCACATGACGTTGCACAGGAGGCCCGAAAGTACCTTCCTGGAGGGGATACGCGCCGCTCGATATTCTTCTTCCCCTACCCCATCTGGATAGACCACGCCGACGGCTGTCATGTCTTTGACGAAGACGCGAACGACTACCTCGATTTCCACAACTGCTACACCACCATGATCCTGGGGCATGGCAACCCGCAGGTGAAGGCGGCCGTCAAAGAACAACTGGACCAGGGCACGATGGCGCTGGGTGCGTTCAAGCGGAACGTCGTGACGTGGGCTCAGATTCTATGTGAGCGCGTCGCGTCTGTCGACCAGGTGCGCTTCACCTGCACCGGTACCGAAGCAGTCATGATGGCTGTCCGCGCTGCGCGGGCATCGACGGGCAGGGACAAGATTATCGTGGAGTACGGTGGATATCACGGTGCGTATGACGCCGTCGTATTCCCGCCGGATTCCCGCGGGCTTCCGAAATCCCTGATGGCGGATACCATCGTGGTTCCCTACAACGACAAGCCAGCTCTCGAACGGGCGCTGCAGGAGCACAAGGGTCAAGTCGCCGCCCTGCTCCTGGAAGGGTTGATGGGCGCCGCCGGAATGGTGCCGGCCACTGATGGCTACCTCCAGTTCGCGAGGAAGGTCAGCAGCGAACACAACGTGGTGTTCATACTGGACGAAATCATCTCTTTCCGGCTGGACCACGGCGGCGTGCAGCGCATCGAGAACATCAAGCCGGACCTCACCACGTTCGGAAAGATTATGGCCGGTGGAACTGCCATGGCAGCGTTCGGCGGCCGGCGCGATCTGATGCAGATGTATTCGCCCGACACTCAGGTGCTGCACCATGCGGGCACTCTGAATGCGAATCCGCTGTCAGCCGCCGCCGGCGTAGCGATGATGCGACAGATCACCCCGGAGCTGATAGCACGCATCAATACGCTCGGCGGGTCGCTCAGAGAAGGCATGCGCGAGGTGTTTCGCAAGGCCGGAATCAAGGGACAGGTGACCGGCATGGGCTCATTGAGCAACGTTCACTTCGGCCCGGTGCCGGTTGTGGACGGACACACCGCACGGGACACCACGAACAAGGAGATACTGCACCTGTTCCATCTGTCGCTCATCAACCGCGGCATTCTGGTTCCGGAGAGAGCCATGTTCTGCATATCGGCTCCCATGACGGAACGCGATGTGAAGACAGCCCTTGAAGTTGTTGAGGATATCGCGCACGAGTTGAAGCCGTACATCGAGCAGGTCTGGCCGAACCTCATCGGACAAGTCTAGCCGGCGTCACGTAGAAGCGGGACCCGTATCCCAAGGGTACCGGGTGGCAGGGGGCAGACCATGGTCTGCCCCCGTATAGCCTACTCGGGCGTCACTCTACATTCAGACGTACGGAACCATCGGGTAGCGCCCCCTGGCTACATCGATGCGTCCAAGCTGTACCCCACCCTCCCAGAGCTGGATTATCTTGACATCGCGGAGATACTTCTCGATGTGGTAGTCCTTCATGTAACCGTACGACCCGGTCAGTTCCATCGCCATGTTGCAGACCTTGAGCGCCACCTCAGCGGCGTACACTTTGGCGCCGGACGCGCGCGCCAGCTGTTCATCGCTGTAGTGGTGGCCGTAGACCCTGCGGTTATCGAACATGCTCGCCACCGTGAGGTAGTAGAAGCGCGCGCTTTCCACCCCGATCATCATGTCCGCCAGCATGTTCGCTTGGAGCGAGTGCTGCCTCACCTGCTTCCCGCCGTAGAACCGCCGCCCGGTGAACTCCAGCGCAATGTCCAGGGCAGACTGTGCCACGCCCACCGCAAACGCCGAACTGGAGAGCCGGCCCCAGGTGAGCAGGTTCCTGAAGCTCTCTGCGTCCTTGCCCAACTCCATGGACGCGCGATACTCCTTTGGAACGCGAACGTCGTCCAGATAGACTGACGCATTCACATCGGTGAACCGCATCCCCATCTTGTCTTCGGGTTTGCTGAATGACAGCCCGGGCGTGTTGGCCGGCACATAGATGAGCGCGATGCCCTCCTCCAACAACTCGGGGTCCGTAGTACAGGCGATAAGGTACACATCGGAGACACTGGCGCCGCTGGGGAACTGCTTGGCTCCGTTGATGACCCACTCATCGCCGTCGAGCCGCGCCCTCGTATAGATGGCTTTTCCGCGGTACTCGGCGCTCTCGGCGTTGCAGCCCCCCTCCGGCTCTGTCATGGCGAGACACGCCTCGATGAACGTATCGCCGCAGAACGGCCGGCAGAGGTCGTCGAGTACTCGCTGGTTGTGGGAACGCACGGCAGGGCCGAACACCCATGCCGGCACACTGGTAGTCATCGCGATTCCGCAGTCGCCCCGCGCGATCTCCTCGTAGCCGACGAGGAACGAGACGGCGCCCGTCCGGATGCCACCGAGAGACTCGGGCAATCCCCGTTTGTGCATCCCCATCGCGGCCAGACCGTTGAGCACGCGGTGCACCCGTACGCGTCCTTCGTCGACGTCAAGCTCCTGCCGGTAAGGGAGTATCTCTTCCCATACAAACTCCCGCAGCGATGCAATCATCATTCGGTCTGCCTCACTGACGAAGTCCGCGTATTCTTTCACCTGATTTCCCCCTTCTGAGATATGTGGCTCTGCGTTCCGGTCGAAACGGACGATGTATTCGAAGTTGGTTCGTCGGCCCCGGACCGTAAGGGCATCGTACAACCGCGTGCCTTCAGGCTACAGTGTTCAGCGCAGGCCAGCGCCCGATTGCATCGAGGTCGCGCGGTACGATCAAGCCATGACAGTTGTTCCAGCTACGCGGAGAATAGTATCACTCTCATACTGCGAAACACCCCTCCCGACACCCCCCGACACGCGGAACCGAACGGATACAGTTGAATTCACCGCTGTTCCACGCACGAAAGAAACGTGCTGTGGCGCCAGACTCGACTCCCCACGCTGAACTGGGCCGACGATTCTTCGGCAATGCCCGGCTGGCGTCGCGTCGCCGCGAACAAGTCACCTGCGCGCTTCCCATACGCCGGCGCGTCCGTAGTTACCACTGGTCCGAGATCACGTCCGCGCCTTGAGTCTGATGCGGTTACGCCTCCGGTGGTTTCAAGATGATGGTGAACTCAGCCTGAGTCTCACCGGGGACTCCGGTGGGAGCGGAACAGGTCGTGTCGGAGTACGTCCAGTGTTCGTCAGGGAAGAGATGGTTTGGCTCCTCCCCCAGCCAGGTCGTGTCCATCCGGCACTCGAAGCTCGTGAGGTACTTCCCCATGGCGGCGCCGCTGCTCTCCAGGTACTGAGATCTGAGTTCGTGGCCAGGCGTGAATGCGAACGCGTTGCAGTCGAGCGGGATATTGGTGATGGTGTAGGACGTCGAGCCGGTTTCATGCCAGTCATAGCTCACGGCATCGTAGGTCTGCGTATAGTTCACGGTCAAGAGTGCCGGCTGGTTCGGGCCGGGTGCGGCCGAGAGACTCCCACTCACAGTCACCATTCCGCTGCCGGTGGCATCGGAATGAGGCTGCAGAGCGACACTGCCGGAGAAGTTCAGTCCGTTCCACGTGATGGGTACATAGCTCGCGTCAGAGTTAAAGTGGAACCAGGCGGAGGGCGCATTGTAGTTGCGTTCTTCGCGCCAGCTGTCGTAGGCATTGCCCGGAGAACCCTCGCAGAACAGCGTGATGTACGGTATTGACGATGGCGCAGCCTCTTCCCTTCCATATACCACGTTGAAGTACTTGAAGTCGATGTACTTCATCATGCTTGTGTGTGCGCTGCTGTCCACGTCGCCCTGGACCAGGATGCCCAGCGGATTGTTGCCCTCGACCAGTTCAATCTTGCCGTTGGCGTCCCAGTTCAGAGGCACACCTTCCCGGAACACACTGATCGAACCACCGTTCGGGATGCCAGCCGCCTCCGAGATATCGATCTTCTTCTGTTCGCTCGCGTAGCCGTCGACGAGGGGTTCGATCTTGCCATCGTCCTTCACGACAACGAGGTCGTACCGCGGGAACACGTCGTTGCCGATAGTGCCGGCCTTGAACTCGTTCCACCGCTGGGCAATCTTGTTCCAATCGACGCTGGCGGATTTGGCGCAGTACTCGATGGTCTCATACGTCGTGCTGTTGCCCGCAGCAATCTCGGCCGCGTTGGCGCCGGACTCGTAGGGTACGAACCGCTCGTTGGCGTACTTGATGCGACGGTCGGTGTTGCCGGGGTAGTTTGGATCAGCTATGTACAGGCTGTTCTTATAGACCCTATAGCAGATCATGTCATGGCCGCCGCCGGCGCTGGAGAAGATGCCCACTTCCTGTGGTTCTCCGGTGAGCTGCATGGCGTAGGCGAACGCCTGGAAGGTGAGTCGATCATTCACACCGGCCAAGCTCGTCATCAGCTCGTTCTCGAAGCTGGACCAGTTGATATCTTCCTGGACGGTGGAAGCCAGGCGGTAGCCATGCGAGTCGTCCTCCCACAGGTCAGGAGTCATCGGTTGCTTGCCATTCCTGTCATATCTGCCGTTCAGCGTCAGGTCCTGCCCATCCGGCTGCTCACAAAAGTACCACAGCGCCGTCAGAGACTGGCCCGCGCAGTGGCCGCCCTTGGCGATGTAAGAACCGTAGTTGGTGAACTGCCAGTCGTCGATGCCGGGCCTGAAATGCGAGTCGATGTCAGTCTTCAGCATATCGTCCAGAAGCGTGTTCGATATGATACTGACGAGCAACTTGCTGAAGTGTCTGGTCACAACCGTGATTGAATCCTGCTCCAGGCCGGAAAAGGGGATGCCTTCGAGCGTGCCGGCTGTCTCATCGTAGAAGAACGCCATGGCGAAGTGGTCAGCGGGGACGTCCACGGGTATGCGGACGGTCATGAATTCCTCGGAGTAGTCGCCGCCGTTCTCAATGATGATGAGCGGTGTGACAGGCGTGACGTACTTCCCAAACGTGTTGCCGCTAATCGGCGCGGAAGATACGCTGAACTGCGTGGCGCCGGAGTACGAGCCGGCCGGGACTTGAATCACCATTCCGTCAAGGGCATCGCCCGGCTTGCTCACCGTGATGGTACCGCCTGACGGCTCGACCACCTCCGAGGCTATAAATGTCGACGGCCCCGTGAGAATGTCTCCGGTCACGGCATCATGACTGGAACCACCCGTGGGTCGTCCGCCGGAACCGCTGTCGAGGACGTCTTCCACCGCGTCCCTGACTGCCTCGCTGCCTTCCTTGGCCAGGTCCGAGGCGCTGTCCAGCAGGCTGTCCACGTCGCTGCACGAAGATGCCGCACCGAGCAACGCAACGCACACCAGCGCAAGTCGTTCTGCGAGTCTCTTGATTGCCATCGTATCACCCCTCCAGCCAGGCCACGCGCCTTGTCCCTCACAGCGAGCTCGCTATCGGCCGCGTCAAGCCCTGAGATTCAGGTTCGGGAGCACGTGCATGAACGCCGGCCAGAGACGGGGCGCAAAAGACGGGTGGGCAACGCTGGACGGGGCGACGCGCCGTCACGGGCGAACGCGAACCTCCGGCCCGGGAGGCGGGCCACATCACGCGCCGCGAACAGAGTGCTCATGGGTCACGCAGCGTACAGACAGGCAATCCCCTGGCAATAAGCGTGCTCCCCGACAATCGGTATTTCAATAGGTCAAACGCCGGGGAAGGAAGGGCGCCATTCATCGAATCGCCGCAGCGCAGACAAACGCCAAACCATGGTCCGTCCCCCTTGACGAGGAGCGTCGCACCACTACAACCGCCGCGTTGCCCGGTCGGCTGGTACGGCCCACGTGCCGCCGGCGTCGCTCAGGACTCCAGTCGGCGTTTCTGTTCCTCGTGGTCCTTGATAATCCCTTCACGGTAGGCCGGTGGAAACCCTGACAGGGGTTCCATCTGACTTCCGGCGTACGTTATGGGATACCTGATGCCCACTTTGTCCAGAGCCTTGAGGCCGGCGATCAGTGTGTCGATGCAGGAGGGGGGCAGCGCAATCATGAGTTCGTCGTCCTGCGCATGTCCGAATCGTCTCTCTCCGAAGCACGGAATGCCAACGGCTGGCTTGCCGGTGACGTAACATTTTCCGATGGAATCGGAGCAAGCGGACTCGCCGCAGCACGTGAACTCGAGCTTCTCATACTTCTCCCACTGGAGGCCACAGACCAGGCGCGTGACCTGCGCGGGCGTCCCATAGAGGATAATCATGTCTGGCTCAACCCTGCCGGAGGCGAGAGGCGAAATCACACCGGCTTCGAACTGATCGGGAATGCGCGGCCAGTTCTCATCCGCGTACTTCTCCAGTGCGTCCTCTTTGTTCTTGAACCAGACCTCGCCAATCGTAAGCTGATACCAGTCAGGCACTCCCGGGCGAAGCCCCACCACCGTGCCACAGAGGGGGGTAAGGTCAGTCACCGTGAACCCGATGGAGGCCCCCGCCGTGCGCGACTGCGTGATGAGCTGGCAGAGGGTGGCGATATAGTCCGGCCTTCTGCACTTGATGCCCTTCAGGTCGTCCTTGCTCTTAAGCAGTTGCAGCCCGACCGGCATCGTCCGCAGCTTCAGCAGGCTCTCCAGTTCTTTGGCGACGTTGGTCCAATCAGTCATTGTGTCCTCCATGATTAAACTGAATGGCGGCTGAGAGCAGCGGAAGCCCGTTCTGTCTCACCGCGTCAAACGTGGCGTCCCGTAACCGTTCACTTACGGTACAAGGCAAGCCGACGCGCCACGCCAGTACGAACGCAAGTATACCCACTGCGCATGAACGGATTCAACGTGCGTATGCGACCACCACGATTCGTCCGGCGCCCCCCATATACGACGACCAGCAGTTCTCTAGCCGGGATAGAACTTGCGAGAGGCAGATGAGCCCCGTCTGTCGCCGCGTCCCGCGCCGTAGCGCGCAGAAACGGGGGCTCCGCGCACACACCCGTGCCCCGCAGAGGTACTCCCTATGGCCTCTCCTGAATGACCTGCGGCAGCAAGTCGCGCCTGCGCTTGCCCCTCAACTCCGGCAGTTCATCCGTGACGGCGAGGCGCGCCCAGGTGAGTTCAGGGTCTTCTTGCAGCGCGATGGTGAACGGCCGGGACACCGTCACAGCCGACTCTCGCACAATGGGTTTCAACACGAACTGGGTAGAAGCCGTCGGGGCGCGGAAGATGGCAAGCCCGAGGTCGAAGCACTCGATAAGCACAGTGAAGCCAGCAGCCTCTTTGCGTACGTCCCAGTCCTCGACCCGCGCCGCCCGGCGCACACCGGTCTGATGCAGCACCACCATCGTCCCACCAGCATCCCGCAGCTCATGACAGAAATCGGTCAGCGGCGAAGGCTTCCCTTCGCCCCCTATCTCATGCCCACCCATGATGCGCTCAAGGTTATCGACGATGACGAGCGGCGTGCCACGCTGCTTCTTGATGAGGTCGCGCAACCACTGACGTCGCTCCTTGTCGTAGAGCAGAAAACCACAGCGCGAGTAGCACTCGAGTGGCGTCTTCGCGAGGTCGACGTTCAGCCCCAGCGCCAGTCGTTCGAAACGCCGCTTGAAGCTCGCAGTGCCGGAGTCCTCATCGATGAGTATGACGTGCTGCTGCTCCACCCGGAAGGTGTCGAGGAAATCGTGTCCGCTCGCGACGCTTATCGCCAGTTCTTCGGCGAGCCACGCCTTACCGGAGTGCATTTCCCCCATGAGGATGACGGAACTGCCCGAAGGAATGAGACCATGCACCAGCCATCGTGCCATAGAACACCCCCTCTTCGCGTGGTGGACTCAACCGAAGTATGCCACAGGCCTTTCGTTTGTCAAACGCGCGGGCAGAATGCGCGGATTCGCGCCGTCACTCAAACGGATGCCCCTTGCGCGAGAAGTCAGGCCGGTAGTGGCCGTGCGCCTCGGGTTCCTGCGCCCAGATATGCTCAAATCCCAGTTCCTGTGCCTTCTCAACCACCGCCCGGTACTCCTGCCGGCCCACACGCCGGGAGAGCACGGCCATATTCAGAGCGCGGTGCGCAGGGTAGTACTGCGCCATTATGCTGAGGGTGACGCCGGTAGACACCGAACACGCGAGCCACGTGAGCGAATCGTCGCTGCCCGCCAGACCACCCGGAAGCACCAGGTGCCTCACGATGAGGCCCCGCGCCACCGTCCCATCGTCGTTGAGTGTCAGGTCGGAGCCAACCTGACGGTACATCTCCGCGATGGCAGCGCGGGCAACTTCCATGTACCCGTCCGCCCCTGACAATTGCCCGGCGACACGGTTGGACGAGTACTTGATGTCCGGCAAATAGATGTCCACCACTCCGTCCAGCAGCCGAAGAGTATCGACCGAGTCATACGCGTTGGTGTTATAGACCAGCGGCAGGCGCAGGCCGCGGGGCACCGCAAGGCACAGCGCCTCAACGATCTGCGGCACGAAATGCGTCGGCGAAACCAGGTTGATGTTGTGGCAACGATGTTCGTCCTGTAAGCCAAGCATTATGTCCGCTAGAACCTCCGCGCTTCCCGGTTGCGAGGTGAATGCCTCCGACTCCTGGCTTATCTGGTGGTTCTGGCAGAAGACGCAGCGCAGATTGCAGTTGGCGAAGAAGATGGTCCCGCTGCCCCTTTGGCCGGAGATGGGAGGCTCCTCTCCGCGGTGCGCGCACGCGGACGCTACAAGCGGGCGGCGCGGCGAAGCGCAGAATCCCAGGCAATCGCGAAGCCGGTCCACTCCACACGCTCGGGGGCAGATGTCACACGACTCCAGCCGCTCCAGCAGTACGCGTCCGCGCCGTCCGAGCTCGCCGCTCGCGTACAGCAGCACGTACGATGGCGCGCCTGCGCCGGAAGGAGTCTGCCGATGGTGTGTTGGATTCAACATAGCGCCCTTATCTCCGGCCGCGACGACCGCTCGTCCGGCACCAGAATGATACCGCGCCATACATCCCACCCGCGCATCCGCGTCGAATCGAATTCACGAATTGCCCCCAGTGCCACAACCGCGTACCCTGACAGAGCGCGCGGCCATGTCCGAGCGGCGAGGCGAACACGAGAGGGATATGGACAGCCGGAAGGTCACGAGACAGCAACTCCTCACAGTGCTCCAGGAGCTTGGGCGCGCGCCAGGCGAATGGGTCAGCGTGTACCTGCGCCCCGAGAGCGTCCAGGCGCGTCCGGCAGGGCTGGTGCTGAAGTCGAGGGTAGACCCTCGTCTTCTGGAAATCGCATCACTCATCGAGGATGAGACTCTGCAGAGGGAGCTCGCCCGCTTCGGAACGGGCCTATCCCTGTTTCACGGCGGTGCGACTATTGCCGTCGCGCCGCCCTTTCCCGTGGAGCAGGATGAGGTTATCGTCGGGCGGCCTCACATCGGACCACTCCTTGAGCAGGCGGAGCGGCCGCGCCGCACGGTTCTCGTGCTGGCAACCTGGGGCGCATACGTGGTGGCGCTCTTCGACGGCGAAGAGCTTGTGCGCTATAAGAAGGGCACGGGTCATATCCATCCTCCGCACAAGAAGGGCGGCAGCAGCCAGGCGCGCTTTGCACGACGCACGGAGAATCAGCGGGCGGACTTCCTCAGGCGCGTGGGCGGCCATATCGACGAGGAACTAGGAACTGAGCGCGTGGAGCACATCTTTTTCGGCGGCAATCGTCTCATCCTCAGACCACTGACCAAGGAATCCCGTTTTCTGCGCGACCACGTGACAGCTATATCTCCGAGGACTTTGCTCGTCAAGAGAGCCACACTGGACACGATGACCGGGGCGCTTGCCGACGCATACAGTGCCATGCTGTTGCGCGCTTAGTCCCGGGAACTCATTCCGCGGACACCCCACAGACAAAAAGAAGGAGCCGCCCGAGGCAGCTCCTTGCAGGTTCCGGAACGAAGTATGAGCTATGCCTTGCCGATACGGAAAACCTTGGTCCCGCAGGTGGGGCAGGAGCCCTGCATCGCGGGTCGCCCGTTCTTCAACGTAATCTGCTTGGCACCCTTGATCTCAACCTTCTTCCTACACTTCATGCAATACGCTGTGGCCATAATAACAACCCTCCTCTCGACTGATTGGGCTCGTACCAAAGCCTGAAGCTATTATTACTAGGTGGCCATCGCGTTGTCAATACTCTGACTCGTGTTTCGGCGCAAAACCACACGAGCCGCCACGATTAGTGCGATGCCAAGCAGCAGAAGTACCTTGCGAAAGACGGGCATTACCGTCCAGAGGCCCTCGACAGTGCTGTCGAACCACAGCTTCCAATCTATCTCGGGAAGCTGAAACCAGCGCCGGCCTGTCTCGGGGTCCTGCTGATAGAACTTCGCGCGCGGGTTCTCGAACACGTTCTCCGCCTTGTTCTCGTACTCCACCCAGACGTGCACGAACGAGCTGTTGATACGATACGGTATGTCCAGTCTCTCAAAGACAGACGCGAGTACAACCGCCCTCGCCTTGCAGTCGCCCTCCCTTCTCTCTACCACGCTTTCGGTACGCGGGAAGTACCACGGCATACCGTGCACCTCCCAATCGTACCGGTACGGAATTCTCCGAAGAATCTCAGCCTCGATGGCGGCGGGCTCGGATGGAAGCTCTGCGAGAAGTGGCTCGACCGCCGCAGGGTCGATGTCGAGGTTGAATACGCGGTGCACGCTGACAAGAATATTGAACGGATTGGGATACAGCACCAGAAGCACCCAGAGGCCGATGAGCGGAACGGTCCGGTAGGCAAGCTGGAAGCGGACGACCGGGCGGGCCGCCGCGACCGCCCGGCGCAACGCACCCTTCAGGCTTTCGGCGCAGTTGGTCAACGTGCGCATAGCTATCCGCCATTGTAGCACGTACCAGGAACAGCCCCGGAACCGCGGGTCGGATGGATAGTCCGGAAGCTGTGGTTACGCGCGAAACGTTGGTGGGGGCCCCGCGCTGCCTGGCGATACAGAGGTTGCGTGCAGGAGATGCCGCGTCAGCGACCCGACCGCTGCACCAGGTGAGAGCTGGACTGTACCTTGCCGCCACCCACGTTGAACACCATCTCGATGCCCAGTTCCCGGCACACAGCCGCTTCGGGAATATCCTCCGCTTCGCGCCGGTCGCCGCCATTGGCGAACACATGGGGCTTCACCAGCCGCAGGGTCTCACGAACCGTCTGGTCGGGGTCGACCGCCGCCACCACCTCATCGACATCTCGCAACGCGCGGAGAATCTCAATGCGCTCAGCCAGCGACATGAATGCGTAGCCCTTCTTGCGCACGAGGAATTCGTCGCCGTTCACAATCACCACGAGGCGCGTTCCCAGCTTCGCTGCCGCCTGTATCATTCGCACGTGCCCCACGTGAATAGGGTCGAACCCCCCGGACACCGCAACAACTCTCTCCACCATGAATCCTCCTTGATAACCACGACCACCGTCGAAGCGCTCACGGCAATCACCCACTCCACCCGACCCACCCGTCTCACTGAGGCAACCCACCGCAAAGGGTACCAGACCGTGAGTCATACCGTCAGGTGCTGACCGTCGCGTAGGCACAATCCTCCCGCACCGTGCCGTTTCCAACGACTCTTCATCAGGCGTAGGACAGATGCCTACAATCAATGTAGACTGCGTCCGACGCCCTTCGGCGCCGTTGGGCGACATCGCCCGCCTCAACTACCTTACCAATCGTGCCGCTATGGGGTTATAATGGCACACCTTCTGAAAGGCGGCATCCGACAATGAAGACTGACCGTGACGCAGCTCCCGCTGTCGCAGTCGTTGGCCTCGGCTACGTAGGACTCCCACTCGCCGAGGCGTTCTCGAGGCATCTTTCCGTAGTCGGAGTGGATTCAAACGCGGACAGGGTCAAGGAGCTACGAGCCTCAAACGGCAAGCCTGATCTGACAATCACCACCGACGCCGGCGCTGTGGCTGACGCGGACTTCGTGATTATCGCGGTTCCGACGCCAGTCACGTCCTTCAAAGAGCCGGATCTGAGTTGCGTCCGCGGGGCCGCGGAAAGCGTCGGGCTTCATCTGCGCAGGGGCATGACCGTGATACTGGAGTCGACCGTCTACCCCGGAGTGACCGAGGACGTCATGGTCCCCATCCTCGAGGCGGCATCCGGACTCCGCTGCGGTTCGGATTTCAAGGTGGCGTACTGCCCCGAGCGCATCAACCCCGGCGACAGCGAGCACACGATTGAGAAGAGCACGAAGGTCGTGTCCGGTTGCGACCCGGAGACCGCGGAGCGCGTGGCGGCTCTGTACGGCAGGATAGCCGGCAATGTGTTCGTCGCCCGGGACATCAGGACCGCCGAGGCGGCGAAGGTGATAGAGAACGTGCAGCGCGACCTCAACATCGCCCTCGTGAACGAGTTGTCGCTCATCTTCGCGAAGATGGGACTTGATACCCGGGCGGTGCTGGATGCGGCGGCAACCAAGTGGAACTTCCACGTCTACTCTCCGGGAATGGTCGGCGGACACTGCATACCCGTGGACCCCTACTACCTTGTGCATCGCGCAAAGGAACTCGGCTATCATCCACAGGTCATCCTCGCAGGCCGGTCCATCAACGATTCCATGCCGAAGGTGGTCGCGGAGATGACGGTCAAAGCGTTGAACGATGCGCGAAAGGTCATCCGCGATTCGCGGGTGCTCGTCGCTGGTCTTACCTACAAGGAGGACGTGCCGGACATGAGGGAGTCGCCCTCATTGCACCTGATGCATGAACTGCGCGAGTACGGCTGCGAAGTTGTCGCCTGGGACCCCGTGGTCGCCGAAGGAGACCTGCCGCCGGGCACTCACTCCATCGATTCTCTCGACAACGTGCGCGACCTTGATGCGATAGTAATCGCGGTAGCTCACTCCCTCTTCAGAGAGCTGTCGCTTGCAGACCTCCTCAGTCACATGCGTCGCGACCCGGTGCTCATCGACGTGCGCCGTGTCTATGACGGAGGACGAGCCGGGAAACTCGGATTCATTTACAGGACGCTGTGAGGTACAGGACAATGGAACGCAACATCGCTGTGGTGGGCGCGGGGTACTGGGGTAAGAATCTTGTACGCAACTTTGCCGAACTGGGCGCGCTCCATACCGTGTGCGACCGTGACACACACAGTCTCGCGGCCATCAGCTCCATGGAAGGAGTCACCACCGAGTCCGACTACCATCGTGTGCTTGAGAATCCGGCTATCACAGGCGTCGTCCTTGCCACGCCTGCGCAGCTGCATCACCGTATGGCAAAGGAGGCACTCAACGCCGACAAGGATGTCTTCGTTGAGAAGCCGCTCGCACTCACCGTCCATGACGGCACGGAACTGGTTGAGATGGCGGACAGGGTAGGACGCGTCCTGCTGGTGGGACATCTGCTCGAGTACCACCCCGCGGTGCGTGCCCTCCGTCAGATGGCCGTCAACGGCGACCTCGGGAAGATTCAGTACATCTACTCCAACCGGCTCAATCTGGGCAAGCTGCGTACGGAGGAGAACGTCCTCTGGAGCTTCGCCCCGCATGACATCGCCGCTATCCTTGGACTCCTGGGCGATGAGCTGCCGGTCGAAGTGACTGCCCACGGCGGCTCGTACCTCAATTCGCACATCGCCGACGTCACGCTGAGCTCGCTCACCTTCACAAGCGATGTCCGCGCGCACATATTCGTGAGTTGGCTGCATCCATTCAAGGAGCAGCGACTGGTGGTGGTAGGCGATCGCAAGATGGCGGAGTTCGCGGACACCGACCCCACGGACAAGCTGAAAGTGTATGAGCACCAGGTGAACTGGAAAGGAAACGTGCCCCATCCCGTCAAGGGAGAGGCGCGTGCCGTGCCATTCGCCGCCGACGAGCCGTTGCGTCTGGAATGCCTCGACTTCCTGCGCTGCATCGCGGACCGCGGACAGCCGGTCTCCAGTGGGAGACGCGCCCTGAAAGTGCTGCAGGTACTGGCTGCCTGTCAGGAGTCCCTGGAATGCGGTGGCGTGCCGGTACGCGTAGCGGCCCATCCGGACGAATTCTTCGTGCACCAGACGGCGATAGTCGAGGCGCCGGCCGAGATAGGCCCCGGAACGAAGATATGGCACTTCACCCACGTGATGCCGGATGCGCATATCGGTCGCGGCTGCGTGCTGGGCCAGAATGTCTTCGTGGCCCGGGGCGTGCGCATCGGAGACAACGTCAAGGCGGAGAACAACGTGTCGGTATTCGAGGGAGTAACGCTTGAGGACGACGTCTTCTGCGGCCCTTCGTGTGTCTTCACCAACGTCATCAACCCCCGGAGCCATGTGTCACGCAAGCACGAGTATCTCCCCACCCTCATCAAGAAAGGCGCAACGCTCGGCGCCAATTCGGTCATCGTCTGCGGCCACACGGTGGGCCGCTACGCATTCGTGGGGGCCGGCGCTGTCGTTACGCACGACGTGCCGGACTATGCACTCGTGGTGGGCAACCCGGCCCGGCGCATCGGCTGGGTCTGCGCCTGCGGCGTGCGGCTCAATACCCGGGCGAACGGGCTTTCCTGCCCGGAATGCGGCGCCGGATACACACAGCTGGCACCCGACGCGATTGTGCCGGCGGAGGAGACGAGACATGCCGGTACCGCTGACTGACCTCACCGCACAGTACCGCTCCATCAAGGCGGAGATAGACGCAGCCATGAGCCGGACGCTCTCATCCGGTTCGTTTATCCTCGGGGCCGAAGTGGAGTCATTCGAGAATGAGGCAGCCGCGTACTGCGGCGCCGCCCGTGGCGTGGGTGTGGCCTCCGGAACAGACGCACTGCATCTCGCCCTGCTCGCCTGCGGCATCGGCGAGGGCGATGAAGTGCTCACCACCCCGTTCACCTTCATCGCGACGGCGGAGTCCATACACAAGTGCGGCGCAACGCCGGTATTCGTCGATATCGACGCTGACACCTGCAACATGGACCTCGGTCAGATGGACCGCCACCTGACGCCACGTACCAGAGGCATCGTGCCGGTACACCTGTACGGGCACCCCTGCGACATGACACGGGTGATGCAGTTCGCCTCGGCGCATCGACTGAAGGTGGTGGAGGACTGTGCCCAGTCACTGGGCGCCACGTGGCAGGGAAAGAAGGTTGGCTCCTTCGGGGATGCCGGCTGCCTCAGCTTCTTCCCGAGCAAGGTCCTCGGTGCCTACGGAGACGGCGGTATGGTGGTGACGAACGACGACGCAGTCGCCGACCATGTCCGCGTACTACGAAGCCACGGCTCCCGAAAGAAGTACTTCCACGACATGCCGGGCTTCAACAGTCGCCTGGACTCTCTGCAGGCGGCAATACTGAAGGTGAAACTGGGACACCTTGCCGACTGGCTTGAGAGACGCAGAGAGATTGCTGCGACCTACGCCGACCTGTTGAGCGGGGTAGACGGCATCAGTCTGTTGGCCGAGCGTGTCGGCGCACGGCACATCTACAACTACTACACTCTCCGCGTGGCCGGTGGTGCGCTGCGCCGCGACGGACTCGCGATGCATCTCAAGGCGCAAGGCATCGCCACAGCCGTGTACTACCCCGGGTCGCTGCACCTGCAGCCGGTATATGCCGCGCTGGGGCACCACCGGGGTGACTTCCCAGCCTCGGAGGCCGCGCAGGATGAAGTGCTGTCGCTCCCCATGTACCCGGAACTCACCGACAGCCAGGTGAAGCAGGTCGCGGCAGCGATTATGTCGTGTCCCGACTTCCGCGCCACCGGCTAGCGCCTATGGCCTCCGCCGTAAGGGCGTCCGTCAGGCAGCTTCCCGGGAAAGCCGGTCCGCGAGGCCCCAGTAGGGATCAACCACCGGGTGCACGAGGTCGCGCGAACCACTTCTGTTGACTATCTTCAGCCCGTCCGACGCCGGCGTCACCTCGCCCACAACCGCGGCCGCGATGCCCCGCCGCGCGTACTCCTTGAGCAGTCCCTCCGCCTCAGAGGGCGCAATCATCAGGAGAAGCGTTCCCTCGCTGATGGCGCAGAACGGGTCGAAACCAAACAGCTCCGCGGTCCGCCTGATGACCGGCTGTACAGGAATGGCTGCCTCATCTATCCGGAGGCCATACCCGCCGGCGCGGGCCATCTCGTACAAACCACCCCATACACCGCACTCGGTAGCGTCATGCATCGCATGCACTCCTGGAAACTGCCGCGCGATGGCGCAGTCGTCGAGCACGGACATCTGGTAGAAGATATCCTCGGCCTCTTTCTGAAACGAGACGCCTCCCGCCTTCACGAAATGGTCGGGAAAGGACACCGCCAGGAGGCCGGTGGCCTCCACAGCAGCGCCCTTGGTAATCATTACCACGTCGCCGGAACGCACCAGGTGGGGACCACGGAGGTCCGACTCCGGCCCGACCGCTATCGCAGTGGCGCCGCCGACCATCGGGTAGTTGCAGCCGGCATACCGGGCGGTGTGGCCGGTAACGACGCTGATGTTGTACTTGAGCGCCTCCTGGTGCACTGCCTCCCACATCTCGGACAGCTGAGCGCTCGTGATCTCAGGCGGCAGGTTCAGGTCGATGCTGAGGTAACGCGGCTCAAGACCGGACACGGCCACATCGCAGAAGATAATGTGGAATCCGAACCACGCCGCACGCGAGAAACCGTACGCCGGGACGATGAAGAAGGGGTCGGTAGCCAGTGACATGCACTGGTCGCCAAAGCGCAAGACGCCATAGTCGACGCCGTGGCGGGGACCGATGATGATGGCAGGGTCAGGAACTCCGAGACGGGGATAGATGACGCTGTCGAAGAACTCAGGGGGTATCTTGCCGAGGGCAGGCAGGTCGTTGGAATCCGACATTTTCATTCCTCCCTTCGCAGGTCTTAACCTGGTCAGGTTCAAAGGGTCCCCCGCAGTGCGGGGTTCTCAGCCTCACGCTGGAGGCTCCCCCGGAACCGAGACACAATTCTACGAATGTCAGTCCCCGGTGTCAACGGAAGAACACCCAGGAGCACCTGTTTCCCCGCGCGCCACGGTACAGAATCGGCCTTACGGGCGCCGGTCGAAATTCGCAGCGGTCTTGACATGCATGGCCGCCCGCACCTACAGTGATGCCGGTCGCCGGGCGCGCGCCGCTCCCTCAGGGGCCGCGCCGCGAGTGACACTGTCGGCAGTGCAGCAGTGGATGCACGTCAGCATCCGAAAGAGAGGCCTGTAATGGTCGAAGGACCCAACATCAGCGAGACCATCGAACGAAATATCGCCATGGAGTTGGTGCGCGTGACAGAGGCGGCTGCAATGTGCGCGGCGAGGCATATGGGCCGCGGCGACAAGAACCTGGTTGACCAGGAGGCAGTCACGGCGATGCGGTACGTGCTCGGCCACGTTGCCATGGACGGCATCGTTGTCATCGGAGAGGGCGAGAAGGACGAGGCGCCCATGCTCTTCATAGGAGAGCACATAGGAGATGGTTCAGTCCCGCTGGTGGACATCGCGGTGGACCCCATCGATGGCACCACGCTTTGCGCCAGGGGCCTTCCGGGCGCCATCTCCGCCGTTGCGCTCTCGGAACGTGGCACGATGCACTGCCCACAGCAATTCTTCTACATGGACAAGATAGTGACCGGGCCGGAGGCCCGCGACTACATCGACATCAACGCGCCGGTATCGATGAACCTGAAGGCCATAGCCGCAGCCAAGGGGCGAAAGGTGCACGAGTTGACGGTGGTGGTGCTCGACCGCCCACGCCACGAGAAGCTGCTGGCACAGATACGCTCCACCGGGGCCAGGGTGAAGCTCATCTCGGACGGTGATGTCGCCGCTGCCATCGAAGCGACCCTGCCCGACAGGGAGGTAGACGTACTGATGGGAATCGGCGGCACACCGGAGGCGGTCCTGTCCGCCGCCGCCATCCGCTGCCTGGGAGGCGCCATCCAGTGCAAGGCATGGCCTCGCGACGACAACGAGAGGAAAGTGGCCGAGGAGGCGGGCGTGGACGTCGATAAGGTCTACCGCACTGAAGACCTTGTGTCAGGCAATGAGATATTCTTCGCGGCCACAGGCGTCAGCAGCGGTGTGCTGCTGAAGGGCGTTCGCTATTTCCGAGGCGGAGCGGAGACAAACTCCGTCGCGATGCGCAACAAGTCGGGCACCATCCGCTGGGTGGATTCGTGGCACAACTTCCAGCGACTGGACAAGCTGAGCGACATCGACCTGCACTAGGCTGTCGTGAATCGGACACAGAAGGGGCCGCCGGGTGACCGGCGGCCCCGTTCTCGTGTGGCGGCGCCAGCGTCCGCCGGATGGCCGGTAAGGTGTCGTCGACCGCGACGGATCGGGATGGGTATTGCAGGGGCACCAGCAAGGTTCGCCCGCAATCCAGCGCCGTAGCCACGGTCACTTTCCACAACAACAAGAATGGACCTACCCGAGGTGGGGGCAGGCTCCCATGCCTGCCCGATGGGCCGGAGAGGTCATGTTGGTATTTGTAGGGGAGGGACATGTCCCTCCCGTTGTCCGATGGCAGCCCAACTCAAGTCAGAGCGGGTGACGCTTGAGTCCGCCACTGCGAGCGAAACCGAACCACGCGACAAGCTAACGCAACCGAATCGTTGCCCATGAACTGCACGTGGCGAGTTAATATCCCATACTACGGGAGGGACATGTCCCTCCCCTACAGGAGAATGCCCGCCCCACACCACCTGCGCATGGGCGTGGCGTCGGACGATGGCGGGCGGGCCTCTGAGCCAGCTCTACACCAGTGACGACATTACGAGACCGGGTGGGATTAGGCGCGATGGAAGCCACCGCGAGCATGTCACCATCCCCGGCAGCAGTCCTACGCCTTCCTGTCCCTGCCCTCCGCATCGGCCATCTTAAGGGCCGCCACGACCGTCTCGGCTGTCACCGGCACTGGTTCGTTATGAATGGTCTCTCCCTTGACGGTAGCCGCAACGGCGACCCTCATCAGGTCGTCATCAGACACATCTTCAAGCCCAATCTCAGCAAGCGTCGTCGGAAGCCCCACCTCCTCACAGAAATCGTATACCTCATCGATGAGTCCCGAAGACTTGTCCGTCAGAAAGAGAGAAGCAAGGACGCCGATGGCGACCTTCTCTCCATGGAAGTGGTGGTGGACCTTTGGAAGGACGGTCAGACCGTTGTGGATGGCGTGGGCCGCGGCCAGGCCCCCGCTCTCGAATCCGAGTCCACTCAACAACGTGTTCGCCTCTACCACGTGCTCCAGGGCGGGAGTAACCACATGAGCTTCGCAGGATAGCTTCGCGGTCAGTCCGTGCTCCAGCAGCGTGTCGTAACACAGCCGCGCAAGCGCATACGCAGTCAGCGACCCGAGGTCTCCAGTAATGTTGGGCGCGTACTTCTGCCGACACGACTCAGCCTCAAACCAGGTAGCCAGCGCATCTCCCATTCCTGAAACCAGGTATCGCGACGGGGCATGCGCAACCACAAAGGTGTCTATCATCACGAGCTCGGGATTCCGGGCGTGAAAGATGTACCTTTTGACCCGTCCCTCCGGCGTGTAAATGACCGACACCGCGCTGCACGGGGCATCGGTCGACGCGATGGTCGGGGCGCATGCCACCGGCAGCTTGAGGCCGCCTGCCACCGCCTTGGCCGTATCAAGGGTCTTGCCTCCCCCCATCCCACACACGATGCCGCAACCTGCCTTCGCGGCAATGCCGGATATCCTGGAGATCTCCTCGTCCGAACACTCTCCACCGAATCTCTCAACGACCAGCCCGATGTCCTTCTCGATGTCAGGCCTGAAATCGGACAGGAGATTATCCAGAATGAACGGGTCGCATATCAGAAACCCTTTCTTTCCGAAACGGGCCATCTCGCTGCCGAGACGCTTGAACGCGTGGGCACCCTGAACATACCTGCCGGGAAATACGGTTGTGCTCAACATGTCTCCTCCTTCCTCGCCGCGGCAGCCCGGCTCATCCTCCGGACACGCGGCCCGGGCAGCGGACTGTGACTCTTGCGGCCTCGTATCACATCCTCGTCGGCCAGTCAGTCCGCGCGGTCCGGGGTCATGCTATCACGGCTGCATCCAGCGTCGTCAACGGGCGGCGCTGCGTCACAGACAGCGGCATCCAGACAGTGCCAGAAAACGGAGAAGCGATCGGAAGTCGGACACGCGAATCACGACCGTCACGACTGCCACGTTGAGGTCAGTCGGCTCTCTTATGTGACGCAGGGAACCAGTGCTCCGTGCGCAGGCAGACCTTCACCAGGAGCAGCATCACGGGCACCTCGATGAGCACGCCCACGACTGTGGCCAGTGCAGCTCCCGATGAGAGACCGAACAGCATCACCGCAGTGGCGATGGCAACTTCGAAATGGTTCGATGCCCCTATCAGCGCCGTCGGTGCGGCATCCTCGTATGACAGCCTGAGCAGCCGGGCCAGTCCGTAGCCCAGTCCGAAGATGAGCGTGGTCTGCAGGAACAGCGGGATGGCGATCCACAGGATGGTGAGCGGGTTGCTGAGGATGACGTCGCCCTTGAAGCTGAACAACAGGACGAGCGTCAGCAGCAGCGCCCCGATGGTCACCGGCGTAAGCACATGGAGGAATCTCTCGTTGAACCAGGCAATCCCCTTTGCGGCCAGTATCCATCTGCGCGTGAAGTAGCCGGCCACCAGTGGCAGCGCCACGTACGCTCCGATGGACAGGAGCAACGCCTCCCAGGGAACAGGCAGGCGACCGACACCCAGCAGGAAGCCGCCGAGCACACCGTAGAGCACCAGCATGGTGAGGGAGTTGATGGCGACCATCACGAGGGTGTGGCCGGAGTTGCCGCGCGCGAGGTAGCCCCACACCAGCACCATCGCGGTGCACGGCGCGACGCCGAGGAGTATCGCACCGGCGAGGTAGCTGCGCCACAGCGGGACCTCGAGCATCTTGACGCCCTCGCTCAGCACCACTGTCCCCGCACCATGTATCGCGCCAATCGGCAGGTCCAGGCCGAACGGCATCTTTACCAGGTCGACAGCCTCCGGCCCGATGAATCCGCGAAACAGCACGCCGAGAAACAGGAAGGCGATGCCGTACATCGTGAACGGCTTCACCGCCCAGTTGATGAACAGGGTCAGACCGACCGGCTTTGCGCTCCGGCCCGCCCTGACGACCTCGGCGAAGTCTATCTTCACCATGATGGGGTACATCATGAAGAAGAGGCAGATGGCGATGGGGATGGAGACGACCGGTGCGCCGTTGACGAATATCGAGAAGCTGTCCAGTGTCTTCGCCAGGCCCGGCGCTACACGACCCAGGGCAATGCCGGCGACGATGCACAGCGCCACCCAGAGCGTGAGGTAGCGCTCAAAGACGTTGGTCATCCGCCGATCATTGGAGCAACTACCGCCGCTCGTCATGCTCTCCCCTTCCGAAAATTACTTCTTCACCGCGCTGATGAGCGCGGAACGAACGAAGTCCTCATAGCGGGCGCCGTTCTCCCACTCCCGCACTATCTCGGCGCTCTCCTGCTTGATGTCCACCCGTATGTCGGAAAAACCCGCCGCGCGAAGCATCTGCTCGACGTCCGACACAAGCGCAGCGCCGCCGACGCAGCTGCAGTAGGCGCCGGAGTCGCTACGCAGGCTGTCAGGCAACGGCTTCACCGCCACCACGTCGGAAATGGCGAGTCGACCGCCCGACCGCAGGACGCGGAAGGCGTCGTTGAACACCGACTGCTTGTCCGGCGAGAGGTTGATGACGCAGTTCGACAGGATGACATCGACCGTACCGTCGGCCACGGGCAGGTGCTCAATCTCGCCCAGGCGGAATTCAACGTTGCCGTATTGTGCCTCACGCGCTGCGCGCCTCGCCTTTGACACCATGTCCGGAGTCATATCAACGCCGATGACCCTGCCCTCGGGCCCAACCTGGCGGGCAGCGAGAAAGCAGTCGAGTCCTCCGCCGCTGCCGAGGTCCAGCACGGTCTCACCCGCTTTCAGGCTCGCGATGGCATGAGGGTTGCCGCAGCCAAGCCCCATGTCCGCTCCTGCGGGAACCGACAGCACATCATCGGGCAAGTAACCCAGCTTCGCCGCGTAGCCGGCGGCATCGCGGGAGGTCGAGCCACACTCCCCTCCGCAGCAACACGAGCCTTCCTTCCTGGCGATGTCGCCATACCGGCTGCGCACCTGCTCACGAAGCATGTCGTCATCGGGTCGATTCATTTCGTCACCATCCTTTCACCATTCGTTCCATACTACCTCAGATTCAGCCGGCGCCTCGCCTCTGTGTCCGCTGACACCGGCACAGCTCATTCGGGTCACATGCCAGCACCTGCACCACGGCAGCACGGTCCGCATCCACCTGCGCGGACCCTTCAAGCGAGTCCTCCAGCCACTCCCGCAGAAGCGCCGGGAACGCATCGGACAGGCGATAGTAGACCCAGCGGCCTTCCTTGCGACTCTGCACCAGGCGCGCGCCGTGCAGGATGCTCATGTGTCGAGAGACCGTCCCCGAGGCCAGCTCCAGCAGCGCGGTTATCTGGCAGACGCACAACTCGTCGTTCGCCATGAGAACCGCGAGAACGCGCATCCGATTCGAATCCGCGAGCGCCTTGGCAATACTCAGTGTGTCCTGCATGCTGTGTCATTTCGTCGTTTTGCTAACTATGCATGGTACCGCGGCGCACCGCGCGATGTCAAAGGCTCGGGTTGTGGCGCGGAGACGCAGGCCAGCCTCATAGCTCAGCTCCTCCGCAGGCACGTTGTCCGGTTGTCCGCAGGGCGCGCGTATCACCATGACTTTCATCTGGACTGCAAGTGCGATTGCACTGCCGCAATGTGCACGCGGGTCTGGCGCGTGTTGCATTTCCTTGATAGTTGTTTATAATTACCAATGTCATGCAACATGAAGTGGGATGTGACCGCAAGAAGGCTGTGCTGCAACTGGCCAGAAGCACAGGCGTTCTGCGTCCGCGCGATGTCGAGGCCGCGGGCATTCCCAGAGAGTACCTCCTCCGGCTGCTCCGAGAAGGCCTTCTTGTCAGGACGGGGCGGGGACTCTACTCGCTACCCGACATGATTGCGAGCGAGTCAGCGACGCTTGCAGATGTGGCCAAGAGGGTACCGAACGGCGTTGTCTGCCTCATCTCAGCTCTCACATTCCACCAACTGACCACACAGGTCTCAGACAGGGTCTGGGTCGCCATCGAGAGACGAACCTGGGAACCACGGCTTGTCTACCCCACGCTGGAACTGGTGCGGATGGGAGGCCGGTCCTTCACCTACGGCGTCGAGCAGCACGAAATCGATCGCACAACAGTCAGAATCTACAGTCCAGCAAAGACGGTCGCAGACTGCTTCAAGTTCCGAAATAGAATCGGTCTCGATGTTGCGCTGGAGTCGCTCCGCGCCACCTGGCGAGAGCGAAGAGCTACGATGGACGAGATGTGGGAAGCCGCGGCGGTATGCCGGGTAGCCAACGTCATGCGCCCCTACCTGGAGTCGATTGCGTGAACCAGGCCGCTCATCGGGACACAGGACACTCTGTCTTCCAGCGACTGCTCAACCTCGCCAGAATACGAGGGGAGGACTTCAACCTCACCCTTTCGCGATACGCAGTTGAGCGCCTTCTCTATCGCCTGAGCATCTCACAGCACTCCAGCCAATTCGTGCTCAAGGGCGCGAGCCTATTTCTCGTCTGGAGCGGGCAGAACTACCGGGCCACGAGGGATGCCGACCTACTAGGCTATGGTGATTCGGATCCGAGTTCAATGGCGGCCGTGTTCAGGCAACTGTGCGACCTCGCGCCGGAGGCAGACGACGGCATCATCTTCCGGGGAGACTCCATTATGGCGGAGCCAATACGCGAGGAACAGGAATACGATGGGGTGCGCGTGAAACTGGAGGCCCTCCTCCACACCGCGAAGATACCTGTGCAGGTCGACATCGGATTCGGAGACGCCATCACACCTTCAGCCGATGAAGTCGACTTCCCCACACTGCTGCCGGACCTGCCTGCGCCCCATCTGCGGGCATATCCGAGATACACAATGGTCGCTGAGAAGTTGGAGGCAGTGGTCCGACTCGGCATGGCAAACAGCCGCATGAAGGACTTCTACGACTTGTGGCTGGTGAGCCGCCTGTTCGATTTCGATGGCGCCACGCTCAGCCGGGCGCTCCGCAACACCCTCGACCGTCGTGCCACTGCTCTGAAAGGGGCGCTCCCCACGGCGTTGACCAGCGAGTTTCACGACGACCGCCTCAAGCGAACGCAATGGCGTGCCTTCGTGCGGCGGTCCAGGCCCGACGATGCTCCAGCCGAGTTGGAACCTGTGGTGCGAGTCATTGCAGCCTTCCTGGCGCCAATCAACAAAGCCCTTCACGGAGCATTCAGCACCACCACTGCATTGGCCACCAGGTGGTCCCTGGGACTGACTCTGCCGTTCTGCCAGCGAGGCGCGCAGGCCGCTCAGCGTCTTCATGGGAAAGATGTCCGATTGTCTGCCGGGCACGGGGATGAGCTGAAGCTATG
>Ga0351892_10043_pt1 | contig 51564 bp, 49 predicted proteins | sample TotcelFGM3001K14_FD_206763 | JGI IMG/M metagenome (GOLD analysis project Ga0351892, IMG submission 206763) | Enriched cells from coal bed in the Powder River Basin, Montana, United States - Total cells FGM rep3 HSBNCT.FGM.300.1.K14 ... | reverse complement strand
GTTCCCTGAACTTCATGGTCGTACTGACGGCTGATCCATTCTTTGGAACAGAGATTGGGGCTTTTCAGGATATCGAAAAGCAGGGTGTTGAAATCAGCGGGTTCGCCAAGAACTGGCTCAACCAGTCCCCGATATTCGGGATCCAGCCAATGGGCGTCAAATTCCCACTGGGGAAACCCGCTGGTCAAGAGATCCATATTCACATAGGCGCAGGTTTGGCCTGACCAGGTAATGTGCAGTTTTCCGGTATTTGTATACGTTCCGATGGGCGTGCTTTCAACCGCATGTCTCTCGGAAAGTTCAAGAAACCGGGAGACATGGTCAGGTCTGACCGCGACGGTCATGCGCTCCTGGGATTCGGATATCCAGATTTCCCATTGATCCAGCCCGTCATATTTCAGCGGAGCGTTTTCCAGTTGAATCCGGCAGCCGTTTGAAAACCGGGCGGATTCTCCGATGGAAGAGGAAAGGCCCCCGCCGCCATTATCCGTGATAAACTGAATCAATCCCTCATCCCGTGCTTCCAGCAGGAAATCGTGCATTTTTTTCTGGGTGTAGGGGTCGCCAATCTGAACATGTCCGGCCGGAGTATGCTCGGAAAAGACTTCAGAGGAGGCCGTGACGCCGTGAATGCCGTCCTTTCCAACCCGGCCACCACACATGATGACAATGTCACCATTCGAGGTGGTTTTTTGATCCGCCGGCTTACCCAGCACCTGAGCAGGCATGATACCCAGCGCTGTAACAAAGACCAGGCATTTTCCCATATAACCGGAATGAAAAAATACCTGGCCAAACGGTGTCGGTACTCCGCTTTTGTTGCCGCCGTCCCGAACCCCCTCAATTACGCCATCCAGAAGTCTTCTGGGATGGAGATGGGGTTTCAGGTTGCCGCTGTAGTCACGGTGTCCCACACAGAATCCATAACTGCCCATGATCAGGCGAGATCCCTTGCCGGTGCCCAGCGGATCACGGTACACGCCGACAATGCCGGTGATGGCCCCGCCATAGGCTTCCATGTTGGACGGCGAATTGTGGGTTTCACCGGTGATTACATAATAATGGTCATCATCAAACCGTCCGGCGCCGGCGTTATCCCACAACACAGAAACCACCCAGGGCTTTTTTTCCTTCAATGCCAGGGTCGGCTTCTCGATGCAGGTTTTGAACAGGTTGTCAATTGTTCTGTATTCTCCGGAAACCATATCCCGATAATGAAACAGTCCCCGGAATGTGTTGTGGTTGCAGTGATCGCTGCGTCCCTGGGAGATATATTCCAGCTCGATATCGGTCGGATCGGAAAGGCCGTATTGTGCCCGCTCCGCCAGAATCCCGGGATCGGTGAAATAGCGCCGGATAACCGGAATGTCATCGGGGTGAAGCGCCAGATTCCGCTCCCGGCTGAGTCTTTGAAGATCGGCGTCACTGTCGACCGGAATCGCCGTGACAGTGGGCGTGTGGTTCAGCATGACCCGGGGAAGAATCACGCCGATTCCGACAGAAGGATTCCATTCAGTTGAAGAAAAGACTTTCCACTGCTGAATAATGTTGTTCGCCAGAAGTTTTTCAGCAATCTGATGGATCGAGGCATTATCCAGGGCCGATCCGGAAATGCAGTACCGTTTTGAGGTATAGACGGCCTCATCTTTTTTGAAACGGATATTCAGAATATCTTCGATGGCTTCCACTGCGGTGCTGCCCGGATTGTCTTTGACGCCTGGGCGATAACCGACCCAGATACACCAGTCAAATGGAATGGCAAGCGGTTCAAACGCGGAAATCTGGGTGACCGGATTGGTGAATATTTGAGTTTGAATTGCTGCCAACTGCTCTTGTGTCAGGTCCGCATCGATGGTGACAATGTTAATACATCGGATGTAATGAACGTCTATGCCGAAATACGCTTTGGCTTTTTTTGAATCCCCGCGCCTTCGGCGTCAAACAATTCCGATTTGAGAGCAATTTCAATACGGTTTGGCATGACATCACCTTGTCTGGATGGATGGGATTTTCGGTGTTAGGGATCAGGTGTTGGGTATTCGATACAAGGTCTTGATAACCCAACACCTAAAACCCGAAACCCAACACCCATTTTCCATTAAAATAATTGAAAAAATTTATCGGCGTACCGGCTCAGATCATTATAAAATACCAAAAGCATGATCATCATCAGAACGGACATGCCGACCCGGTTGGCGATTTCACGAACTTTAAGGCTGACGGGCCGACGGATAACAGCTTCGATCAGGAAAAACAACAGATGCCCGCCGTCCAGAACCGGGATGGGTAAAAAATTCAATATGGCCAGATTGATACTGAGAACCGCAATAAAAAAAATCAGATTGGCCGCGCCCTCCCTGGCCTGCTGTCCGGCTATTTCCGCGATCATGATGGGCCCTCCCAGTGTCTTGGGAGATAGCGAGCCCTGAATGACCTTTGCAATACTCTTTATGGTCAGAACCGTGATTTTATAGGTCTGGGCAGTGCTTTCAGACAGTGCTTCGACAAACGTAACCGGCTTGGTTATGACGGCTCCGGAGGACACGATGCCGATGGCATACCGGTCAATTGTTTCACCAAAAATATTTTTGGAGGCTCTGCTGGTTGGAATAACCTGAATGTCGATTCGATCTCCAGCCCTTTCGATGGTCAGAGAAAGGGGGCGGCCCTGGCTGTTCATGATCGTATCGGACATGTCTTCCCAGTTGTCTACAGACCTGCCGTTTATGGCCATAACCGTATCGCCTGATCGAATGCCTGCTATATCGGCCGGAGACTGAGGCTCAACGGTACCAACGGTCGGCTGGAGAATAAACATGCCGGAATAAAGCAGCACCCCGAAAAAAATGAGAACGGCCAGAATCAGATTGGAAATCGGGCCTGCAGCGACAATCAAAAAGCGTTGATACAGAGGCTTGTGGTTAAAGGAAAAGGGGATATCTTCTGGTGGCATCTCCACATCCGGTTCCTCGCCGACCATTTTGACATATCCTCCCAGTGGGATGGCAGAAATCCGATAATTTGTCCGACCTATGGTTTTACCCACAAGCTTGGGGCCAAATCCCAGAGAGAATTTTTCAATTCCGACGCCAAAGATTTTGGCAACGAGAAAATGTCCCAGTTCATGAACAAAGACAAGAACACCCAGAACAATGATGAATGCGTATAGGTTTGTTGTCATGTTTCAATAATAAGATATGAGTGATGAGATGCTGTGCGCGAAATTTGTGTCATTTTTTGCCTTGCTTTCAAATCTGATTCGGATTTCTTAATTAATTTTCAAATTTCCTGGCCCACTGATCCGCCTGAAGAATATCATCCAGAGACGGATTCTGGATCACCGAATGCTGGTTCATGGTTTTACGGATACGCTTCGGAATATCCATGAATGAAATGTCCCGATTTAAAAATGCCCGAACCGCGGTTTCGTTGGCGGCATTCATGACTGCCGGAAGTGTTCCTCCTGTTTCGCAGGCATCAATAGCCAGTTGCAGACAAGGGAATCGATCCTTATCTGGGGTTTCAAACGTTAACGAACCGATCCGGGCAAAGTCCGGAAACGGTTGTGCAATATCCAGTCTCTCCGGATAAGACAATGCATAGGCAATTGCGGTTTTCATGTCGGGAATTCCCAGTTGCGCCAAGATGGAGCCGTCCCGATACGCCACCATGGAATGAATGATGCTTTGGGGATGAATCAGAACTTCGATTCGCTGCATGGAAAGTCCAAAGAGGTGGCTGGCCTCAATGATCTCCAGTCCCTTGTTCATGAGTGTGGCAGAGTCAATGGTGATTTTTTCCCCCATGGACCAGTTGGGGTGATTGAGCGCCTGTTCAAGTGTAATATCGGAAAACTTTTCTTGGGGAAGGCATCGAAACGGGCCTCCGGAACAGGTGAGAATGATTTTGGTAACATCGGATGAATGGTTTCCCTGCAGACATTGAAAAATGGCGCTGTGCTCACTGTCTATCGGTAAAACGGAAACACCATGTTTTCGAGCCGAATCCATTACAAGGGTACCGGCCATGACCAGGGTTTCTTTATTGGCAAGCGCTATGTGCTTTTTTGCCCGAATGGCTTCAAGAACGGGAACAAGGCCAACTGCCCCCACCATGGCGGCTACCACGGCATCCACCGAGCTTAAGGTCGACGCCTGGATTAGACCTTTTTGCCCATGCAGAATTTCGGTTTGACTGTCATCGGGAAGGCGTTTTTTGAGTACCAGCGCATGATAAGCATCCCCAACAACCGCAATTTCCGGGCGAAATAACCGAATCTGTTCTGCCAGCAGATCGATACTGGTGTTGGCCGCCAGCGCCCTGACAGAAAAGCGGTCGGGAAATTTTGCGATAATCTGAAGGGCATTACGGCCAATGGAACCGGTTGAGCCCAGAATGGAAAGAGATTTCATGTTTTGATCAGGGGCTGACGTTGTCATGACAACAAAGATTTAAATATCCAGGCAACCGGGCCGGCAAACAGCAGGGCGTCAATTCTGTCCAGCATGCCGCCATGACCTGGCAGGATTCCACCGGAATCCTTGATCCCTGCAGTGCGTTTGAGAATCGATTCAAACAGATCGCCAATCTGTCCGGCAATGCCGATCAGAAGAATCAGTAAAATGGCATGACCCCATGACAGGGAGGGGAGAAAAAACGCTTTAACCGTCAAGCCGATCATAAGGTTGGCTGCCAGTCCGCCCAATGCCCCTTCGATTGTTTTTTTGGGGCTGACGGATGGACACAGTTTATGCCTGCCCAGAAATGTCCCAACATACAACGCCCCGATATCACCTGAAAAAACAACGGCCAATAAAAAATAAATCCAGACGGTGCCATCTTGGCCGGACCGGATCAGCACGATGCTCGACAGCATCAGCGGAATATACACCATGCCCTGAATCTGCATGGCGGCCCGGTTGGTCATCAGGGGGTCCCTGGAATATCCATAAAGAGAAACCGCGCCGACGAATACCAGATTACCCATCAGCGCCATGGCAGTAATCCACGGGTTTTGAATGTGCGACGTAGCAATCAGCAAGATCCCGACGGCATACCCGGGTATTGCCAACAGCAGCCGTACCGAAACACAGGAATCTTTCAGGGTGATATGAAAATACTCAATCAGCGCCAGAATGCTTACCAGGGCAACAACAGCGGACAGTCCAATGACCCCGCCATAGGAAATGACCCAGATCAATATGGGCAGGGCGGCCAGTCCGGTTATCCAGCGTTTCAGGTGGGTCATGGCTCAGACCCTACCGAACCGGCGGTCCCGAAGTTGATAATTCCGAATGATTTGAAGAAATTCGTCTCTGGTGAAATCAGGCCAAAGCGTCTGGGTGATGAAAAGCTCGGAATAGGCGATCTGCCAGAGCAGGAAATTGCTGATACGCATCTCACCGCTGGTTCGAATCAACAGATCCGGATCCGGAATAAGACGGGTGTAAAGATGATCCGAAATCATGTCTTCAGATACGGCATCCACATCAATACTTCCGTCACGAACCTTGGCGGCAATGCGTTTGACCATGCGCGTCAGTTCGGCACGGGAACCATAACTTAACGCCAGATTCAGCACCATGGCGGAATTTTCCCGTGTCATATCCATGGTGTGGGCCAGTTCAGACTGAACATCTTCCGGCAGTCGACCAATCTGACCAATGGCATTCAAACGAATCTGATTTTTCATCATCAGATCCCGCTCCGAAACCAGGAATTTTTTGAGCAGATGCATGAGTGCACTGACTTCTGCCGGGCTGCGCTGCCAGTTTTCGGTTGAAAACGCATACAAGGTCAGATATTGGACACCGATTTCCCGACAGACCGTAACAATTTCGCGCACGGTTTTTGCGCCCTGCTCATGCCCGCGAACCCGGTTCATGAGCCGCTGTTTGGCCCACCGGCCATTGCCATCCATGATGATGGCGACATGAGTTGGAACATTTTTCACATCGACCGCGGTTTCCATGAGGTCATGCCCAGGATTTTTACGATCAGAATTCAAGAATTTCCTTTTCCTTTTCCGCGTAAACACCATCGATCACCTTGATATAATCATCGGTGATTTTCTGAATTTTATCCTGAGCCCGAAACGATTCATCCTCTGAGATTTCACCGTCTTTTTTCAAATTTTTGAGCTGTTCGTTGGAATCCCTGCGAATGTTGCGAACAGCCACTTTGTGTTCTTCACTCATTTTATGGATAATTTTGACAAGGCTTTTTCTGCGGTCTTCTGTCAATGGCGGAATGGATATCCGAATGATTTTACCGTCATTGCCCGGGGTCAATCCAAGATCGGATTTCAGAATGGCTTTCTCGATTTCCTTGATCACGGATGCATCCCACGGTTGAATCGTCAACAGCCTGCTTTCCGGTGCGGCCAGAGAAGCAATCTGAGAAAGGGGTGTCAGCGTTCCATAATAATCCACGCGAATGCCATCCAGAAGCGATACGGCTGCCCGCCCGGTCCGAACCCGCTTGAATTCATTTTTCAGGGCGGAAATGGACTTGTTCATGGCGTCTTTGGCTTCTTCCATAATCAGGTCGATCATGGGAATCCTCCTTGTATTCCTCGATTTTGAAGGTTATCCGGATATTCGTGTGCCAACATCTTCGCCGCACACGATATTGCGGATATTTCCGGGTGTGTTCATATTGAATACGGCAAGCGGGAGCTGGTTGTCCATGGCCAGAGAAATTGCCGTCATATCCATCACCTTCAATTGCTTTTCCAGGACTTCCATATAGGATATCTGTTTGATGAATCGGGCATCCTGATGTTTGACCGGATCCGCATCATACAGCCCATCCACTTTGGTTGCCTTCATCAGAATATCGGCATGAATTTCCTGAGCCCGAAGGGCTGCCGCAGTATCCGTGGTAAAATAGGGATTACCCGTGCCGGCGGCAAATATGACGGCACGGCCTTTTTCCAGGTGCCGGATGGCCCGGCGGACAATAAACGGTTCCGCAACCTCATGCATGGAGATAGCGGACTGGACCCGGGTGGTGACGCCTTTCCGTTCGAGTGCATCCTGAAGCGCGATACTGTTGATAACCGTGGCAAGCATCCCCATATGGTCGGCAGATGTTCGGTCCATGCCAAAAGAACTGGCGGCGATTCCTCTGAATATATTGCCGCCACCGACAACAATCGCAACCTGAACACCAATGTTGACAACGGATCGAATTTCTTCAGCAACATACCGAATCATTTCCGGGTCAATTCCAACCCCCTGTTTGCCCATCAGGGCCTCTCCGCTCAGCTTCAGTAAAATGCGATTGTATATCGGTCTTTTCAATGGCATTACTCCCCGATTTGAAAACGGACAAATCGTTTGATGGTGATATTTTCGCCAATCCGGGCGATCAGTTCGTTTAAAAGATCCTGAACCGTGATTTTATCATCCTTGACATACACCTGGTTCATCAGGCAGTTTTCCTTGTAGAATTTGGACAGCTTGCCCTGGGCAATCTTGTCTACCATGTTTTCCGGCTTTTTCATGGCCCGAACCTGTTCCCGGTATATTTCCATCTCTTTTTCAATCAACGCTTTGGGAACCCCCTCCTCATTGATGCTGACCGGATTGGATGCAGCGATCTGCATGGCGATATTTTTGGAAAACTGTGAAAAATCATCGCTTTTAGCGACAAAATCGGTTTCACAGTTGATTTCCACCATAACCCCAAGTTTGGCGCCAGTATGGACATATGTTTGAATAATGCCTTCCGACAGCGTCCTTCCGGCCCGTTTTGCTGCAGTCGCCAGACCTTTTTTTCGAAGGTATTCAACAGCTTTCTGCATATCGCCATCGCTTTGCGTCAGGGCCTCCTTGCAGTCCATCATGCCGACGCCTGTTTTTTCCCGAAGTTCTTTCACCATGGTCGCACTGATTGTTGTCATTCTGTTTCTCCTGTTATATCGATGGTATTGGGTATCAGGTAATCAACAACTACCCAACACCCAACACCTGCCATCTTTTCGTGGACCCGAGTCCCGATAATTAAAGATGCCTTGTTACTCTTCGGTTTCTTCCGTTTCTTCGGAATACCGGTATCCGGCGGATCGTTTGATAATCTCGACGACCGGACCATCAGATCCATCCGCTATGATTTTTCGTTCACCGGGTTTTAAATCTGCGCTGGCTGCGGATAATTCCATCGGAATTTCGGTTTCTTTATCGGTTTCTGCCTGTCTTTTTTCTGCATATTTCTGTCTGCCTTCCAGGCAGGCGTCCGCTATTCGGGATGTAATCAGTTTTATGGACCGGATGGCATCATCATTTCCCGGAATCAGGTAGTCAATTTCATCCGGGTCGCAATTGGTATCCGCAATGGCAATAATGGGTATTTTCAGTCTTCTGCCTTCCCGTATCGCTATGGCTTCGTTTTTGGAGTCCACCACAAACATGGCGCCAGGCAACCGGTTCATGTCTTTGATTCCGCCCAGCGTACTGTCCAGACGAAGCCGCTCTTTTGCCAATTGAAGGCGTTCTTTTTTGGGATACAGGTTGATTGAGCCGTCCGTTTCGATCTGATTTAAAAAATTCAACCGGTCAATGCTTTTTTTGATGGTGGAAAAATTTGTCATCATGCCGCCAAGCCAGCGATTACGGACAAAAAACATATCAGATCTCAGGGCTTCATCCTGAATGGTTTCGCGTGCCTGTTTTTTGGTACCCACAAACAGAACACTCTGCCCTTTGCTGACGGTATCCGTTACAAAGTCATATACGGTTTTAAACATGCGAACGGTTTTTTGAAGATCGATGATATAAATTCCGTTGCGCGAGCCAAAGATATAGGGTTTCATCTTTGGGTTCCATCGTTTGGTCTGATGACCAAAGTGAACTCCGGCTTCGAGGAGTTCTTTCATTGACAAATACGCCATTTTTTTCTCCTTGTACTGGTTTGGTTTTTGCCACCGCCTTTATCCAGCCAGACGCCAACTTTCCGAGGAAAGCACCCGGAGTCCGATCAAAAGGCGTGCGAATTAATAAAAACTGCTATTTTTAACAAAAATAGCAATGTTCTACAAGAGCAATTTAAATCCGGGTCAATTGAATCACCCGGTCATGTCCGGCATCGTCACGAACCACCCGGATATCGTGATACTCCGGAAACAGGCGACACAAATCCAGAATCATCTCTTTCTGATTCCATCCCATTTCTAAAAGCAGTTTGCCTTCCGTTGTCAGAACATATCGGGATTGTACCAGAATTGTCCGGTACGCGTTCAATCCATCACTATCGCCATCAAGCGCCATTCTGGGCTCATATCGCGACACCTCGGGTTCCAGCCTGTCAATATCAGCCGTGGGAATGTAGGGCGGATTGCAGACAATCATATCGAACCAGCATTGCTCAGGTTTGAACGCAGTCAGCCAGTCTGACTGAACAAACTGAATTTGATCGCCCAGATTGTGATGGTGCGAATTCTGTTTGGCAGTCAGGATGGCCTGCCAGGATAAATCCGTCGCACAATACAGATGCCCTGGTCTTTCATGCGCAAGCGACAGAATTACGGCACCGGATCCGGTCCCTATGTCGAGAATTTTCATGGGAATGCATGTGGCATTGGTTTTGGACAACACGGGGATATGCTGCAGCGCGGTTTCAACCAGACATTCCGTATCCGGTCTGGGTATTAAAACATTTGGATTGACATCCAGATCCAGCGACCAGAATGCTTTTTTGCCGGTGATGTACGCGACCGGCTCCCGGTTGATGCGCCGGTGAATCAATGACTTGAATGATGCCAGTTCCGATTTGGAAAGCGGCTGATCATACTGCAGATATAGATCAATTCGTCTGAGATTCAGGGCATGTGACAACAGGATTTCTGCCGTGACGCGCGGGCTGTCAATATGATGGGTCAGAAAATAGCTGGTGGTCCATTGCAGAAGTTTGAGAATGGTCCAGTCAGGCGTCCGGGAATTCAATGGAGTCGGCATTCTCCTGCTGAAGCAATTGAGCCTGATAATAGGCAATCAGATGGTCAATGATTTCATCGATATCCCCCTGAAGAATGCTTTCCAGCCGGTAAAGTGTCAGGCCGATTCGATGATCGGTCATCCGTCCCTGGGGGAAATTATAGGTTCGGATTCTGCCGCTACGATCTCCGGTGCCAACCTGACCTTTTCGGTCGAGGGAACGTTTCTCATCCTGCTCGCTGACCATTTTGTCAAGAAGTCGCGCCCGAAGTACCGTCATGGCCTTTGCCTTGTTTTTCCACTGGGATTTTTCATCCTGGCAGGTCACCACAAGGCCCGTCGGAAGATGGGTGATGCGAACCGCAGAATCCGTGGTGTTCACCGACTGACCACCCGGTCCTGAGGATCGAAACACATCGACCTTGATGTCGCCCGGATCGATTTTAAGTTCAACTTCTTCTGCTTCAGGAAGGACGGCCACGGTGACGGCCGACGTGTGAATGCGGCCCTGGGCTTCAGTTTCAGGAACTCTTTGAACCCGATGGGTGCCACTTTCGTATTTGAACACGCTGTAAGCCCCGTTCCCCTGAATCATGGCCACGATTTCCTTGATCGCGCCAAGCCCAGTGGTATGCTGTGTCAGAATTTCAACCTTCCAGTTTCGTTTTTCCGCATATCGGCTATACATCCGAAACAGGTCGCCGGCAAAAAGTCCGGCTTCCTCGCCCCCGGTACCGGCCCGTATTTCAAGGATGATATTTTTGTCATCATTGGGATCACGGGGGAGGAGCAATTTTTTTAAATCGGTTTCTGCCTGCCCTTTCACATGGCTCAGACGGTCAATATCATCTTTGGCCATCTGCTTGATCTCGGCATCGCCATCTTTCAGAAGTTCATGACTTTCGGCAATATCTTTGACGGCGCGTTTGTATTCCTGATAGACGGAAACAATTTTGGCGAGTTCCGCATGCTCCCGAACATATTTCTGATAGGCATCCCGATCCTGTACAATCCGGGGATCACTGATCCGTTTTTCAACCTCCATAAAGCGTATTTCAACGCCTTTCAGTTTTTCAAACATGAATGAACCTTTAGACAATCACCAGCAGGCTGAAAATTGGACTCGGGCGGAATCGGATGAATTTGGACGGATACAGGAACTGTGTCCGAAAAACCGTCCATGGTGAACGATTTTGAATCAGTGTTTTATTTATTGAATTTTTCGTATTTTTTTCTAAATCGTTCAATCCGGCCAGCCGTATCGACCAGCTTTTGCTTGCCTGTAAAATAGGGATGACATTTTGAACAGATTTCCACACTGATATCGGTCCGGGTGCAGCCGACCTCCAGTATGTTGCCGCAGGCGCATTTGATGGAGGTTTGTGAGTATTTGGGGTGAATATCGGGTTTCATGGTCAGACTCCTGAAAAAAGAATGATTGATAAATAATGATTATGCATTCATGGACATCAGAAATTGTTTATTATCCTTTGTTCCGCTCATTTTTTCAAGTAAAAATTCCAGGCTGTCCACCGGATTGAGCGATGAGAGCAGTTTTCTCAATATCCAGACGCGATTCAGGGTCTCTTCATTCAGAAGCAGTTCTTCCTTCCGGGTTCCGGATTTCTTGATGTCAATGGCCGGAAATACCCGTTTTTCAGCCAGTCTGCGGTCCAGTTGAATTTCCATGTTGCCGGTTCCCTTGAATTCCTCAAAAATCACCTCATCCATTCGGCTACCGGTGTCAATCAACGCTGTGGCGATGATGGTGAGACTTCCGCCTTCCTCAATATTACGGGCCGCTCCAAAAAAGCGCTTGGGGCGCTGAAGCGCATTGGCGTCCACACCACCGGACAAAATTTTTCCACTGGGTGGTATGACGGCGTTGTAGGCCCTGGCAAGCCGTGTGATGCTGTCAAGCAGAATTACGACATCCTTTTTATGCTCAACCAATCGTTTGGCTTTTTCAATGACCATTTCCGCTACCTGAACATGTCTTTCGGAGGGTTCATCAAATGTTGAGCTGATGACTTCTGCATTGACATTGCGCTCCATGTCCGTGACCTCTTCAGGGCGCTCGTCAATCAGCAGCACAAATGGAATCACGTCCTTGTGACTGGCAATCATGCTGTTGGCAATATTCTGCAACAGCATGGTTTTGCCGGAACGGGGAGGCGATACGATCAGTGATCTCTGGCCAAAGCCAAGAGGGATCATCAAATCCATGATCCGGCTGGAATAGTTATCGGATGCGGTTTCAAGGTTGACTTTTCGGTTGGGATAGAGGGGTGTCAGGTTGTCAAAAAGGATTTTGTCGCGGGCGATTTCAGGATCTTCATAATTGACGAGTTCCACTTTCAGAAGCGCAAAATATCGTTCGGATTCTTTGGGCTGCCGAATCTGACCGGATATGGTGTCGCCGGTTCTGAGGTTGAATCGCCGTATCTGGGACGGTGAGACATAAATGTCATCCGGTCCAGGAAGGTAATTGGAACTGGGGGCCCTGAGGAAACCAAATCCATCCGGCAAAATTTCCAGCGTCCCCTCGCCATACAAATAGCCATTTTTTTCGCTCTGGGTTTGCAGGATGGCAAATATCAGATCCTGTTTTCGTAATCCGGCGGCGCCGTGGATGCTCAGCTCTTTTGCAAGCTGTGTCAGCTCGCTGATTTTTTTGTCTTTCAGGTCATTAATGTTCATTCAATGGTTACCTCGTCAGTCTCCTTTTGTGTGGTGGTTACAGATTTTCAGAATGATCGTGTATCAATGGAATTCAACGCTGCCGATGAAAACATGGTGGGGTGTTTTCACGATAACGGTCTCCCGTCATGCCGAATTTGATGGGGATGTTTCAGATTTCTGTCTGGCGTTGATTTTTTGAAAATATGGTGGTTGCACTGCTGTCACATCAGGCCATGCAGAAAGAATACGGGTTTTTGCTTCATCAGATAAGATTGTATCCGAAAACGATAGAAGATGGTTTTGGAATTTTAACCGGTATTGAGTTTGTAATGAAGGAATATGCGTGAGAGCTTTTCATTCCGGTCCTGGTCAATCGGAATGGCGGAATGGGGCCAGATAAGCCGGATGAATAAAACGGGTTGAAAAGGTCTCTCTGTGAGTCAATACTGGAAAAGAAGGTTAAGGTTAACGGTTCACTCCAAGCGAAAAGTTTATCACAATTCATTTATGATATTTTTATATCATTGTTTGATGGGCTGTCAATAACTATTCAACCGACTGTCAGAGAATATTTAGCGAGAAAATATTTCTTAAATCATATCTCGTGAAGCGTTAGTGAGATTTTCATTTCTTGAAAGAACGATTGCTGGTTATTGCCAGATGTTTCCGGAATCAAACCTCTTGACAGCCTGCCACATTCGGGTTTATAAATTTTAACAAAAGGGATATCAATTGTGCCAGGAAGGCGCATATATCTTTTTTGCTTAATCGCTGCACAACACCCTGATTCCAGGTTGATCATATCAAAAAGGCTACGAAAGCCCCGGTTCCGCATGAATGCGGCAAAAGGAATTTGTGGCCTTTTTTATTTGACGCCAAAACAGGAGTGTTTTGCTTGATGAAAAACTGGCAGTGCGCTTTATTTTCCATTACAGCCCATGCACAGATTCTTGGCATGCCGGTTGCCGAGGTAATCCAAGCCGAGAAACGGCCGGAAGATGTCCGTCTGATCATTCTGAACAATCAGCCGATATCCAGGCCGGTCAACAAACCCGCGGCAGACTCGACGCCGCAAATTCCATCGCATATTTCACCCCAAACAGCCCAGATACCGAAACCGGTTAAAACCATCCAGAGGTCCGGCAGATCCAAACCGGTCCATCCTCAAAATACAGTATCTGAAATCAGGCAGTCCGATCGCTTGGAACCTGCCATTTTGACAGAGCAGAAGACCCTTTCGGAAAGCCGTCTGCAATCCGCATTGGTTGACCCCGAGCGGTCGTCCGTGACACCCGTATCTTCCCGGATAGAAATCAGATCGGCTGAATCAGCAAATCTTAACCGAACCGCTCCGGTTTCGTCTGGAGAAAGCGTTAGGAAAAATAGTGGCTCTGTGGAAACCGAAGTCGATTCACCTGAAGGCCCCGATTTCATAATTAAAACCCAGCCCCGATATCCGCGGCTGGCCCGCAGGCTGGGGCAGGAGGGAACCGGTGTCCTTCGTCTCAATCTGGAGGCTTTCGGGCGGTTGCGGGATATCACAGTCATTTCGGGCGCTGGAACCGGATTGGATGAGGAAGCCATTCGCGCGGTACAACAATCCACATTTTTCCCTGCTGTTCGGGCAGGAAGGCCGGTTGATTCTCTGGCTCTTTTGACCATACGGTTTCAACTGGCATCAAAGGAGTAACCCTATGTTGGCGTTGTTCCTCAAAGGCGGGCCAAGGATGTGGCCAATCTTATTGTGATCGGTGCTGGCCCTGGCAGTTGCGTTAAAAATGGCGTTCAATATCGAATTGATCAGGACAGGTCTTCCCCGGCCAAGGAAAAAGACCTGCCCTTGGGAACCAGTAATCAAACACCTCAATTCCCGCCTCAAAATATATCACGGCGGCGGGAATTCGACAAGTCAGGAGATGAAACATGATATATCGACTTTTTACCGCCATGATCGTTTTTATTGCATTATTCATTGTATGCCTTTCCACTGAGACTTTTGCGGCATCGCCGGATTCTTCCACAACAATGACGCAATCAGTTGATACTGAAAATAGCGGCATGTCATCCGAAAATCCGAAGGCTTACCGGATGGAAGGCATGACTGTTACTGCCACCAAAACCGAAACGCCGGCTGACCTGCTTCCGGTTACCGCCTATACGGTCGATGAACAGGATATCGAGGCTCAGCCCAGTTATTTCATGAGCAATTTTGGTGAGTTGATCCGGGATGTTCCAGGCGTTCATGTCTCCCAGTATTATCCCTGGGGACCGCCCTGGGTGCATCTGCGCGGGACAGGATATTTCATTGGCAGAACGGTTTTTCTGGTGGATGGCATTCCGGTAACACCGTTTGTGTCACAGACCATCAGCAATCAGGACATCGACAGTGTGGATGTGGTATTGGGTCCGAGTTCCGCCCTGTACGGGGCCAACGCTTCTGGTGGCGTGGTGAATGTCATCACCAAAACCGGAAATAAAAACACCGGCGCCAATGTCGGCACAGGCTATGGCAGTAACAACACCTGGCGACCCCGCACCAGCATTGGGAACCAGACCGGAGACTGGAATTATTATTTTTCCTACAGCGGCGACTATTCGGATGGATACCAGATGAAGCCGGTCGAGGGGATGATTGATCTGTATAAAGCCAAAAAAACGCAGTATCTGTGGGATGCATCGCTGGAAGACAACGAATATGACTACAGCTATCTGATGGGAAAACTGGGTTGGCGGAATTCGAACGGTGTCGGATTCAATGCCGCTTACAACTTTGAACAGCTCTACCTGTACGGCGGTCAGCCCGGACTGGTATTAAACGATGACGGAACCCAGGGGATCGGATCGTTCAAATTTTATGCCCCTGTCGGTCACTCGGCCAAGGTGACGGCTTCTTTTGGATATCAGACGCTGGACCGGCCGGGGACCAACATCAAGGGACTTTCGCTGGTGAACGACCAACTGGTTTTGAACACAACGCCGACGACCCGAACCGAATGGAAAAACACGCGGACGCCTGTTGAGTTGCAGACCGATCTTTATATGATCGACAACAATGTTCTCACGCTGGGTGCGTTCTGGAGTCGGGAAGAAGAAAACCGGGAAACCTATACGATTTCAAGCAACGCACGGACCGATAAAACGGAATATGCCACGGATCAGACGGCATTTTATGCCCAGGATCAGATGTTTTTTCTGGATGACCGTCTCTCTTTTCTGGTTGGAATGCGCTGGGATTTCTGGAATTTTCATGATGTATTTGATCAGGCCTCCAATCCGCAGACACCGGAAGACATCGAAAAGGATCATGTCTCCTACCGCGGCGGGACGCGGTACCGATTCAATGATGTATTCACGCTCAAATCCTCGGGAGGAACGGCTTTCTGGCCTGGAACCGCTTTGTGGTTCTACCGCAATGTCACATCCGGAATGACCCAGCGGGAGGCCAACCCGGATCTTGAACCGGAAAAAACCTGGATGGTGGATCTGGGCGGCGAATTCACGATCGCCCGTACAGGAACCTTTTTCAGTATCACGCCTTATTTTGGTGAAATCGAGGATATGGTATCCTACCGGTATGATGTCAATCCAAATGTCGCCGGCGGCACCATCATCCGGACCCAGAATCTGGGAACCGCTGAAATTTATGGCGTGGAACTGGGAGCGGAACAGAAAATCACGGATCGTCTTCGACTGTTTGCATCGCTGACGCTCAACCATTCCCGACTGAAAGATTCGGGCGCCAATACCGACAACCAACTTCGGAACGCACCCGATTACTGGGGAAGCCTGGGGTTGCGATATCTCAATCCGGATCTTCTGAACGCCCAGGCAACCCTGCGGATTTCGGATGACCGGTATTATGACGATGAGAATACGGATCTTCCCTATTTTCACATGGAGGCGTATCAGACCGTGGATGCCAAGATCTGGCGGGACTGGCGGCTTTCCAAGGACTATATCCTGACAACCGGACTTTCCGGAACCAATCTCTTTGACCAGGAATATGCTTCGGAAATTGTTTATGTGGACCCCGGCCGATGCATTCAGGCCGATATCAATCTGAAATATCTGTTTTAACATCATCATGGGCATGAATATCATCAATAGACTCCTGCCGGCGTTCCTGGTCCTCACCCTATTCACATCCGGGCTGTCAGGACCGACCGTGGGAGCGGACCCGCCTCCCACCCGGCAGAATCATCTGATCATCGGTGTGGGCCGGGATTTCTTTGACGGCCCGGACAGCCGGACCTATATGCATGGTTCCACCAATACATGGGAGGCTCTGACCTACCTGGACGAATCGCTTCGGGCCAGCCCCTGGCTGGCTGAATCCTGGAAAAGCGACCATGACGACCGTGTCTGGACATTTCGTCTGCGGCAAGGCGTCCGGTTTCATGACGGTTCTTTGATGACCGCATCAGATGTTGTCACCAGTCTTGAGCGGATGAAGCACCACCCCAGATGCGATCCGACTGGAATCTTTCGGAATGTGGTGTCAATTGGGGTATCCGGTCCCAAAGAGGTGGTGATCCGCCTGACCGAATCATCTCCGGCATTTCCGAATCATCTGGCCTATTATTCCAGTCCGGTTCTCAAACCGTCCACATTTGGAAAGGATGGGAGGATCCGGGAGCTGATCGGAACCGGCCCGTATCGGGTGGAACGGGTTCAAAAAGGGCAGTCTGTTTTCCTGACCCGTTTTGACGGCTACTGGGGGACCCAGCCTGCATTTCCATACGTGACGTTTAAAACGGTTGTGGATGCTCAGGCCCGGGTCATGGCTCTGGCTGCCGGAGAAATCGATGCCATCGCCGATGTGGGTGGAATCCTTCCCGAACAGGCACAAACCGTCGGCCGCTTGAAGCAGGTTGTTCTGAAACTGCAGGAGGTGGCGACCACACATTATCTGTTATTCAATACAGGCAGGCCGGTTTTTTCAAAACCCGAAACGCGCCGGTGGCTGGCAGACCGTATCGATCGCCTCGGACTGGTAGAGACGTTTGCCGGAAAAGCAGGAAGACCGGCAACGGATTTTTATTCACCCTTGGCAGCCGACTGGCGATATGGCGGTTTGAATCCCGCTTCCGGCACCAGGCCAAACCACTCTGATCAGACCGTAATCATTCTGGTTCATTCCGGAACCATCCATCGCTGGCCTTATCTGGAGATGGCTCAGGTTATTCAAGGCCAGATACAGGCCGATGGCTTTCAGGCCAAAATCGAGGTTCAGGAAACGGGTGCATGGCAGAACACCTTTCGATCCGGGAAATGGGATTTGGCCCTGCAACCCAACACGCTGATGACCGGTGATCCGGATTTTTTCTTTTCCTATTATATCGCATCCGGTGCACCCTACCATTTGGGATATCAGAATCCGGAAGTCGACAAATGGATACAGAATGCCAGAATCGCATGTGAGATAAAAACCCGGCAGGACCTGTATCGTCGCATCTGTGATCAACTGAATCTGGACTTGCCCATTCTGCCCCTGTATCATGATATCTGTCTTTATGCCCATGGCGCGAAGATCGATCATTTCATGATGGATCATACCTTTCGGGTTCGACTGGATTTGATCACACCAAAGGAATCACTTCATGGACCCTGATGTTTTTCTTCAATCCTTCTGGCATGAAACCTGGAAAACGACACGACGCCAATCCATTCTTCAACAGACCCAGTCCAACGCGCCGGACAGGTGGCAGTCCTTTTACAACACGGTCAGCGACATCTGGCAGGACATGATTGGAGACGGAAGAAGTCTTTCCCGAAAGGCAGCGGGTTTATTGATCCGGGAAGGTGTGATCCGGACGGGTGATTCGGTTCTGGATATCGGATGCGGCCCTGGCGCGCTTGCGCTCACCTTTGCCGAAAACGGTATCCTGACGACGGCTCTGGATTCCAGCCCCGCCATGCTGTCCCAAATGATGGCAGAAGCAACCGGTCATGGATTAACAGGCATTGTGCCGGTGCATTCCGACTGGTGCGATTATCGGCCAGCGATTTTATTCGATCTGGTTATTGCGGCCTTTTTTCCACCATCCATGACACCATCCGGTATCAAAAGAATGGAAAGCCTGTCAACCGGGTTTTGTGCCGTGATTGTCGGCACTGGAAACGAACCATTTCCCATTCGAAAGAGATTGTGGAAACAATTGATCCAAACACCCTTACCCCACCCTGGCCGTCAGTTGATATGCGCCATCAATTATCTGATGACATCCAACCGAAATCCCAATGTAAACCACATTTCATTACCGGTTTCCATCAAGCCGCCAATCGAAGCAATCAGACGATATTACCAGCGTTATTTTTCGATATTTGGAATCGATGCGCTGCTGGTGAAAGACGCACTAGAAACAGAGCTGACCGGTTTTTTACAGACAGACGACGGCTCACTTCCAGGCCAAATGGATGCTGCGCTGATCTGGTGGAAGCCCTTTTCCGGACAACGGAAGGCAGGCAGAGAACAGGGAAGGGAGGTCAGGTGATGCGCACAGTGCTCGCCCATGTGGGATATGGTCTCATCATTCTGCTCGGGATATCCATGATCACGTTTGGACTGCTGGTGCTGGCCCCGGGTGATCCGGCCGAAATTCTTCTGCAAATCCGGCATGAGGTCCCTCAGCCAGAGCAAACAGCGGCATTTCGTCAGGAGCTTGGATTTGAAAAGCCGCTGGCTTCTCGATATATTGACTGGCTCTGCAAAGCCTTAACCGGTGATCTGGGACGCTCGTGGCAAAATGGTGAACCGGTAGTCAGTGAACTAATTGCACGCTTGCCGGCAACAATTGAACTGGCGCTGTCCGCTTTTCTGATTATCCTTTTACTGTCAACAGTCCTTGGAACAATCGCTGCAATCGGACGGAACCGTATCACGGATTCATTCTGCCGGATGCTTTCCATTCTGGTCATGTCTGTACCCGGTTACTGGCTGGGGTTTTTGTTGATTTATTGTTTTGCAATCCATCAGGGGTTTCTTCCGGTCATGGGCCGGGGCAGTGTGCAACACATCATTCTTCCGGCCATCACATTGGGACTGGGCACTGCAGCCATGCATGGCCGTGTTCTTCGTGCCACACTGATCGATGTTCTGGGCCGGGACCATGTCCGGTTTGCCATTGCCAAGGGTCTGAAATTTGGAACCATCATGAGACGGCATGTCATCAAAAATGCGTTGGGTTCCGTCATGACCCTGTGGGCGATATCACTGGGACATCTATTGGGCGGTTCTGCGATTGTCGAATCCGTGTTCTCCTGGCCGGGTTTGGGCAGACTGGCCGTCGAAGCGGTACTTGCCCGGGACATTCCCATGATTCAGGGCACGGTCCTAATTGCAGCAGTTTTTGTCGTTACTGCAAACATCATCGGCGATACCGTTCACAAATGGCTGAACCCGTATCTTCAACATGGCGCCCGATGATGCGGCAGGGATTTCACTGGAACGGGTCGATGATTTCAGGATGTCTTATCCTGGGAGTGATTCTGGCATGCGGCACAATGGCGCCAGTCCTGTCATTTCATGATCCCATTCAGATTGATCTGGCAAAACGTCTTCACCCGCCGGATTCACGCTTTCCGCTTGGCACCGATCATCTGGGCCGGTGCACCTTTTCCAGGATGATTTACGGGGCGCGAATTTCTCTGGGTACATCGCTTGCCGCCACCATCTTCTCCCTGATTCCGGGAATGATCACAGGCATCTTGGGTGGACTGTCCGGGCGGTTTCTGAACGCACTTTTTCGGGGGGGCATTGATATGGCCCTGTCTTTTCCCGGGTTTCTTCTGGCGCTTATTGTGATCGGTATCATGGGCCAATCCCTGTTGGGACTGGTGATGGCGATTGCCATGGCCAACATGGCCTGGTGGACACGCTTTATCCGGGATCTCGTTTCTGAAGCCGCGGCACGGGAGTTTGTGCTTGCCGGGCGGGTTGTCGGTGTCCGGGGATGGCGGCTGTTTCGGCAATACCTTTTCCCTCAGATATGGCCTTCGGTTTTGATCGCGGCCTCTCTTCGATCCGGATGGAGCATCATGGCCGTATCGGGACTGAGTTATCTGGGACTTGGATTCCAGCCGCCGACACCCGAATGGGGTACCATGCTCCAGGAATCACGCCTGTATCTGGGCAAGGCACCCTGGCTCATGCTCAGTCCGGGTGCTGCTGTAACCCTGACCGTTCTGGGATTCAATCTGCTGGTGGAAGGGTTGCGGGACGCATTTCAGATACGGGAGGCAGGCGTTTATTGAAATGAAACTTCTGGAAGCAGTCCGGATAAGTGTCGGATATGAAAAATCGGGTGCTGAAATAAAATTGCTGGAAGGCATCGATTTGACACTGGAAGATGGCGAAACAGTGTCGATTGTCGGCGCCAGTGGTTCAGGAAAAACCCTGACAGGCTATACTCTGGCCGGCTTGATTCCGCCTCCGCTCAGGGTTCTGTCAGGGATTATCCGGTTTCAGGGCATGACTCTCAAATCCAGTTATCCAACCGCATGGCGTGATGTGAGAGGCAAAAAAATATTCATGTTGTTTCAAAGCCCGGCCTCGGCTCTGAATCCGGTTGTTTGTGTCAGAAATCAGATTGCAGAAATCCTGGTGGATGTCAAAAAGGTTGGAAGATCTCTTGCCATGCGGCGTTCGAACGATCTTCTGGAAAAGGTTGGTATGTCAGCCGAAAAGGGGAATGCTTTTCCATTTCAATTGAGCGGCGGCATGAGACAACGGGTGCTCATCGCTCTTGCGATTGCGCTTGAACCCGCTGTTCTCATTGCAGATGAACCTGCCGTGGGGCTGGATCCAATACACCAGTTGGAAATTCTTCAGATTTTGAAAAATTTGAGTTTGCAGCATCAGATGGCCATGATTGTCATCACCCATGATTTGCGGATCGCATCCTTTCTGACACATCGTGCCATTGTGATGTCGCAGGGCAGAATCCTGGAAAGCGGCAGCATCGCCAATCTGATTCAGACCCCTAAGCACGCCTTTACCCGGAATCTGATCGACAGTCTGAGGTTTATGGAAGGGATTTAGATGAAGCCGCTTGTACGAATCGAATCCATTTCCAGATGTTATTCGCTACCGAACAGAATCGGAAAAAGTTGGGCGCTGAAAGATGTCAGTCTGAACCTGCCCGACGGGCAGGCGACCGGACTTGTCGGAGAAAGCGGGGCTGGCAAGAGTACCCTGGCGCGACTGATCCTCGGGCTGGAGAGGCCGGACTCGGGTCACATCGTGTTTGACGGAAAAAATATTGCCGTCAAACGCCGCCGACTGAATTTGACGCGACAGATACAGATTATCTGGCAGGATCCGATGATTTATCTGAATCCGTACGACACCGTGGCCGGACTGATCTCAGAACCCATGATCGGTTCCGGGGTGACTGGGCGCGCGGTTTTGCAGGATTGTGTGGTGGACCTGATGCATGCCGTCGGGTTATCTCCGGATTTGGCCGAAAGAAGACCACATGAGCTGAGCGGCGGCCAGTGTCAGCGCGTGGCCATTGCCAGAGCGATTTCCGTCAGACCCAGACTGTTGATCTGTGATGAACCGCTGTCCAGCCTAGATATCCCCCATCAGGCACAAATTCTCAAACTGCTGTTGGATCTACAAACGCAATACGGACTGACCTGCCTGTTCATCAGCCATGATTTGACCGCTGTCCGGAAATTTTGCACACAAATGGCCATCATCAAAGATGGCAGGATTGTTGAATCAGGCAATACGATGCACATCCTTCACAACCCCTTGCACCCGTACAGTCGGCAACTGATCAACACCATGACGATAAACGCTATTGGTTTAAAATAAGCGTGCGTCTTCCAAATATTTTTTAGACACGTTACGGGCCTTGTCGGGGGAGAATGCTTTTTCTTTATGTTTCTCATCTTGCGACAGTCAACAACCTGGTGTATTAACGCGTATCGAATATTTTAATTTCGGTTGATTGGTCTGAATTGAAAAGGAATGACATGAAACACCATACGCACGATTTTGTTGAAACGTATCAGGGACTCGTCGGATATGGCCTGGACAGGGAAACCGATGAGAATACGGTGATCTATTATCTTCAAAAATTTTCGGATGACGCCCTGGTGCGGCATCTTGCCAGCAAAATGACAGGGGATGAACTGGAAGAGGTGTTTATGCTGATTAACCGGATATTGAAACATCACCTTTCCGAGAATGAATATCATCAACTGTTTCTGAAAGATGACCATGATCATTCATGATCGTCAGCGGCAGACAGGAAATTTGAAAAACGTGTCATGGAAAGGAAAACGCGATGTTGACTGAAGAACACCTGCATCGGTATGCCGATGTTTTGATATGGGGTCTGAAAACCGCCAGGGCCAAACCATTTAAAAAACAGGATGTTATTTTGATCCGGTATGAAAAACCGGGCATCCGTCTGGTCGAAATTCTTTATGAAAAATTGCTTCTTCAGGGATATCATCCGATTCCGCGGCTGGCGCTGAGTGTGGAAATGGAAAAATGCTTTTACCATCATGCCGATTCCGCTCAACTGACATTTATTCCACCGGGTGATAAAGAGCTGTACGAACGGTTGAACGGGAATATTTATGTGAATGCCCCGGAGTCCATTACCCATCTCCAGGCTGTTGATCCCAAACGGATCGGCAAATCGGCCGTGGCCCGAAAAATTTTGCGGGATATCATGACGGGTCGGGAAGAAAAAGGTGAACTGGGCTGGACCCTTTGCGTCTATCCCACAGTGGAACTGGCGCGGCATGCGCAGATGAGTCTTGAGGAATACACGGCGCAGATCATCCGGGCCTGTTACCTGGATCATCCGGATCCGACAGAGCAGTGGAAAGGCGTTTATAAAAAAGCCATGACCATTAAAAAATGGCTGAACAGCCTGGATGTTCAGACCTTTCATATTGAATCCGAGCGAACCGATCTGATGATCACTCCGGGTAAAAAACGAAAATGGATTGGTGTAACCGGGCATAATATCCCCAGCTTTGAATTGTTCATATCGCCGGACTGGCGCGGAACCAGGGGTGTTTATTTTTCAGATCAGCCTTCCTATCGCAGTGGAAATTATGTTAAAAATATCCGCCTGGAATTCGATAAAGGCAAAGTGATCCATGTGTCTGCTGAGACCGGGAAAGAGTTTATCATCAAACAACTGGCCATGGATACCGGTGCCAACCGAGTCGGTGAGTTTTCGCTGACAGATAAACGGTTTTCCAAAATTGACCGGTTTATGGCCAGTACCCTGTTTGATGAAAATTTTGGCGGACAGAACGGCAATTGTCATATTGCTGTCGGTTCGTCCTATTCAGATACATATGATGGCAATCCGGCAGAGTTGACTCCGAAAACCAAGCAGCAATTGGGATTCAATGATTCCGCGCTTCACTGGGACCTGGTCAATACCGAACCAAAACAGATCACCGCTCATCTGATCGATGGCCGTCGGGTATTGATTTACCAGGATGGTGAATTCTGTTATTCGTAAACCAAGTTGTAAAATTAACGCTTCAAGGAATATGAAATGAAAATTCTGATTACCGGAGGAGCCGGTTTTATAGGGTCGCATCTGGCTGAGGCCTGTCTGAATCACGGAGATGATGTATATATTATTGATGACATGTCAACCGGATCCAAAGACAACATCCAACCATTTATGGATGACGATCGTTATCGTGGCCGCCTGTTTCTCACCATCGACACCATTTTGAACCATGATACGATGCTGGAGCTGGTCGGAACCTGCGACGTGGTTTATCATCTGGCCGCGGCTGTGGGTGTCCGGCTGATTCTTGAAAAACCCCTGGAGTCCATCCGGACCAATATCCAGGGCACGGAAAAAGTTCTGGAGCTTTGTAACAAGTTCAAGAAAAAAGTACTGGTGGCATCCACCTCCGAGGTTTATGGCAAACACCTTCATGCGCCACTGGTGGAAACAGACAACATTATATACGGGCCTTCCAGCAAATTCAGATGGAGCTATGCCGCATCCAAACTGATGGATGAATTTACGGCGTTGGCCTATTATCGGACACATGGCCTGAAGGCGGTGATCACCCGGCTGTTCAACACGGTCGGCCCCCGTCAGACCGGAGCATATGGCATGGTGATTCCACGGTTTGTGTCACAGGCATTAAAAAATGAAACCATGACCGTATATGGGGATGGCAGTCAGACCCGAACCTTTACCTATGTAAAAGATGTGGTGAACGCCCTGATCGGACTGATGAACCATGATGCGGCTGTTGGCGAGGTCTTTAATGTAGGCGGTATTGAGGAAATCTCCATCCTAGATCTGGCCCAAAAAATCACTGACATGACCGGATCACGGTCCAATATTGAACTGATTCCATACGAGACAGCTTTTGGTCGTGATTTTGAAGACATGCAAAGACGGGTTCCCAGCATCGAAAAAATTAATAAACTGACCGGCTATGAACCGAAAACCGGGTTGAACGAGATACTGGCGCAGGTGATCGATCATATCAAGCGGTCATAAAGGAGAGCAAGTATGGTTGTGGATACGCCGGGATGGGTAACAGACGATATTCTGCTTCTGGGAAGAACCGAATCGTGTGTGTATCTGCTGCGGGGGGCTGATGAGTATGTCATGCTTGGCGGTGGATGCAGTTATATTGTTCCGGATATGCTGGAACAGTTGAACCGGTTTGGAATTGAGGAACAGAAGGTTCGCCGAATGGTCATTTTGCATTCACATTTTGATCACTGCGGTGTTATACCGTTTTTTAAAACACGCTGGCCCTGGGCCACCGTCGTGGCATCGGAACGGGCCCGGTCGCTTTTGTCCTCACCCCAGGTGGTTCAAAGCATCGCGTCTCTCAATAACATGCTGGCAAAAAATGTTGGCTTGTCGAGGCAGTTGTTCAGTCTGAAGGCGGATTTTTCAGGAATCACGGTTGAAGAAACGGTCAAGGAAGACGATATCATACACTGTGGCTTCCGCCAGTTGCGGGTTCTGGATGTCCCCGGTCATTCATCCTGCGCCATTGCGCTGTATGAACCGCAACTCAAAGCCCTTTTTGCCAGCGATGCGGCCGGAATTCCATTTGGAGATCAGGTGTTTACTGCGGCCAATTCCAATTATGACGCTTACATGAAAAGTCTGGATAAAATGGCCGGACTGGAGATCGACATTCATCTGGCCGAGCATTATGGGGCCAGAACGGGTGAAGACGGCAGGCTGTTTCTGAACAAAGCGCTGCAATCCGCGGTGGAAACCCGAACGCTTCTGGAAAAATCCTATCGTCAGACCCAAAATGTCGAAGAAAGCACCAAACAAATCGTTCAGATCATCATGGCGAGTCGTCCACGGGATTTTTTTCCCCAGGCCGTCATTGAACTGGTCGTCGGGCAGATGATGAAATATGTTGCGGGGGTCATGGACACATCGGATCAGCGTGATTCGAATTCAATCGTATTGGAAAACCTGTGAAGGAAATGCTCCGACTGTGTGTATCGAACAAAAAAGGAAGGCATCATGACCGAAAAGGCGGCAGTCCATCATGAGTCATGGATTCAAACGGAAATCCAGCATTTTGTGGCGACATCGCCTGGAAATTGTCTGGGTAAAGAGGAATTCGAACCGGCTTTTGGAAAACCCCTGGTTGGATTTTCAAACGGGGCTGATCCGCTTTACGATGAATATGTCGCACATATCGGAAATTTTTATCTGACCCCGCTGAAAACATTTCAACAGGCATTTCCTGAGCAGCAGACCGTCACGGCTGCAGAACTCACCGTGATCAGTTGGATTTTACCTTCTACGGCTGCCACGCGAAAGGATCATTCGATCAGGAACCGCCATCCGTCTGAACGGTGGGCGCGCACCCGGTATTATGGTGAGAAGTTCAATGAGGCATTGAGACGGCATGTGGTAGACAGACTCTTGGATCAGGGTATTTCAGCCATGGCGCCTGTTCTGGCGCCGTTCTGGCAAAAAAGCATGGATGGGCCATATGCGCCCTGCTCCAACTGGTCCGAACGTCATGCTGCCTATGCTGCCGGTCTGGGAACATTTGGCCTGTGCGATGGACTCATCACACCTGTTGGAAAGGCCATTCGGACCGGTTCCGTCGTGGCCCGCTGCCCGATTCCCCCCAGCCCCAGACCTTACACGGATCACCATGCCTGGTGTCTTCATTACAGCCATGGCACCTGCGGAAAGTGCATCCCCCGATGCCCGGTCAATGCGATCAGCCATTCCGGGCATGACAAAAAACGCTGTATGGCCTATACCCATGAGGTCATGAGCGCCTATCTGATAAAAACATATCAAATCAAGACATATGCCTGCGGCCTGTGTCAGGCTGGTGTTCCATGCATGGATCACATTCCGGCGCCGGAAGAGGGCTGATACCCGTGTCAGGATTTCTCCCCGGTCAGAGACCGCTGATGATTTTGGCAAACTATTCTTCCTGTAACGTAAAAAAAAGGGGGGGGTTAGGGGCCAGGATGCGGTATGTCAGTTAAGATACGGTGCTCGGCAAGAAACGCCAGAACATCGCTCCAGAATACACGCCAGTCAGGCGGGCAGTCGTTATGGCCGCTGTCATAGGATATCAGTTTACTGATTCTGGCGGATGAATGCAGTTGAAGGGCATGATCAAACGGGATGATCTCATCCTGTCTGCCATGAAGAATCAATACCGGATGATCATATTGTTGAATGAAAGACAGATTGTCCATGGGATCACGGACCAGAAAAGGGGGTAGTCCATATCTGACTGCAAAGGAGCGGATGCTGGTGAATGTGGATATCAGAATCATGGCGGCGGATGGCCTGATCCGTGCCAGACTGCACACGGCGCCGCCACCGATGGATCGGCCAAACAGAATGATCCGGGTTGGATCCACCCGATCCTGAGTCAAGAGAAGATCATAGGCTGTGGCCATTGCCCGGGTGATGCTGGCCTCTGACGGGATGCCGGTTGACCGGCCATAGCCTGGAAATTCCACCAGAAGCAGATGAACGCCGTTTTTGGGAAATTGATCCAGATATTCGGGCCAGAAGTCAATCAGCTCTGCATTTCCATGCGAAAAAATAACCGCAGGGCAGGGGGGTTGAAATTTGTCATCTGCCGGCATGAACCATGCTTCAACCGTCTCTTTTTCGGTATTGACCATCCAGCGGTCAACATTTTTCGGCAGTGACAGTCCAGTGGCAGCCGCAATCATGCTGCGCGGAAATATCATGGACCGCTGCAGAAAAAACAGCAGACCCGCATAGGCTGCGTACAGTCCGGCAAGGGTCAGGATGACATGAATCAGTCTATATCCCCTTTCCGATAATATTGGGGTCATTTTCAAGCCGTTTCTGAATCCCCTTGCCGATGTTGTAGGTCCGGTTGAAATCCGACCAGAACTCGTTGTCCTTGCTTTTCCAGTCCGGCCCGAATCGCTCATCAAAATAGGTTCCCAGTTTTTTGAACAACAGTTCCCAGGGCGGAATACCGTTCTGATAGGCGCTTAAAAGATCTTCCAGCAGTGTATCCAGTTCGACCAGCGTTTCTTTGGGCAGGTAGGAAATGGCGCCTTTGCGGATCGATTCGATAAGGGTTTCAGGTGTTATGGCATGCGCGGTCAGCATGACCGTTGGAATTCCGCGATAAACCGCCTGTTCAAGCAGCCCCAGTCCATTCACACCCATGATGTCGAGTATCGCCAGATCATACCGGTTGTCTTTGATTTTCCGGGAAGCGGTCTCATAATCCCTGGCTTTGTCAGTTCTGGCCATGTCCAGAATATCCTCGATGGTTTCCAGCACATCTTCTTCATCATCAACGATCAGAATGCGCTTTCCCTTCAGCAACGATGGGGCTTCTGCCATAAGAATCCTCCTAAAGAGTTTCAGGTTTTAAGTTTTAAGGGGCAAACAGGGGCGTTTGCAGTCATCCGGCTTCCGATCTCTGACTTCCGGCCTCTGTATTTATGAAACCGGTAAAACCAGGCGGAACACGGTACCCATTTCTTTGTCACAGATCACCGAAACATCCCCATTCATGGATCTGGCCATGATCCGGGCGCCGGCCAGACCCAGACCATGTCCGTTTCTGGACAGGTTCTCGGACGCTTTCACCTGGGTATACCGTTGAAAAACCGTTTCATGATGTTTCGAATCGATACCGGGGCCGTCGTCCTGAATCTCCACAGTCAGCAGACCTGCGATATGATCCATTCGAATATTCAAGCACTCTTTCCGGTAATGCAGCGCATTTTTTATCAGATTTCCGACAACCTGACTGAATTTGGTTTTATCCTGGATCATTTCAAATGCTGTCATCTTGGCATCGATCTGCAAATGAATACCGTTTTCCTTCAAAATTCGAAGCTGCTCCAGGCTGTCACTACAGGCCGATACCTGTTCATGGATTGCGGAACACTGTGTTTCAATTGCTTCCATCAGACTTTCAAACATCACATAAACAGGACTGAAGACCATACAGTTGAAGCAGCCTGCCTGTGACCGGCCGATTTCCAGAAGATTGTACATCATGCTTCTTGTTTTCTGAGCGTTGCGAAGGACGCGCTTGAGCGTTTTTTCCTGCCTGGGGGATAATGGACCGTTGGTTTCCCGGCGATCGAGAAGGGAGCGGACTCCTGTTTCAATGACCGCAACCGGATCCTTGAGATCATGAATCAACAGTTCGATCTGCATCTCCCGAAAAAATTGGCCCTGATCAGGCGTCTGGTTCTTCTGCTCCGACATCTTCGACATCCTTACATATGAAATCCTACCGTAACCGTGGTTCCACCCGACTCCAGGCAGTCTTCTGTGCGGCTGCAGAACCGGCACTGCGCGATATCACCCGGACAGAGATCCTCGTTTCTGGGAATATACCGGCATCGGGTCGAGAACAGGCCGATTGTAAAATGATACCTTTCAGAAAATATCTTCATTCGAAGCAGATCGAATCCCCGTCCACCGGCATAGAAATCATACGGCTTTTTCGTTGAATACTCAAGTGTTCCCCGGGTGGTGACATGGCTTTGAAAGATCCGTTTCTGGTCATCGGCCGTAATACCGACTCCAAAATCGGTCACTGTCAGTTCCGGTCCGCTGCTGCCGGTTGCGACACGTACCTGAATCAGGCTTTTGTCGGGTGTGTTTTCAACCGCGTTGCGAATGAGACCGGTAATCACTTTTTTCAGAACATCCGATGGAATGAAAACCGGATCGGTCTGCGACAGGTCAACATCCAGAGTGCATTGTCTGTGACTGAACTCGATTCGGATATTCTGAATCAACTGATTTACAAATGCAGTCAGATCGATTTCCTCAGAAACAGAATCTGTTGGGCCGAACAGGGAATCGATGCGCTGGCGGACACGGTCCACAATACGATCCTCGCCGATTTCTTCGACCAGAACTTCCAGTTCATCCCTGCAGGCTTCCACCAGATCCGTCATCATATGATAGGCCCGGAAATCCTTCTGACGGAGAATATCTTCAATCTCATACTGCATTTCCAGAATCCGGTCAAGATTCCGGGCCGCTCTTTCCAGAATTCGATGGACGCCGGACCCGGAACTGGACGGTAACCGGCTTTTCAGCAGACCAATCGAAGCGGACAATACGGAAACCGGGGTTTTCAGCTCATGGGACAGATGATGGATGACTTTTTCTTTGGCCCAGTTGAGGCTTTGGACCTCTTCGTAGGATTTTTTCAGTTCTTCATTGATGATGGCATTTTCGACAGGATAAGCCACTGTCGAGGCAATGGCGCTTAACAGTTCGATATCCGCTTCGTCGAAACCGCCATTTTTTTTGTTGACGGCACACAGTACACCAATGATCCGATCCGGTGTGCGTATGGGAACATCCAGCATGCTGTTGGTCTGATACCCGGTTTCATGATCGACAAAAGCAAAATAATAGGGACTTTGGGATGTATCCGGAACAATGAGCGGCTCTCCGGTTCGATACACGTATCCGGCAACCCCCTTGTCAACCGGAAAGCGGATTTCCTTCATGCGCTGACCGGTTCCGGAATCTCCAAAATTGGTGGCCCGGAAATAGAATTCATTCCGTTCCTCATCCAACAGGATGACCGATGCCCCATCGACCGCCAATAGTTCCTGAACTTCCCGAACGATGAAATCCAGCCGTTCGTCGAGTCGCCTGTACTGATACAGGGCTTTGGCGATTCGAAACATGGCCTGATTGACGCGGCTGATCTGCTTTTCCGCCGTGACATCGCGAAGCGTGATGACCTGACCGGCCGGTTGTCCGGCTTCATCATAGAAAATGGCGCCATCAATGATGATATCCAGCAGTCTGCCATCCCGTGTCAACCGCTGCGTCTCGACGCCATAGACCACCCGTTCAGCCAGCAAACGTATCAGACCTTCGCGGGTTTGCTCCTTCAGGTGATCCGGAACAAACGGAATATGTTTTCCTTCCAGTTCCTGAAGGGTCCAGCCAAATACTTTTTCAAAGGCCGGATTCAAATAGGATACCGTGCTGTCCAGATTGAACACAAAAACCGGGTCCGGCAAAAAATTCAAAAACGCACGGTACCGCTGCTCGGCGATGAAACAGGAATTTGAATTTTTGGGATCGGTGTCGGATGTCACGGAAGGCCTTTGTTCAGAAGTCAGAGACCAGGAGTCAGGGATCAGGGGCCAGAGATCAGAGGCCAGAGACCAGACGTCAGAGATCAGAAGCCAGAGGTCGGAATCTTCCGATGGGTTCCGACTTCTGACATCCGTCTTCCGACCCCTGTTTTTTTATCTCAAATGCCGCGGTCTTTCGTCAACCACCCGCAACGCCTTGCCTTCGCTTCTGGCAATGAATTTGGGTTCAACCAGATTGATTTCGACACTGATGCCCATCATTCCCCGAATATGCCCGGAGACTTTGGCCTCCACCTGCAACCGTTTTTCAGGACCGGAATCATAAATTTCTTTTTTCCCCTCGACCTGTACCACCAGTTGATCCAGATAGCCTTTCTTTCTGACAACCAGCCGGTACTGGGGTTCGACCTCGGGAATTTCCAGAAGCAGCGACTCGATCTGGGATGGAAACACATTGACGCCGCTGATGATCAGCATGTCATCGGTTCTGCCTGACAACTTTTCCATTTTCAGAAGGGTTCTGCCGCAGGAACAGGGCTCCTTGATAAACCGGGTGATGTCCTTGGTTCGGTAACGGAGTATCGGCATGGCCTTTTTTTGGAGAGATGTAAACACCAGCTCCCCTTTTTCACCCAGCGGCAACGGTTCAAATGTCACCGGATCGACCACCTCGGCCAGAAAATGATCTTCATTGATATGCAGGCCATTCTGTTCGATACAGTCAAACGCCACGCCAGGTCCGGAAAGTTCGGTCAATCCATAGGCCTCCATGGCCTTGATGCCCATGCGCTCCTCGATTTCGTTCCGCATGGCAATCGTCCAGGGCTCTGCCCCGAACACGCCGACCCTGAGCGGGAGTGAACGGATATCCACCTTGAGTTCTTCGGCACGCTCGGCAATGGTCAACGCATAGGATGGCGTGCTGAACAGGACGGTTGCATTAAAGTCTTTCATCAGGGTAATCTGACGCTCCGTCAGTCCGGAACTGGTCGGCACGACGGTACACTTCAACTTGGAAGCGCCCTGATGAAAACCAAAGCCACCGGTAAACAGACCATAACCATAGGCATTCTGAACCATATCATCTTCCCGGACCCCAGCGGAAAAGAGGTTACGAGCCATACACTCGGACCAGTTTTCCAGATCACTTTCGGTATAGGGGCCGGTGATGGGCTTTCCGGTCGTTCCGGAGGATGCATGGACCCGCACCACGTCTTTCAGCGGAACCGCACATAATCCAAACGGGTAATTGTCCCTCAAGTCATTTTTAACCGTAAACGGCAGTTTGGCCACATCTTCCAGATGCTGAATATCGTTTGGATGCACATTCAGCTCATCCAGTTTCCGGCGGTAAAAGGGAACCTGTTCATATGCCCAGGCCACGGTTTCCTTAAGGTTCTTAAGTTGTAACTTTTTTAAATCGGCTACCGGCATGCTTTCAATTGTGTCATTCCAGAACATACGGTCTCTCCTTGAATCACAACAGGTTGGGGGGATGAATTATGAATTTTGATTAAAACCCATATCAAATGCCTTGAGGTTGATATCCAGAAACGCGGGTTTGGTTTTTGACCGGATAGCGGTTTTGACAGTTTCCGCAGTCAGCGGCAATACGCCGGTTCGGGTCAGCGCACCCAGCAGCACAATATTGACGGCCATGACATTTCCGGCTTCTTTGGCCATGGCGGCCGCATCCAGTGCAATCAGTTTTGCGGTTTTGGCGCGAATCAACCGCTGGAGTTCGTTCAGGTCCGGATAAACACCCTTCCCGATGGCTACGGTAAATGGGGGAAGCGGGCTGATGTTGGTGACGACAACGGTTTTGGAATTGCATTTGTTGAGAGCCCGAAGGGTTTCAGACGGTTCAAATCCGACCAGCACGTCCGCCTCGCCATCCGAGATGATCGTGCTGCTGGCTTTTCCAAAAACAAGTGATGATTCGACGACGCCACCCCGCTGCGCCATTCCATGAATTTCGCTCATTCGAAACGGTACTCCGGAAAGCAGCGCGGCTTCTCCCAGAACACTGGACGCCAACAGATTTCCCTGACCGCCTACTGCGACAATGATCAGTCTTGTTGTATCAGACATGGTTAAAATCCCTTAATGTTAAAAAGTTCATCATCGGTTTATGTGTTTCATGCCTTTAATGGAACAATGGCGTTTTCCGGGCAGATCTGGGCGCATACCGCACATCCGGCGCACATGACCGGATCGATTTTGACCCGTTCATTCTCGATGAAAAATGCCGGACATCCCAGCAGATTGACACAGTTCCGATGATTTTTGCATTTATCATTGATGGTAAAGGGTCTGGATTTTGTTTTTTTGAGACTTTTGGCATACAGCGTGCACATCTCCTTGGCAATGACAACGGAAACACCTTTAAAATTAAGGGCTTCACGAATGGTCTCGATACTTTTGCCGACCTTGTAGGGATGAATCACCGATATGTGCGGAACACCAATGGCCTTAACGATTTCCTCTATGGACAGCCTGCCATATCCGTCTCGATTCATCAGACTCATATCGACACCGGGGTTGGGCTGGTGTCCGGTCATGGCCGTGATGCCATTATCCAGAATCATCAGAGTAAAATTATGATTGTTGAAAACGGCATTGATCAAACCCGTGATGCCGGAGTGAAAAAATGTCGAATCGCCGATGAACGACACCACTTTCTGATCGGAAACCCGGGAAAATCCACAGGGTGTGCTGGTGGACCCGCCCATGCAGATCAAAAAATCCCCCATTCCCAAAGGTGGCAGAAATCCCAGTGTATAGCAGCCGATATCTGTCGGATAGATGGTGTTCATGCCTTCTGCGGCTTTTTTGACCTCATAAAAGGTGGCCCGGTGGGAGCATCCGGCACATAAATTGGGTGGCCGCTGAGGAATTTCCGGAACATCTGAAATATCCACAACCGGCTCCGGTGCATAAGGTACACCAAAATAACCGGCAATCACCTGACGAACCTGTCTCGGGCTGTATTCATACAGTCTGGAAAAGAGGTCTTTGGCTTTGCCCCTGATCGGAATCATGATGCCGGATTCCTGGGCGATCGATCGAACCGACTCTTCCATAAACGGCTCGCCTTCCTCGACCACCAGGACTTTTTCACAGTCTTTCAGAAACGATGTGATACGTTCGGTTGGCATGGGATGCGAAAATCCAATGCGCAATACCCGTGTCCGGTCGGAAATCTTCAGGTCATCTATGGCATCCTGAACATAAGCCTCACTGACACCGTTGCAGATGATTCCCCACTTACCGGTTCCGGAAACGCGGTTGTAGGGAGATGCGTTTGAAATCTCAAGTGCCTTGTCCAGATTGGCCAGAAGTTTGACATGAAGTTTTCGGGAAACCGCAGGAACTGTTACATAATTGAGGGGGTCTTTTTTGAATGTGCCTTTTGTGACGCGGGGTTTGATGGAGCCCAGTGTGACCGGCGCAGTTGAATGATTGATCCGGGTGGTGGTGCGAAACAGGACCGGTTCGTGAAGTTGCTCGGACAGATCGAATGCATATCCGATCATCTCTTTGGCCTCTTCCACAGATGAGGGCTCAAGGATGGGTAGCCCGGACAACTTGCCATAATACCGGTTATCCTGTTCGTTCTGACTGGAAAACATGAACGGGTCATCGGCGGTCAGAATGACCAGTCCGCCGGTTACACCGACATAGGCCAGGGTCATCAGGGCATCGGCGGCCACATTCAGGCCGACATGTTTCATCATGCACATGGTTCGAACGCCGCAATTGGCGCTTGCGGCAGCCACTTCCAGCGCAACTTTTTCATTGGTGCTGTATTCAAAATACAGATCACATTCCTGGGACATCTGGAAAAAATTCAATGAAATTTCTGAAGAAGGCGTTCCCGGATAGGTTGTGGTCACGGCGACGCCAGCCTCGATGGCGCCACGGGCAATGGCTTCATTGCCAAGCAGCACCATTTGTGAGCCGGGTTTGTCTGTCAGTAGTTTATGCATAAAATCTATCCTTAATGAAAAAGTGAACAATGTTCAGGAATGGGGTATAAGAATGCACGGTCATTCCGGCGAATGCAGGAATGAAGCCTCAAGTTTTAAGTGTTAGGTTTTAAGTGGATGAATCTTAACACTTAAAACGATAAACAATTTACATTTTTCTGCGCGTATAAATGGTTTTATACCGCCCGGTTGATGCAGTCATGCACTCTGTGCAACCGGTTTCGCCATCCGGATCAAAGGGTTCGAGGCGAACCTCGAACCCGATTTCCTCATACATGGAAACGACATCGGAAAGACGGGGCTCATCCAGCGAATTTTGCCGTTCCCATCCGTCCAAAGTCAGCATTTCATCCCGCTGACCGGCCATGATCGATCAGGCCCCTTTGAACTCGGGACGTTTTCGTCCGGCAGTACTCAGCCCTTCCAGCGCATCTGCCGTTGAAAAAATTTCGGCCAGTCGTCCCAGCTCAATTTCCACGGCTTCGGGCATGGATTTGCCAATCTGCATATCAATGATTTCATTGGAAATCCGCAATGCAATCGGCGCCTTGAAGCCAAGGGTCTTGACGACTTTGGCTGCGAGATCCGGTGGTGCATTTTCCGGTTGTTTGCCGGACAGCAGCCGGGTTACGTTTTCTGACGAGAACATCGAGGCCATCGGCAAAAATTTGTCAGGCAGTGTTCGTGATCGATACTTGTCGGGTTGTCCGGCAGAAATCAGATCCTGGATTGCCTGATTCACGCCCGCCGGATCGACAACAGCCGCAACGATCCCCAGTGCCCGGGCATCGGCCATATTGATGCCGAATCCGGTAAATACATAGTATTTGGCCAGTTCAGGACCCACATGCCGGGTCATTCGAAGCATGCCGCCCAGGCCCGGATAAATGCCAATGCCGGTTTCCGGAAACGCCATGGATCCCGCCGGTGTGGCGATTATGGCCTGGCAGGAAAGCGCCAGTTCACTGCCTCCACCCAGAGACAGGCCATCCAGAAGGGCGATGGTCAGTTTGGAAGAATTTTCGATGCGAAGGAACAGCTCATGGCCTTTCCGGGTAAAACTGACAATATCCGGAATACGGTTTGCCTTGATATTGTTGACAAAATAGCGGATATCCGCACCTGCCACAAACGCCTTTCCAGCCCCCTGAAACACGATGGCCTTGACATCGGCGTGTTTCTCCGCCTCGGTAAACCGTTGATCCAGTTGGGCGACCAGGGTTTCATTCAGCGCGTTCATGGCCTCCGGCCGGTTTAACGTGATGGTGGCGACACCATCCTTGACATCCAGATCCACAAAATTGAATTCAAACGGTTTTCCCAGTTTTTTCTGTTTTTCCAGCAGAGCTGGCATGTTGAAATCGGCATATTTTTTTGTGATGGATTTGACCACATCGTATGTCTTGTCAATGCCGATGCGGTTCATGATCTCAAACGGCCCCATCAGCCAGCGAAGACCAATTTTGGCCCCGCGGTCCGTATCTTCGATACTCGCCACGCCCTCATCCACCAAAGCCGCGGATACGCCCAGACAGACACCCAGCATGCGGTCGATGACGGCCTGAACCCGGGTTTCATCCACCGTTCCGTCAAGCGGCCAGTTTTCTTTTTTGGCCATCTGGTCCTTCAGCGTGTTGCAGGGTGCATAAAACGGGCCTATCTCATTTCCCAGCGTGGTCGCGGCATGAACCGCGATGGGAATACCGGTCACATTCATGAGTTGAAAGGGGCCCATGCCGATCTTGAAGGCGCGTTTGGATGCCTCTTCAATGGTGGGAATGTCGGCCACGTTTTCTTCCAGAAGCCGTACCGCCTCGTTTAAAAACGGCACAAAAAACCGGTTGACCGCAAAACCCGGGGCGTCCTTGACCACAATGGCGGTTTTGCCATGCAGTTTGGCTGCCAGAACCGATTTTCCTATGGTTTCCGGACTGGTTCCCGCGTGCGGAATGACTTCAAGAAGACGGTTTTTGGCAGGGTGATAGAAATAATGCAGTCCGATAAATCGGTCAGGCCGGGAAATCTGATTGGCAAACTCCCTGACATAAAAACTGGAGGTGTTGGTGGCGAGGATGGTTTTGGGGGAGCAGATGGCATCCAGTTTTTTGAACAGATCTATTTTAACGCCTTTGTCCTCAAAAACCGCTTCGATGACCAGATCTGCGTCGACAATCTGATTCATGTCTGTTGTGGCCGTAATTCGGGATAGAATTTCGTCAACCTTGGCCTGAGTAAAAATTTTTCTCTCGATTCCCTCTTTCAGGATACCGGTGATGATGCCCAGTCCGCGTTGAACAAAGGCTTCCTGAGTGTCGATCATGACCACCGGAATGCCTTCCTGTGCAATCTTCTGGGCAATTCCGCTTCCCATGTTTCCGGCGCCGATCACGCCAATTTTATTGATTTGGGACATGCAACCTCCTGTTATATATTTTTCCAGACGGGTTTACGTTTTTCATAAAAACTGGCGATGCCTTCCAGGGTGTCTTCGCTTTTCATCAGGGTATTGAGAAACAGATCGCTGACACCGGCCAGGGCTTTGTCAAAATCCATCCCCAGATGTTTTTTGACCGCCAGCTTGTTCAGTCGAAGAATCAGGGGGCTGCTGGCCTTGATTTCTGCAACCAGTTTGTTGACTGCATTTTCGAACTGGTCCGGCTCAACAGACTGACTGATCATGCCAAGAGACAGCGCTTCATCCGCACCAAATGTTCTGCCTGTCGTGCAGATTTCAATCGTTTTTGCTGGGCCGATCAAAGCCGGTAACCGGATGGCCGCAAAGGGTGGGAAAAAACCCAGCTTGACTTCGGGCTGACCAAAGACCGCTTTTTTTGAGGCAACAATCATATCGCAGGCAATGGCCACTTCCATACCGCCGCCCAGACAGGCGCCTTGAACCGCGGCGATGGTGGGAACCGTCAGTTCATCGATCAACTGGAATATCCGGTTGAACGTGGCAATCATGTCACCCACCAGTTCCGGTTTATGATCTCCCACATCCACACCTGCGCACCAACTGGGGCCTTCCCCAAAAATGATCACGCATTTCAGGCCGATATCACTTTTCAGGGATTCCAGCACCTGATTCAATTCGTCCATCATGCCGATATTAAATACATTGTGTTTGGGTCTGGCCAGCCAGATGCTGGCCACGCCTTCCGAAATAGCCAATTTGATGTTTTTTTGATCCGACATCGTTATATCTCCCCATTTTCGGTCTTGGATGTACAAACGCTTTTCTTTCTTTCAAAAAGCTACATCTTAGCTATCTTGTATCTTGAAAATTGTCAAGAAAAAAGTCTTGTGGTTTGCAGGCGTGGGAATTCGAGGGGTTTTGCAGTCTTCTGGTAAGTGTTTTCCGATCGCGGTGATCTTCCAGCCAGGTATCCATCAAGTGGTTTGGTTGGGATCGAATCACGCGGTGCGGTAAAAAAGATAGTCGAAATGATTCCGGCGGGGAGGGATGGAAATGAAAAGGTCGAAAAATCGTCCTGGGGGTCGGAATCAATGAAAGTGTGTGTTTTGATTCCGACCCCGATCACATCAACGAATACATCTCATGATGACTACGCCTTGTTAAAGACATAGTTGAGCTGTCCGTTGGCCAGTTTGTTGGCAACGGTTGTCATCATCATGCCGATTTTGATGTCGCTTTCCTCCAGAGCACTGTCGATACGCCCGAAAACGCGATAGTCTCCGTAATCCAGCAACGCAATACAATATGGCAGGTCACCATCAAACCCAATGGGTGCAAATTTCAGGCGGCTGTAGGATACCAGTTTTCCGCTGCCGGTAACCTCCTGCCAGGCAACATCACTGGAAAGGCAATGACAACAATCGGCCCGGGGCGGGAAAAAGGTTGTGTTGCACGTATTGCACCGAGTGGCCATCACCTTTCCATTTTCAAGATAGTCGATAAAGTCATTCACCTTGGTTATGGCGGTGAAGCTGACTGTACCGAATTTGCCAAAACGGATATCCGCTTCTTTCTTTTGTTTCGTCATTGATTCCCCCAGATTACTGGTTGCCCAAAATGGTTACATTACCGTAAATGCCAACACCACCGATGTTGTGAACCAGCCCGATTTCCGGTTCCTTGACCTGCATGTCTCCGGCTTCACCGCGTAACTGCAGCACGATCGTCCGGACCTGACTGCCACCTGTGGCTCCGATCGGATGGCCTTTTGAGAGCAATCCGCCGTCGACATTAACCGGAATGCTGCCTTCCTTGTAGGTTTCTTTGCTTTGAATCAGATCCTTGGCTTCTCCGGGTTTTGCAAAGCCCAGATTCTCGTAGGCCATCATTTCAGCAATGGTAAAGCAGTCATGTACTTCCGCGACATCGATGTCCCCGGGACCCACACCGGCCATTTTATAGGCTGCCGCAGCGGCCTGTTCAGCCGCCCGCAAGCCGGTGAACAGATCTCTGCCTGCCAGATTGACGCTGGCACTTGCGGATCCAATACCCAGAATCCATATCGGTTTTTTACTGAACTGTCTGGCTTTCTCTTCATTGGCAACAATGATGCACGAAGATCCATCTGCATTGGCGCAGCAATCCCCCACCCGAAGCGGACTGGCCACCGGACCGGCCATAATGTCGGCAGGATTGATGAACATTTCCGCGGTGACCGGCTTTCTGTACACAGCCCGATCATTGATCTGGCCGTAGGTGGCTGACTTGACGCGGACGGCAGCCAGATCTTCCAGCCGGGTTCCATATTTGGCCATATGGGCCTGGGCATACATGGCATAATACGCTGGCATCATGGTTCCAAACGGACTTTCCCACTGGATATCGGCGCCGCGTCCCATCCGTTCCTGAGACTCTGCTGAAGAGATCTCCGACATCTTTTGAAACCCCATCACCGCCACCACATCATGCAGGCCCGATGCGATCAATGAATAGGCCAGTTTCAATCCCGTGCTGCTGGATGAGCACAATGTTTCCACATAAAAGGTCGGTTGGGGGTTAAGCCCCAGATATTCTGCCAGAACACCGGCCGGAGACCGCTGTTTGTCATATTCCGGAGCCGAGCAGACAACCGAAGCGTCAATATCTTTTGCGGATATTCCGGCATCCGTCATGGCTTCTTTGAACCCGTCAAAAACCAACTCCCGGATCGATCCGGGATAACTGCGAACAAAATGGCTTTGTCCCACACCAATAATTGCAACTCTGCCCATTGTATTTCCTTTCTCGTGAAGCGTATCTCGTAAAGGGTGAAGCGTCGCGCGTAGATCGTCGTTCAATGCCGAACTTCAGGTTGCAGGAAGCAGACACCTTCGGCCTTCACCCTGTTTGGGCAAATGCGAATGACGAGAGGCGAACGCGGATTTTCCCCGGAAAATTAAATGTACTGCCCGCCGTCAACCTTTATGACTTCTCCGGTGATATGCCGGGCCTTGTCCGATGCCAGAAAGGCGATCACATTCGCCAGATCTTCGGGCTGCCCCACCCGTTTCAATACAATTTCCGCCATGGCCAGATCGATAATTTTGTCCCGGGCATCCGATCCTTTCAGCATGGCCGTTTCGATCAATCCGGGAGCGACCGCATTCACATTGACACCAAAGGCTCCCAGTTCCTTGGCCACCGCCTTGGTATAACCGATGATTCCGGCCTTGGAAGCAGAATAATTGGTCTGTCCGAATTTTCCCCGCATGCCGTTGATTGAGGTCACGTTGATGATTTTTCCATACTTCTGGTCTTTCAACAGGGGGGCGACATGGCGCGTAAAATTGAAATATCCTTTCAGGTTGACTTCGATGACCCGGTCCCACTGCTCTTCCGTCATTTTCCAGCATACCCCGTCCCAGTTCATGCCGGCATTGTTCACCAGAATATCGATTCTGCCGAAAGCGTCCATGGCTGCCCGAACCACATCTTCCGCCTGTTTGAATGAGGAAATATCACACGACACGGCCAGCGCCTTTCTCCCCATGGCCTCAATCTGTGCTTTTACCTGGTCTGCCTCTTCCTTGTGGCTCCGGTAGGTCAGGCATACATTGGCGCCTTCCTGAGCCAACATCAGCGAAGCCGCCGTGCCGATACCCTGTGATCCACCCGTAACGATGGCGTTTTTCCCTTCCAACAGCATAACTCCTCCTGTGACCGAATCCGAATTATTGGTTCAATAATGCCGATTTATTCCTATTAAAGCTACTTTACAGCTATATTGTATCTTGAAATTTGTCAAGAAAAATGTCTGAACCGGTACGGATATCAGCAGATGAATACGTCAACCGGAACCCGGGACACCAGCCGGGTACCGGTTTCGGTGACCCAAAAAACGCTTTCGACACCGGCCATGAATTCATCTTTGACCACCAGCTTGGGCTCCAGGGCAAACATCATACCCGGCTTCAGGCGTTCCTGCTTTCCCCGGGCCAGAATCGGGGGCTCGATCACTTCCATACCGATACCATGTCCGACAAAAGAGACTTTGTATCCCGAAGGCCCCAGATAGGATTCGGAAAAACCATTTTTTTGCGCCACGGAAACGCTGTATTCATACACGTCATCTGCCGTCATGCCGGGTGTGATTTTGGCCAGTACCGCATCATGAATGTCGATTGCGGCCCGGCTGAGCATCATGGCTTTTTCCGGCATGGAACCGATGGCAAACATCCGCGTTTCATCCATGTGATATCCGTTCATTGCCGTGGAAAAGTCGATCATGATCGGCTCACCGGCTTCCATGTGTTTCCATCCGGCACCGCAGGGGAATGCGATGGAATTGCCGGCACCACTGGCCGGCGAATCCAGCAGCCCGAGCATGGCGCTGTTTTTTCCACTCAACACATGCCAGGTATAGACCTCGGTCTGAAAGTCCCGTACGCGCAATCTGCCCATATGGCCGTGTTTTCTGGCAAACGCTTCCGCCATTCCGGCAAATTCCATTTCACTCAGGCCCGGGCGTATGGCGGATTTCATATATTCGAAGGTTTTCAGGGAGAGATCGGCGCAAGATATCATCTGGCCGATTTCCCATTCTGATTTGATTTTCCGGGTATCGAGAATCATGCCCGAACCATCCACCAGAAGCTGACCGGAAAACAGTTTCTGATAAAAATGGAATTGGGTGACCGGCAGAACATCCAATTCCATTCCGATTTTGGGAGGAATGCTACCGTAACAATCCGTTATTCTTTTTGGAATATCGGTAATGGATTGAATCTCGATGGTATCCTTTATCGATGATTCCTGGAGTGCCCGGGGAAAATATTTTTTCACCATGAGCAGCGGATCACCAGCCACGGGTATGAAGAGAATCGCATTCTGGGCCGTGCCGGAAAAATACAGCAGATCGACCCGCTGAAGAACCAGAAGTCCCCCGATATCGGTCTGCTGCAGTTTTCCCTGAATGGCATCAAGACGGCGCCTGATTTCAGACGCGGGGATTGAAACCGGTATCATTTATTATCCGATAAATTGAATTCGATAAACAGGTTGATGTTCTGAAAACCGGTCATCCGATCATGGTCAATCCGCCATCAATGCTCAATACCTGGCCGGTCAGATAACGGGAATCATCACCGACAAAGAATGCGACCACATCCGCAACATCCTGGGGTGTTCCCAGCCGACGCATGGGGATGGCCCGCTCAACCGCCTCGGTGACCTTGCGTCCCTTTTCTCCCTCATGAAGTTGATCCCAGAGCGCGGTTTTGACCGGACCTGGCGCCACGGCATTTACCCGGATATTGTATCGGGCCAGTTCTTTGGCCAGGGCCTTGCTGCTGGCCATGATGGCCGCCTTGGTTCCGCAGTAGAGCACCTCACCCGGTTGGCCCACTCTTCCGGCGTCGGAACCCAGACTGACAATGTTTCCGCTGTTCTGGCGGATCATGTAAGGAACAATGACATGGCTGGCGATCAGAAAGCTGCGGTAATTCACATTGATGATCAGATCCCAGAGGGCCTGATCCGTATCAACAAACGGTTTGGCACGATCGATGCCGGCATTGTTGATCAGGATATCGATCGTATTCCATTGTTGATGGATCTGTTCCGCAGCAGACTTGACCCTATCATAATTGGTCACATCACAGGTGAAAAACAGGGATTTGACCCCGAGTGCCTGAATCTCTGACACGGTTTCCCGGCCAACAGTTTCGTTCATATCCAACAGCGCCACATTGGCGCCGTCCTTGGCCAAACGCAGGGCAATTGCCCGTCCGATTCCCTGGGCGCCTCCGGTGACTATTGCATTTTTCCCCGAAAGAGACATAAATTACCTCCAATAGATGATCAAATAAAAATCCGATGGTGAATCTTCTTATGCTGGCGTTACTGTGACGCCGTTTATTACCGGTTTATTTGGGGATTCAGGGAGTCGGTGGAACAACACTGCCATCCTTTTTCTTCCATCTCGCGCAGATCACCTCCTGAAAAGATCCTTCTGCCTCACGACACTCATTGCAGTAGATGCATTTCAGGATGTCTTTTTCCCGGTTTTCCTTGTATTTTTTCGGCCAATACGGATCGCATAGGATGGGCCGGGCAATACCGATCAGATCGGCCTGACCGGCTTCAAGGATGCCGTTTGCCGTTTCCGCATCCGGAATACGGCCTGCGGTGATGACAGGAATGGTGTATCCCTCTGTGTTGAGGAGCGTCTTGATCTCGGCAGCCAGATACACATTCACCTTTTTGTCCATCCAGGCTGGCGGCATGGTCCGATGGCCACTGTATCCCGTATACGGGTCCAGGGCTTCGCCCTCGCGGAGAAGCGCGTCCTCGAAACGACCACCGGCAGACACGCTGAGATAATCCAGACCCAGCTCGGTCAGCTTCAAAGCAATGGGCTTGGACTGGGCCGGCGTATTGCCACCCAGCGTAAACTCATCGCCGTTGATCCTGGCACCAACGACAAAATCTTGGCCAACCGCCTTTCGAACAGCCTGAAGGACTTCCTCTCCCAAACGCAGCCGCTTGTTCAGACTGCCGCCGTAGTCATCCTTTCGGTGGTTGTGACGCGACAGAAAAGAGGCCATGGTATAGGCGTGCGCATAATGCAGTTCCACTGCATCAAAACCGGCTTGCCTCGCCCTGGCGGCTGCCTCGGCAAAGAGACGGGGTATGTCCCGTACCTCTTCAATAGATAGATCCTCGACTTTCTGACGATAGCCGCTTCGGGAGATTTTTAGAAAATGGATGATCTGTGGTGCGATTTTGCACGATGTCTGGTCATGAATGCGTTTGGTCATCTCTTTCAGGCCCGGAACGAAACTGTCCGAGTTCAAGCGCAGTAACTGGCCACTTTTCTGTTCCTTGACCGATACCGCTTCGGTGATGACCAGTCCGGCGCCACCTTTGGCATACATCAGATATCTTTCAATCAGTTTATCGGTGACATGACCTTCGTTTGTGGCCAGACGGGTGACCACCGGCGGCATCACGATACGGTTTTCAACAGGCAGTTTGCCGTTGATGGAATGGGGTTGAAATAACAGCATCACAAGTCTCCTCTATATTGAAACTCAAATATCTATTGATCATTCCGGTGGGATTCATCGATATCGATAAAACAGAAGATCCGGAATCTCTTGGCGCCGGAGTCGGTACGATGCCCAAAAGCGTTCAGACCGCCCAGCTCATTCTCATTACTCACTACTCACTACTCACTACTCACTACTCAATACTCATCACTAATAAATTATTTCAACAACTCCCTGGAGACGACCAGTTTCTGAATTTCGGCGGTTCCTTCTTCAAAATGAAAGGATCGGCAATCCCGGAAAAAACGTTCAATCGGCAACGCCTTGGTATAACCCAGTCCACCGTGCATCCGCAGCGCCTTTTCCGCTACCTCGACCACCATTTCCTCTGTGAAAAGTTTGGCCATGGATGCCTCCATATCAAAGGGTTTTTTTTGTTCATACAGCCAGGCCGCCTTTTGATAAAGTCCCCGGCCGGCATTGATGGCTGTGGCCATTTCTGCCAGGCTCCATTGAACCGCCTGACGCTTGGCAATGGCTTTTCCGAATGTGTGGCGTTTTTTTGCGTGCGGTATACACAGATCGAGCAGTTTCTGGGCCACTCCCACGCAACAGGCCGCAATGGAAACCCGGCTGAGTGCCAGCATATCGAATGCGACACGAAGGCCGTCTCCAGGCTGGCCAAGAATGTCCGATTCGTCCACTTCGCAGTCTCTGAAAAGAATGTTGAAATGGCGCGGTCCCTGAGTGCCCATCATTTTTTCCATGGGCACCAGATGAATACCCGGGTTGTTATCCCGAACGCCAAAGCAGGTCACCCCGTTTTCCGTATTGGCGAAGGTGATATAAAAACAGGACACCAGATCGGGAAATACCGTGATCAGCCATTTGTGGCCATTGATGATCCATTTGTCCCCCACTTTTTTGGCGCGGGTGTTGATATCCTTGCCGGTACCGGCTTCGGGCTCGGTTAGGCAGTTGGCGACCATGATTTCCCCCCTGGCCATCTTGGGCAGAAGTTCCTGTTTGTGATGCTCTTTTCCGAAAAAGTAAATGGCCCGCCACATCAGGCCGTTCATGCAATGGGCCATCATGCGTACGAATGCGTATCCCCTGGCGTATTCCTCCAGGAGTGGGTACCAGTCGGTCATGGCCAGGCCCTCGCCACCGTATTCTTTGGGGATGGTGATGCCGAAAAATTTCCCCCGTTTCAGTTCTTCATAGAGCTCCGGCGGAAAAATTTCTTTTTTCTCCAGGTCGACGGAAAGGGGATCCAGCACGTCTTCCACCCATTTTCGGGCTTCCCTGGCTCTCTGTTGAATGTTTTCGCTGATTTGAAAATCCATTTTTTCTCCTTTTATTCGGTTTTGTCGAATTTTTTTTCAATGATTTTTCGCAATACTTTCTTGTCTGCCTTGCCGGCAGCGGTCAGCGGGATATGGTCAACAATTTCAAAACAGGCCGGGATCAGCGCCTTTGAGACGCCGGATTGTTTCATTTGCAAAACGATATCTTCATGGTTGATGCTGGCACCCTGGATCGGTTTGACAAATACGCAGACTTTTTCACCCAGATCACGGTCGGGCATTCCAACGGCTGCGACATATTCCACAAGTGGATGGGTTGAGATGATGTCTTCGACATCGCGCGCTGATATTTTTTCTCCGCCACGATTGATCACGTCTTTTATTCTTCCGGTGATGCGGATGTGACCATTTTCATCAATAATGGCCAGGTCTCCGGTTCTGAAATATCCGTCCGGTGTAAAGGCGAACTGATTGGTCTGCGGGTTCCGGTAATAACCGGAGAAGACACCAGGTCCCTTTGCCGCCAGTTCCCCCTCCACACCGGTTTGGGTCTTTTTTCCCTCTTCATCCATTGTGCAAAAATCATCATACGGGCAAACCGGCTTTCCAATGGTTTCGCATCGCACGTCCATGGAATCCGTCGGACGGGTTTGCGAACAGGGGCCTTCCACCATCCCGAATGCGGTTACATAACGACAGCCGAGCCGGCTTTCCACGCGCTTGACCAGTTCGGGCGGGCTATTGGCGGCACCGACATAAACCCGGCTCAATGATGCCAGATCATAACGGCCGATATCCTCATAGGCGACAAAACGGCTGATCAGGGTCGGGACCAGGCCGGTGCAGGTTACCTTTTCTTCGGCGGCAATCCGAAAAAAATCCTCGGGCAGTGTGGAATCCATCAGAACAATTTTGGCGCCGTGGAAATAAGGTCCTGAAATGGTTACCAGAAGGGCCAGATTATGCCCGACCGTAGTGGCCACCAGACAGGAATCAGTTGCATTGATATCCCATGCGCGTGATTTATACTCGACGTTGCATAAATAATCGTTATGGGTCCTGACAGCGCATTTGGGCAGATTGGTGGTGCCGCCGGTCGGCAAAAGATAGCAGATGTCCCCGGGGTCTGGCCGGGCCGATTCAAGCGTCTTTCTGATATCTTGCGAATTGATATCCTCGGTGGTTAAATCCAGAAAGTTAACACAATTGGACGGTGCGTTTTCTCCTATGGTGATGATCTGTTTCAGCGTCTCCACCTTTTCGGCGACGGCCTGTATCAGCGGCGTAAAATCCGTGTCCCGGTATCGGGTTGTCAGTATCCAGCCTCTGGGTTGGGTCAGTTCAGCCAGATGGATAATTTCCCGTGCCGTATGATTGACGGTCAAAAGGACCATCACCAGCCCGGCTTTCTGAATCGCATAATGCGCCAGAATGAACTCCGGCCAATTGGGAAGTTGAAGCATCACCCGGTCACCTTTTTTCAGGCCATGCTGAATGAGTCCATAAGCAATCCGATCGGCTTTGCGTCGCAGCTCGGAAAAACTGTATCGTGTATTCTGTGCAACCAGGGCTTCCTTTTCCGGATAGAGATCTGCATTTTTATCCAGTACATCACCAATCGTCATTCCCAACCACCAGCGTTTTTCATTATATCGTTTTGCCAGTTCGGGATTATATTCTCCAGGGGTGTTGACAGTCATGAATACCTCTCCAATTTGATGACTTTGTAAAATCAGTTCAGTAATGCGTGTTGCGTATTAATGATTGGATACACCATAATTTCTGTCATCTTCTCCGCTGCATGTCGATCCGGTTTTAGTTATATCAATCCATAAAATGCAGGCAGCCATACCGACAATACCGGAAATACGGTAACAATCCCCATAACCGCAATAAGCGCGACCAAAAAGGGGATAATCCAAAAGAAGATCTCTTTCTGGAGAACATCGGCCTGAACCATGGCGACATACAAACCCGGACCGACCGGTGGTGTGAGCAGGCCGATCACCGTGCCGAGACTCACCACCACACCGAAATGAATCGGGTCGATGTTCATGCTGTGAACCGCAGGCAACAGAACCGGAACGATGATGATCATGACACTGATGGTTTCCAGAAACATTCCCAGGATAAACAGGATCACATTGACAAACAGGAGGAAAACCAGCGGCGAACTGGTCATCCGCACGATTGCTTCCACCAGTCTGTCCGGTGCGCCCTCGAATGACAACACCCATCCGAATGCAGTAGCGGCAGCGATCAGGCTGGTGATGACAGCGGTGCTCAAGGCGATGGATTGAAGAATCGCCGGAATTTCGGAGAACCGTATGGTGCGATACACAAAGATTCCAAGAATCAGGGCGATAAATGATGCAGCAGCCCCCGATTCGGTCGGTGTCATGACGCCGGATGTGACACCGACAATGATCACCACGGGTATCATTCCCGGCCCAAGGGCTGCGATCAGTTTCGGTGCGGCATCCTTCCATGACAGCCATTCTTCCTTGGGAAGAGTTGAGAACATGCCGACGATGAAAACAACCACCGAAAAAGCCAACAGCATCAAGAGTCCGGGAATGATTCCAGCGACAAACAGGGCGGCGATGGGCTGAAAAGCGATCACGCCGTAAATGATCATGAGCATGGATGGCGGAATGATCGGGCCCATCATGCCGCCGGATGCCGTGATGGCCGCCGCGAATCCCTTGTTGTAACCCCGTTGATGCATCTGTGGAATCATGACCTTGCTCATCACGGCAATCTGGGCGACGGCTGACCCCAGTATGGCGGCGGCCATGGCATTGGTCAGCAGATTCACATAAGCCAGGCCCCCCCGGAAACCGCCGACCAGCACATTGGCCGCGGATATCAGGCGTTGCGTCAATCCGGCCCGGTTCATGACTTCGCCGACCAGCATGAAAAGCGGAATGGCCAGCAGGCCGTTTTTTTCCAGAGCGCCATAAAAATTCATTGGCAGCGTATTCAAAAGCGCCTGCAGATTGTTATCGGCAATCAGGACAAGGGTTCCCATCATGAGCGTCAGCGCCACCGGAAACCCGAGAAACAGAAGTACAAAAAAAATGATCAATGTCAGCATGGCACTTATTCCGATTGCGAAGGATTTGAAATCATGATGATCAGTCCGGCTGCCAGGTGATATGCCATGCCATAAAAGGTAATGGGAAACATGGCATAATTGATCCAGATGGGAATACCGAGGGTGGGTGACATTTCCATCCACACCTCCGGTCGCAACAGCCAAAGCGTGCCCTCATACGCGAAAAAAAGAATCACGGCCAGGGCCAGAAACTGCAGCACAATGTTCAGTTTCGCCAACAGGGAAGCCGGCAGACAGGACGTGACGATATCGATGGCTATCATTCTCCGGGACTTCAGTAACAGGCTCAAGCCGATCAGGGTGCTGAAAACAAGAAATTGCAAAGAGATTTCCTCTGCCCAGAACAGGGGGCGACTGAAACCATATCTCAGAATCACCTGAGTCGTCAGAATCAACACCAGGGCACCTGTAAACAGGGTTAAGAAAAATTTCTCGACAGATGCCAGGAAGTTATCCGTTTTTTGTATGAATTGTATCATGTCCATATCCTGAAAGCGGTTTGGGTTGAAACAAACGACACATACAGCCCCCCTGTTACGCTGGTTGACTGGGAACCATTTATTTTTTTAAAACCCCTTCGACTTCATTCCCAAATTGTTTGATCAGGGGATTTTTGGCGATATAATTTTCTTTGACCGAAATGGCTTTTTCCTTGAAAGCAGCCATATCGATCTGGGTCACTGTCACGCCGTCCTGCTTCAACTTTTCAAGGTTGGCGACTTCCGCCGTGATTTGGGAATCCAGACCGAATTTTTCCGCGTCGGCGTAGGCCTTCTGGATCATATCTTTGTCCGCCTGGGGAAGACCATCCCACCATTTTTTGGATGTGATCAGAATGGCTGGAAAGGCCATGTGGTTGGTCAATGCCAGAAATTTGGCCTGCTGATGGTATTTAAGCCCGACAATGATATCCAGATCCACGGCTGCGGCATCCAGAAGGTTGGTGGAAAGAGAGGGTGCCACTTCGGCCAGTGGCAGGGCGGTGGGTGCTGCACCCAGTCCAAGCAGCCAGTCGTTGAATATGGGGCTGGGGAATGAACGGACTTTTTTGTTGACCAGGTCGTCCGGCTTGACGACCGCTTTCATCGAGAGAATATGCTGCATACCGGCAAACATGTATCCCAGGCCAATCACGCCATGGGGTTCCAGGTTTTTCAGCATTTGCTTGGCAGCGGGAACCGAGGCCACTGCGCCGGCTTCCTTCACATCGTGAAACTGATACGGCAAAAACCACCCCAGCAAGGATTCTTCCCGGTTGGACAAAAATCCGACCGGTAATATGCTAAAGGCGATGGCATCGGATTGAACCATGCTGAACATTTGGGGTTCATTACCCAGTTTGGAAAGGGGCGTGACCTGAATTTTCATCTTGTCTTGAGATGCGGCCGCCAGATTCTCAGAAAATTTGATGGCAACCTTGTGCCAGACATGCGTGGGTGGAACGGTATGACCCAGCATCAGCGACTTTGCCTGGACTGTGCCGTAACAGATGGTCAGGAATAGTAACGCCGAGAGAACGATAATGCCACGTGACGCGGTTGAACGACGAACCGGACGATTGAACCCCATGTCTGAGTTGGATCTGTTTTTCCACCATGTTTTTCTCATTTTTACTCTCCTGTAAAGGTTTGTGATTAACGCGTTGTTGCAAGAAATTCCATTTTGCCATGCCCTATAAACATCTTATAAACCGACTTGGATTTAACTTTTCTTTTGTGTTCCCAGAATTCGACACAATCTTCCCAATTCTTCCAGCTCATTGGAATTCAGAATTCGCATTTCCTGTTCAAGGAATCCGATATGGTTTGGAAAGACCTTTTCAAATAATTTTTTCCCAGCGTCGGTAAGATGAACATTCAAAAAACGTCGATCATCCGTATCACGTTCCCGTCGAACCAGACCGCGTTTCTCCAGATTATCAACAATCATGGTTATGTTTCGGGCGGTTTTGAGTATCTTTTCAGCCAGGTCTTTCTGGCATAGGGAGCCCAAATGATAGAGTGCTTCGATCACGGCAAACTGGCCGAAACTCAATTGTTCATTGTGCAGATGTTTGTGAGATCGGACGGTAACAGATTCAGCCGCCCGCATCAGCTTGATGTACGTCTTGAGAACCAGTTCACTGTTCTTTGGCGCCGTATCATGATTGGCCATAATACTTTGAAATCCTCTTTAAAAATGAATAACAGTCAATATTAGATATAACGTGAAATAGTTACACATTACATTAATTTGTTGTTTATCAGAGTCATCTATTTTTTGTCAATACTTTTTATTGAAATTTTAATATATTGATATCTATTTGATATCATATGATATTATTACATATTGCATTTTTCAGAATTGAGAATGAAACCCGAAGCGGCAGGATATCCCGGATTGGCACTTCGCTGATTCCGGGTGAATTGGTTGACCTGTTGGAATTTATTAATGCAGAGCCCATTCAAGTGGATTGGGTTGGTACATCCAAAAGTTCGGACATGGT
>Ga0351892_10035_pt1 | contig 54401 bp, 38 predicted proteins | sample TotcelFGM3001K14_FD_206763 | JGI IMG/M metagenome (GOLD analysis project Ga0351892, IMG submission 206763) | Enriched cells from coal bed in the Powder River Basin, Montana, United States - Total cells FGM rep3 HSBNCT.FGM.300.1.K14 ... | reverse complement strand
CTATTTAGTACAATTGAACAGATGAAAGCAGATAATCGCCAATATGATCCAATAGAAGGTGTAACAAATGAAATCAATGACTATACAGTAACTGGAACTAAACATACAAACGCATTCGAAGATGATAAACAATAATTATATAAAGCTAAGTGTAGTTCAGGTTAGACAATTGCAAAATGGAATTGTCTTTACTGGAAAGATGAAGTTTAGTCAACTAAACCAAGTATTTAAACTAACTGAAAGAAGAGAAAAAACTATTGACCCTTTCGACAACACACCAATTGATGAAACAAAAGTATCGAGTGAATTTCAACGACAATTAAGTGTCAAAAAGTTAAAGGAAATACAGAATTATTTATTTGAAGAAATCAAGCAAATAGAAAAAAAGAAATCCTTAGGAATGTTTCCATCTTCGGTAATTCTATATAACCGATCATATGAAATTGACGATTTAGTTTTTAATGGTGGTAATGAATCCGTAACTGATAATGAAGAAGTAATTCTTTCTGAATCATTGATTGAAGATAGTTTTAATGCCGCATTGGATTGTTGTTTCTACATAAAAGACAACAAACAAGAAGACTTGTATAATCTTTATATTCCGAATAATACCAATTCAACATTAATTGTTGATGGACAACATCGTTTTTTTGGCACAAAAATGCTATTTGATGGTCTCAATGATAGAAAAATGAAGGAGATCGTAAACGATTTTGAATTCATTATTACTTATCTTGTGGGATTCGATATTTACGAAGTTGGACAAATTTTCGCAACTGTAAATTTCAACCAAAAACCAGTGAATAGATCATTATACTATGACATATTTGGTTCAGCACCGCAAACGGACAGAGAAGGCAATCTTCAAAATGATATTAGGCTAGCTCACGATTTAGCTGTTCACTTGAACAACAATCAAAGTTCGCCTATTAATTCAATGATAAAATTGTTAGGTAAGGGTTACGGTTTATTTTCTCAAGCATTTTTTGTTTTTAATATGTTACGTGTTTTCCGCACTGGAATTTGGAATCATTTCTTAATAGATTATATAAACCAAGGTAATGAATATATAGATATTGCAAAATTCCTGAAAGCCTATTTTCAGGCATTACAAGAATGCTATCCAACCGCTTGGCCTGAAAAAATAAACAAAAATGGTTCTTTAGTATATTCTTCTTTTAGCTATGAGTATGTTTTGTGCAAAACAACTGGTTTAGGGGCATATTTCAGACTAATTAGAAACATATATCCTCTCGTAAAAATTGAACCTGAGAAGTACAAGGAAAACATTATAAAAGTATTTAAAAAAATAGACGAAAAAAATGCCGCAAAGATTTTTTCAAAAAAAGGTACTTTCGGTGGTTCAGGTTCAGAAGGTTTGCAGGACAAATTATATAGACATTTGCTTTCAGAATATGAACTTAAATAATGTAACAATATTCAGAAAGCCAGCTGCCAACAGGTGTTTGGCTCAATGGCGGGTGAAGTGATTAATTGAAAATTCTACCTCGCATTAACTTTTTTTTGTATTAAAATTTTTTTCTCCGAAATCCCGCACGAACGTTAAGTTGAACACAGAAAAGTTTATAAGACATGTTTAAACATCATTTATTTAATGACTAGACCAATAATTTTTGGAGAAATTCCAGGAATCGAAGAAGGTAACTTATTTGAAGGAAGAAAGGAAATGATGCCAACAAGTTTTCACAGAAACTGGGGGGGTGGCATTGACGGAAATGGAAGAGAAGGAACTGCTGCAATTGTTTTGTCTGGAGGTTATGAAGATGACTTTGATTCTGGAGATGAAATAATATATACTGGTGCTGGAGGGAATGATCCTAACACAGGCAAACAAGTTGAAGATCAAACCTGGTATAATCGAGGAAATGCAGGACTTTTGAAAAGCATGAACGAAGGATTACCTGTAAGAGTTATTCGGGGTTATAATCATAAATCTGATTTTTCACCAAAGAGTGGATATGCTTATGCAGGAATCTACAGTGTTGTCGATGCCTGGGAGGAAAAAGGTAAGAGTGGATTTAAGATTTGTCGATTTAGGTTAGAATATAGTGGCCATAACTCAAAAAGGAAATCCCCAGAAGAAATAGAACTGGATTATAATACGAGAGAAAAAAAGAGAAAAGAAGGAACGGTTCTTAGAATTATTAGGGATACTAAAATTGCACATGATATTAAGAAACTATATAACTATGAATGTCAAGTTTGCAGAACAACTATAATAACAAAATCCGGCAGATATGCTGAAGGAGCTCATATAAGACCTTTGGGAAAGCCTCACAACGGTGATGATAATTCCGATAATCTAATTTGCCTTTGCCCTAATCATCACGTAATGTTCGATAAAGGCTCTTTTGCAATTTTAGATGATATGAGTTTAATAGGCTGTGAATCAGGAATAATATATCTTAATTCAAAGCATAAATTAAATAAGTCAAACTTAGAATATCATAGAAAAAGCCATGGATATAACTAAAGTTTAGCAGCGGTATCAATTTCATTGAGTTACATACAAATCCGAAATACAACTTCCGATCTGCAACCAAGGTTAACAAGTACTAATCTATTAATTAATAGCTAAATTAGTACATACTTATAAACCACTTTAAAACGGAAAATTAATTTATATATTTGTCAAAGAACGATTTAAATGAAAAATAGAAATCAACTAAAAATGTCCGTAAGGATTAAACCAGATCAGTCTTGTAAGAAACTGCAATTTTAAATGTCATGATATGAGATATTACAGCTTATAAATTCCCTAATTCGAGGTTAAATGAAAAATAATTACTCATGGCTTGAAACCCATAAACAACTAACCCAGATCCTCAAAACTAAGGAAAATCACCAGGATCAGCTAATAACACTCCTCAGGTCTGTTGGTATTGGACCACTTAATGATAAAACAATATCAGGGGGGCACGATTCAGAACTAACCGAGATAGATCCTTTTACTTTCTATTGTTACATTTATAAATACGGATCTAAAAAAAGTCTTGCTTTCCTTCAAAAAATTGCTGAAAAATCGAGCATTCATATTCCAAGTGATGTAAATGGAGTTCCAACTACACAGCCTCAGCAAGTGTGGCTTTTTCCTTACAAATACAATCGATTGAACAATGAGATTGAGAGGTTGTGGTCATTTTTTTACAAAGCCATTTCCAACAATATTACCGATACAGATTTTGAAGATGTTCTTCAAATAAAAAATACAGGTAAGGCAAAGATATCTGAAGCTCTGTTTTATGTAGACCCTGAAAGATATCTTCCGATTGATAGCCCCACAAAAATATATATAAAAGAGGTTCTTGGCATTGACCCAAATTTTGACACCTTTTCGGACTATTTAAAACTACTTGATAGTATTACTAATAAGACTAATATCCCATATTACGAACTTTCACATAAAGCCTGGGAATTGAGTGAGCAGAGAAAAAAAAATAACTACTGGATATTTCAAGGAAATCCAAAGTTTTTTGACTTCGAAACTGCATTCAAACAGAACCTTCTTACAGATTGGACAGTTACAGCACATAAGGATAAGATTAATATTGGAGACAAAGTTATCATATGGATTACAGGTCCCAAGCCCGGCTGTTACGCTCTTGCAGAGGTCAAATCTGCACCTTATGAAAAGAAAATGTCCACTGATGATCATTTATGGAAAGAGCCTACAAAAAACGATTTAAAAGCCGACATTTTAATAACACACAACTTGTTTAACAATGCCATTACCTTGCAAGACATATCTCATGTAAAAGAACTAGGCAAGTTAAAAGTAGGCAACCAAGGAACAAATTTTTCAGCTACTGAAAATGAATATGAAATAATATTGAAAATGGCGCAAAATAAGAACACTAAACGTTACTGGCTATATTCACCCGGTGAGAAAGCTTACCTCTGGGATGAATTTAATCAAAAGAATATAATGGGGATAGGCTGGGATAAAATTGGTGACCTGAGTCAATATAAGAGCCAAAAAGAGATAAAAGACGCTTTAAGCAAAGCGTACAGAGGGCGCGGCTCTAAGAAGAATGATGCACTAGCCAATTATGATTTTCTGAATACGATCAAAAATGGAGATGTAGTAATAGTAAAAAAAGGAATAAAAGAACTGCTTGGCTTTGGTGTAGTAGAGTCTGACTATATCTGCGATGAAACAAGGAGCGAATTTAAAAACATCCGTAAGGTTGATTGGAAGAAGATAGGTAGTTGGAAAATCGACTTTAGTTTAGTTCTAAAGACTTTAACTGACATTACGAACTACACTTCAGATCACCCAAACTATAATACATTCTATGAAAGGCTTCTAGATATTATGGAAAAAGGCAATTCCAATAGTGAAGTTCCTGTAAACTTTCCTTTAAACACAATTTTTTACGGCCCTCCAGGTACGGGGAAAACATACAAGACCATACTAAGGGCAGCAGAGATTGTATCAAACCAGAGGATATCAAAATACAAAGAGGCTTTGGAAATCTTTAATTCAAATATTCACGAACAAATAGAGTTCATTACATTTCATCAGAATTACAGTTACGAGGACTTTATTCAAGGTTTGAGACCTGATACCGATAATGAAAATGGACTTTTATTCGAAAAGAAGGATGGCATATTTAAGAAAATTGCAGATCGTGCTTTGAAAAATCTTTTGGAAACAGAGAAACCCCCAATAATAAAGAAACCCTTTGATGAGACATTTAGTGAGTACATACTACCACTTACAGAGGGCGAAGTAGAGGAAATTGAGGTTAAAATGAGGATTGTTTCATTCTCCATAACAGCAATTACAAAGCATTCAATTGAATTTAGAAAAGCAAGTGGAGGCACCTCACATACACTCAGCATTGCTACTTTAAGAAAAATGTATGAGGCAGAATCAGTATTGGATATTCAGGGTCTCACCTCTTACTATAAACCTTTATTAGAAAAGTTGCTAGAAATTGGCATAGACTCAACCGGCAAAAAAAAGGTTGTAAGCAAAAAAAATTATGTCATAATAATTGACGAGATCAACAGGGCCAACATTTCTAGGGTATTTGGAGAGCTAATCACTTTGATTGAAGTAGACAAAAGGTCACATGGAGATATTCCTTTGCAAGTCAAACTACCTTCTGGGGATAAATTTATTGTGCCATCTAACTTGTACATCATAGGTACAATGAATACGGCAGACAAGTCGATTGCGTTGCTTGATATTGCCCTTAGAAGAAGATTTGAATTTGAACCAATGTACCCTCTTTATGAAATATCTGATTGTGATATATACGACGTTGATGTTCTAAAAAGCATCAACGACCAAATCATCAAATCTAAAGGCAGAGATTTCCAAATAGGTCATTCGTTCTTTATGGGAGAAAATAAGGACTTGATAAAACGGATGAATAATAAAGTTATCCCACTCCTTCTCGAATATTACATGAACGACGAAAAAGAGGTAAAGGCAATTATTCTATCGGCAAATTTACAGATTGATGAGTATGCATGGCCAATAAGAATAACCGGAAGGAAATGATCAATCTTTTTGAATATCAAAATAGGGTTGCCTTTGATGATGAGCTATCAGGGATAGAGGATTTTCTAGACGAGATTTGGATAAACAGAGAGAAGAGTCCCCTATACATTGAAAGTGATTCTTTTGAAACATCTAATCAGGGGTTTATACAGTTTTTGCGTAAGACAAATGAGATGAAATCCAGCAAGTATGTTGGAGTAATCCATTTTCAAGGTCAAAAAATAAACCTTTTGCCAAAAATATTCTACGAAGGAGACAGAGAGTATCCACAAAGTGAAGTTCACCAAATACACAGTCATATATTATGGTGGTTAAGTTATTGCAGGAAAATTAAGTTTCCTAAATATCATACATCGCTTGGCAGTGCTAAAAGTGACTTCTTCGAAGTTTTAATCTACCTCTTCTCAAAATACACCAGAGAGCTGTTTAATTCGTCATTATACCACCAGTATGTTGAGGTGACAAATGAACTGCCATTTGTAAAAGGCAGATTAAATACTACAAATTACTTCAATGACAACATAAGCAGAGGGAGATGGCATAAATTGAACTGTACTTATGACTCTTTTGAGCTAGACAATCAGTTCAACAGAATTATTAAGTATGTAACTACTCTGCTATTTAATGTGACAGGCAGCCAGGAGAATAAAAAGCATCTAAGAGAGATACTTTTCTTCCTGGATGATGTAACAGACGAAAGAGCAACTGCAGCGCAATGCTCAAAAATTGCATTTAATCCCATGTTTGGAGAGTTTGAAACAGTTCGTGATTATTGTGAGTTATTCCTTTCAAGCAGTGTGTCATTTGACTACAAGAACGATTTAAAGCTCTTTGCCTTTTTATTGCCCATGGAGTATGTATTTGAGGATTTCGTATTCGGTTTTATTGAGAAAGAAATACCTGAGATTACTGCAAAGTCACAGCGCAGCGACATTTACTTAGATGAATCAAAAAAATTCAACATTAAACCAGATCTATGGTTAAAGACTCAAAAGAAATCTTTGATAGCCGACACAAAATATAAGATAGTCTACTCAGACTATGATGACCCTAAAAGAGGCATCTCTCAAAGCGATTTATATCAAATGCTTGCATATGCCGTTAGGTTCAATGTTGATGATATCGTTCTCTTTTACCCAAATACAATTAGAGATAACCAACAAAAAAATGTTAGTCTGGTCATCAAAGATGCTTTAGCCAATGGAAAAGAAGTATCTATAAGAGCACATCAAATTCCAATTCTTAGTAAGGATATTTTATTGAGTGAATATAATCCCAATAAAGACTTTATTGAACAGTTTGGATCTTTAAAGAGTGACTTAGAAAGCACAATAAGATCAATTCTAGATTTTGAAACCGCCTCTTGAGAATACAAAATACATAATAGGAGCTGTTTATGAGGCTTGCATCAAACAATTTAATTACTTATTGCCATATTTTTAATAAATTTAGCACATCTATCACACATCAATAATAAAAACAAAATGACCAAAGAACAGGAAAGAAACGAACTCCATCGTACAATATGGCAAATAGCTAATGATCTTAGAGGCAGTGTAGATGGATGGGACTTCAAATCTTACGTACTGGGAATGCTATTCTACAGATTTATATCTGAAAACCTAACAAACTACTTAAACAAAGAGGAAAGAAAAGCAGGTAACAGTGTATTTGACTACTCTTTAATTAAAGACAGTGAAGCTGAATTTGGTCGTGATGAGACAATCAAAGAGAAAGGGTTCTATATTCTCCCATCTGAACTATTCCCCAATGTCTGCAAGAAAGCAAAGACAGACGCTAACCTGAATGAGACCTTAAGCCAAATCTTTAAGAATATTGAGAACTCGGCTAAGGGAACAGAAAGCGAAGATGACCTAAAAGGATTGTTTGATGACATTGATGTAAACAGTAACAAACTGGGTGGAACAGTCCAAAAGAGGAATGAGAACCTCGTTAAAATTATGGAGGCCATCAATGGACTAAAACTCGGTCAATACACGGATAACACGATAGACACCTTTGGTGATGCATACGAATACCTGATGACAATGTATGCAAGTAACGCAGGTAAGTCTGGAGGAGAATTCTTCACTCCACAAGAGGTATCTGAACTTCTCGCTGAGATAGCTGTGTATGGGAAGAAACAAGTCAACAAAGTATATGACCCAGCTTGTGGTTCGGGCTCTCTATTGCTTAAATTTGCAAAGGTTCTTGGAAAAGAGAATGTAAGACAAGGATTCTTTGGTCAGGAGATAAACATAACTACATATAACTTATGTAGAATAAATATGTTCCTGCACGATATCAATTATGAGAAATTTGATATTGCTCACGGAGACACACTAACTAACCCTAAACACTGGGATGAAGAACCTTTTGATGCTATAGTATCTAATCCTCCATATTCACTCAATTGGGAGGGTGATGCAAATCCTTTGTTGATAAACGACCCTCGCTTCTCTCCTGCAGGAGTTCTTGCCCCAAAGAGCAAAGCTGACCTTGCCTTCACAATGCATATGCTCTCTTGGCTATCAACAAGTGGCACTGCTGCAATAGTAGAGTTCCCGGGGGTATTGTACAGGAGCGGTGCAGAGCAGAAGATTAGAAAGTACCTTGTTGACAATAACTTTATTGATGCTGTAATCCAATTACCACCGGATTTGTTTTTTGGGACATCAATAGGTACATGTATAATTGTATTAAAGAAAAGCAAGAAGGACAATTCTGTAATGTTCATTGATGCTTCTGCTGAATTTGTTAGAGGTGGAAATAAAAACAAACTTTCCGAAGACAACAGAAAGAAGATTCTCAATGCCTATGTTGAGAGAAAAGATAATGAGCACTTTGCAAGGCTTGTATCAAGTCTGGAGATTTCAGAAAATGAATACAATATTGCTGTAAGTAGTTATGTAGAGCAAGAGAATACTACTGAGGATGTAGACATTGAGAAACTCAATGCACATATTGCTGAGATTGTTATTAAACAGCACAAACTCCGTGAAGCTATTGATGAGATTGTGGCTGACTTGGAAGGAGGTGCACTATGAGTAAGATAGAAGAACTAATTCATCAGCTTTGCCCTGATGGGGTAAAATATGAAGAATTAGGTAAAGTTTGTATTTTCAAAAGAGGTTCTACGATTACTAAAAAAGACACCACAGAAGGAGATATTCCTGTAATTGCAGGAGGTCAGCAGCCATCTTATTACCACAATCTGTTCAATAGAGAAGGGAGAACAATAGCTATATCAGGTTCGGGTGCTTATGCAGGATATGTTAGTTATTGGACTATCCCTGTTTTTCTATCAGATTCTTTTTCAGTAAATCCAGATCCAAAATTATTAGAAACAAAGTTCGTTTACTATTTTCTTAAAAATATCCAAGAATTAATCCACTCAACAAAAAAAGGAAGTGGCGTTCCACATGTTCAGGGCTCGAGTATTTCTAAATTTCTCATCCCCCTTCCCCCCCCTTCCAATCCAGGAGGAGATAGTTAGGATTTTAGACAAGTTTACGGAGCTTGACGCGGAGCTTGAGGCGGAGCTTGAGGCTCGTAAAAAACAATACGAATTCTATCGTAATAAACTACTTACACCCGAAATGGTAGATGGCAAGTGGATGATGAATGGGGAAGAGGTGGAGTGGAAACAGCTTGGAGAAATAGGAGATGTTACAAAACTAGCTGGTTATGAATTTACAGCACATATAAAATATGCTAATGTTGGTAAAATAATTGCACTTCGAGCGTTAAATGTGAAAAATGGATTTTTAGATTTATCAAATGTAAAATATATTGATGATAGTAATTTTAATAAATTAACAAGAAGTAAATTATGTGTTAACGATATGCTATTTACTTACGTCGGCACAATTGGACAAGTAGCATTAGTTGACTATGAAGACAGGTACTATTTAGCTCCTAATGTTGCAAGAATAAGGTTTAAAAGTAGGTTGATAAATCCTATTTGGATGAGATTTTATTTTCAGACTAATGATTTCATCGAAAAACAGATAAACAGATATTTATCAACATCATCTATGAAAAATCTAACAATGGAAAACATCCGAAAATTTTTAATACCTATTACCACTACAAAGGAACAAGAACGAATAGTCTCTATCCTTGGCAAATTTGATGCTTTGGTCAACGACATCTCAATCGGCCTTCCTGCTGAAATTGAAGCAAGGAGGAAGCAATACGAGTACTACAGAAACAAACTGCTTACATTTAAGAGAATAGACAAATAATCATATCAAATGCCTCTTATGAACGAACTACTTAGATATTGCAGATACTATAAAGGAGAAGATGATGCTCCATCAGAAATCAATCAAAGTGAGGATGCCTCATTATGGTCATACGAAAAACTATGGGTTGAAAGAGAAGAGCTGCATGGAGAAAACTCATGCAACATCATAGAGTATGCTAGGTATGGTCTAGAGAACTTTAACAAAGAAGATGGGGTACCTATGACACTAAAGGCCCTTCTTTTTAACAGACACTCTCATTGGGCTGGCGGATATGGTAAAGACGAAGAGATGACGGCATTCAAAGAGTGGTACAATTCATTCTATCTAAAACTCACAAAAGATTCATAGCAAAATTATCACTTGATTATGAAATATAAAGTTGTCGCAGAAAACTCCCAAAGTACAGTGGTTACTGTCTATAATCCACCTGTCGATAAAAGTAAAAACTACCAATCAGAAGCTGAATTGGAAAAGGCATTCATAGAACAACTTAAAACGCAAGCCTACGAATATCTTAAAATAACTTCAGAGGATGAGTTAATAAGCAACCTCCGTAAGCAACTGGAGATACTGAATGATTATTTCTTCACAGATAATGAGTGGAACAACTTCTTTAAAAGTAATATAGCTAATCAAAGTAATGGAATAGCTGAGAAATCTTTCATAATACAAGAGAATCATACCCTATTACTCGCAAGAGACGACTCTTCTGTAAAAAACATTAGACTGATTGACAAGGATAATATCCATAACAACCGACTTCAAATAATTAATCAATATGAGGTTGAAACAGGTGAACGACAAAACAGATATGACATCACCATCCTTGTCAATGGGCTGCCATTGGTACACGTTGAGTTAAAAAGAAGAGGGGTAGATATAAAAGAAGCGTTTAATCAAATAAACAGATACAATAGAGAATCATTCTGGGCAGGTAGTGGTCTGTTTGAATATGTGCAGTTATTCGTAATTTCAAATGGTACATACACAAAATATTACAGTAACACTACCCGTTTCTCCCATTTGAAAGAGAAGAATGGAAGCACACCTCCAAAAGGTAAAAGAAGTAGTAATAGCTTTGAGTTTACCTCTTGGTGGGCAGATGCCAACAACAAGCCGATTACTGACTTGATGGATTTCTGTCGCACTTTCTTTGCAAAGCACACCATCTTAAATGTCCTTACTAAGTATTGTGTATTCACATCCGAGAAGAACCTCCTTGTTATGCGACCATACCAAATTGTTGCTACAGAGAGAATCCTTAATCGTATACAGATTGCCAAAAACTACAAAAAGTATGGTACTATTGATTCAGGTGGATATGTTTGGCATACAACAGGTAGTGGAAAAACACTAACATCATTTAAGGCAGCACAACTTGCAAGTAAGTTTTCATTCATAGATAAAGTGCTCTTTGTCGTCGATAGGAAAGACCTGGACTATCAAACTATGAAGGAGTACGACAAGTTTGAAAAGGGGGCAGCAAATAGCAATACCAACACAGCTAAGCTAAAGAAGCAACTGGAAGACACACGCAGCAGAATAATCATTACAACTATTCAGAAACTGTCTATCCTAATAAAACAGAATAAAGAGCATCAGATATACGATAAACATATTGTCATAATATTCGATGAGTGCCATCGCTCCCAGTTTGGAGATATGCATACTTCAATAACAAAGAGATTCAAGAAGTTCTATCTTTTTGGTTTTACCGGGACACCAATCTTTGCACTTAATTCAAATAGTGCCGGTAAGTTTGATTTGAGGACTACAGAACAAGCATTTGGTGAAAAGCTCCACACATACACTATTGTAGATGCTATAACTGACAGGAATGTTCTCCCATTCCGTATAGACTACATCAGGACAATGAAGGAAGAAGACGAAATTCAGGATAGCAAAGTAAAGGATATTGATAGAGAAAAGGCTCTCTCTTCACCTGAAAGGGTAAGCAAAATAGTCAAATATATAATAGATCATTTTGACCAAAAGACGAAGCGAAACAATACCTATGAGCTCAAAGAGAAAAGGCTCGCAGGATTCAATTCAATATTTGCTGTTGCCTCTATTAATATGGCCAAAATATACTATGCCGAGTTTAAAAAGCAGGTGGAGGCTTTGCCTGAAAACAAGAGATTGAAGATTGCAACTATATACAGTTATGGAGTAAACGAAGATGAACCAGAGACAGTTGGATTCATTGATGATGAAAACCTTGAAGACACATCCAATCTTGACCAAAGTTCAAGAGATTTCCTTGATTTGGCCATTCAGGATTACAACAAGATGTTCAAATCCAGCTTCAATACTGGCTCTGAATTCCAAAACTATTATAAAGACCTATCTCAAAGAGTTAAGGATAGAGAGATTGACCTCTTAATAGTAGTCAATATGTTTCTTACTGGATTTGATGCTACTACTTTAAATACTCTCTGGGTTGATAAAAATCTACGCCTTCACGGACTTCTTCAAGCATTTTCAAGAACGAACAGGATACTAAATACAGTAAAGACTTTCGGGAATATAATTTGCTTTAGGAACTTGGAGAAAGCAACAAATGACAGCATTGCTCTTTTTGGAGACAAAGAGGCCGGGGGCATTGTCTTGCTTAAAACATTTGAGGACTATTATAACGGATATAAAGACGGAGACAAATTTATCACTGGATATAAGGGCATAGTTGAAGAGATTCTGAAGAAATTTCCAATTGGAGAACAGATAGTAAGCGAAGCTGCAAAGAAAGAGTTCATCAGACTTTTCAGTGCACTTCTAAGGTCAAAAAATATCTTGTCTACCTTTGATGAGTTCCTGGGCAAGGAGATTATATCTGAAAGAGACACACAAGACTATCAAAGTACTTACATCAATCTTTATCAGGAATTCAGGAAGAATAATCTTGGTGATGTGACTGTCGTCAATGATGATATTGTATTTGAGATTGAGCTTGTAAAACAAGTTGAAATCAATATTGACTTTATTCTTCAACTTATAAAATTGCATCATCAGAAGAACTTCAAAGACAAAGAGATTGAGATTAAGATTCAAAAAGCTATTGATTCAAGTATGAGCCTAAGGAACAAGAAAGAACTCATTCTTAAATTTATTGCTTCAATGACACCTACCTCCGATGTGGATGAAGATTGGTTGAAGTTTGTTGATCAAAAGAAGATTGAAGAATTGAATGCTATCATAGAAGAAGAGGAGCTAAATCAAGAGGAAACATACAAGTTTATCAATAACTCATTTAATAACGGTTTCGTACAAGAGACAGGTACATCCTTTGCAAAAATACTACCTCCAGTTTCAAGGTTCACCCCAACCGGAGAAAGGTCAAAGAAAAGAGAGACTGTTCTTGAAAAGATTATCTCGTTTTTTAATAAATACTGGGATATTTCTGAAAGGAAGTCTTAGTATATATTTGTTGTTTTATGCAAGTCGTATGCAAATGAAAATTAATCATTACATTATAACAAGCATTGATTGAATATCTTAAAAGCGAATTACTTTTTTTTGGTTGCTAATATTGTGGCAAAATGGCATCTAACATGAAAGTTACAAACGGGAGAAAGATCGTCAATAAATAACCTGTGATGCAGTTGGTTCAAATTACGGGGGAAGGCCGCTAAGATATAATAAATGCACAAAGGAGATTATCCGAATTGCTCAACTGTCTCATTTACCAATAAATCAAGCTCGGCTATAAACTCGCTTTCCTTTGTGTTTATTGTGGAGTTACAAGATTCTTTGACCCCTTCTCTAAGATGAAAAGCCTCTTTTTTAGTTATTTCTTTGCGTTGAAATGCCTCATGAATGTTTCTCTCAAAAGACAATACACCACCGAACTGATTTACTAATGATGCTGCACCTGCAAGAAATAGATTTCTTTTAGTCTTCATCTGTGAGAAGTCAATTTGTAATTGAGTTAACTTTTGTATTTTTTGGTACCTAAGAAACCACTTCTCAATATTTTGTCTAAAAAAATGAGGGTCGTAAAGGTCTGATGCTGTCACCATTGTTTTTCCAAACTCCCTTCTTAAATCCTTTTTATGACGAAGCTCATACCGTAAAAGGTTTGAGCCCCTAAATGAATTAGGTATGGGAAGATGGTTGCTTTTCTGTTCTTTAATTTTATCGTAAAAAACAACCTGTCTTAAACTGTTGGTGTAGTATAAACCACTAGGTTGTGCAATTCTCCGTGCATGATTTAAACCACCTAAGTATTCAAAATATGTTTCTGGAGTCTGTTTTAGTGCAAGATTATGGCCAAAATCTAAATGCGTGATATCAGCCTTGTTAATGGGCAAATGAAGAGTGTCACTCAAATGTTCAATTGCATTTTTAGTGTCTTCAATCGTTAGTGTTTGAAAATTGTCACCTAAATGCCACTTACATAAACTGCCCTTTGTTATTTTAAGTCTTTCTTCCGTTATGGATATCTCTAAATTACCCAAATAGCCTTTAGTTGTTAGGACATTCCCATACAAATGCTTCCCCTTGACATCAATATAGAGCGGTGTTTGGCTCATAAGATTAATATTAGGTACTTGTTCTGCTCTTAATGTTATTCCAACTGTATCATACATAGTTTGGTTCCTTAAATAGGTATTAATTCTAACTTAATATATATAGAGATAGGGTAGAAGGTTCTAATCATTTTTTTGATATACCTCCATGCTCAAACTATAATTTATTCATTGTGTCACATCTATTCATATCATTATCTAATTCGAGTGTGGAAGCTATTCTTTTACTTGTAAGCCATAACTTTAAATCAGCTTCCAAGAAATAGATCTTCTTACCATTTGGCTTATAATAAGGGAGAACTCGTCTGTAAGTAAGTTTGTATAGATAGCTAATTGACAATCCAAGAAACTCTGCTGCTTGGTATGTTGTGAAAATTCTTCCTTTGATATTACTCTTCATATTCATTATTATATATTATGTCTTATGAATCTAGATAAGTTTTATTGTGGATAACAATAGAAACAATCATCTTAAAAACAAATGTAAATGAATATTATGAATTATAATAATCTGATTTACAATATAATATACATAGCTATGAAGATTTTGAGATAAATTCGCTTCTAGATTTCAGATGCAAAGACTCTTATCGTATTCGTTCAATATTCATAAGTATGCACAATATTTTTTATTTTCGATCTAAGTTGGACTTAGGGGTTCTGACACTGGGATTAGTATTAACATTAGATGAATCTAAAATAAATATTTCATCAAGAGCAGACGGGTTTCCCGTTACTTGTCTTATATGCTTGATTTACTATACTTAGATAAAATTGCTTCTTAAGAAATGTAGGGTTTTAATACTATGCCTAAGAATGACATTCTGATCAAATAAATATTTGCATATATAATTTGTTCTCTTTATATTAGTATCCTAATTATAAGAAAAGTAATATTTTATGAAGATAGCATACAGAATAACTCTTTTTTTTGCATTATTGCTATCATCTCTTAATAATACTCTTTATTCTCAAAGTGTTAGTGAAATAAAAGCGAATCCTTCTGTTTATCTTTGGGGTGAGGGGAGAGGTTCAACATTAAAATCTGCAGATCTTGCAGCACTGGCGGAAATAATAAGTCAGATTTCAATAGATGTGGAAAGCAAATTTAGTCGACTTATCTCTGAAAGTGATGGTAATTTTAACGAAAAAGTAATTGATGTTATTAACACTTACTCTTCATCAACTTTAAATAATACAGAAAGAATAATTCTTTCCAATGAACCTGATGCTGTTGTTTTTAGGTTTATTAAAAGATTGGAGATAGCCAGAATTTTTGACTCCCGTAAATTTAAGATAATAGATATGGCTATTAGCGGTGATAAAGCTCTGGAAAAAAACAATATTTCGGATGCTTTAAGAAACTTCTATTGGTCTCAAACTCTATTAAGGAGTCACCCAAACGCCTCAGAAATAAAAATGGTTAACAGTAAAGGCAGAGAAGTTCTTTTGCTTACTTGGCTCCCGGATCAGATTAATAATATTTTTTCGAATTTAAAATTCGAGGTCGAAAAATTTGAATCAATTCGTAGCTATTCAAATTATTATCTGAATATCAAGTATAAAGAGCTGCCTGTCGGAAATCTGGATTTCAGCTATTGGAGCGGACAAAACTGGTCAAATATCTATAGCGCAAAGGATGGGTTGGGAATTGTAGAGCTACCCGGAGGAGACAAGGTAGGGGAGGTTAGAGTTAAAGTAGAATATGCTTTTGATAATGAGGCAAATATTGATATGGAGCTAAGGGATGTAATTATGAAATTACCCCAGGTCCCTTATAGAAAGAGTTACATAAGCTTTAAAACAGAAGAGAAAAAAGAGGATAATATATCGCTTATAAAAGCGCCAAATCCTCTAGGTAATATCTCTCAACTTAGTGATGCGAACCCATACAAAATGATTATTACTGACGTAGTTCAATCTATTGCTACCAATAATCATATCTCTGTAAAACATCTGTTTACCGTCGAAGGTTACTCAATCTATGAGAAGCTAATACAGTATGGTAGAGCGAAGATAATTAAGACTCCTGAGCTTAAGTTTATCCGCTTTGGAGATTATGTGATCTCTCGTTCTGTTCCAATGAGCTTTAGCTTTGAAAATAGTTTAAAATCTTTTACAGAGAGTGTGGTTTTCTATTTTAACAATGAGAATAAGATTTGCAATATCTCTTTTAGCTTAGAAGACAAAGCACTTGTTGACATAACTAAATTTGTAGAGTGGGGAGAAGATGTGAGACTACTATTAATCAGTTTTTTGGAAAATTATAAAACAGCTTTTGCACTTAAAAGGTTTGACTACATAAATAGCATTTTTTCTGATGATGCTTTGATAATTACTGGATTAGTAACAAAAAATGTAACTCCGGAACAGAAGTATCTAAACAACTCTGTTGTAAGATATAATAGGCAAACTAAAAGCGAATATATGAAAAAACTAAGATACTCATTTGACAGCAAGGAGTATATCAACATAAGATTTGCCGATAACATTATCAGGAAATCCGGTAAAAGTGATAGTGTTTATGGTATACAGATTAAGCAGGATTATTACTCTTCAAACTATGGAGACTCAGGATATCTGTTTCTTATGATTGATTTTAAAGACTCTTTGAATCCGCTTATCCACGTAAGAACCTGGCAACCGCAAAAAAATGCAGATGGTTCAATATATGGATTATCAGATTTTTAGATTCGAACCTCTTGGTTTTTGAGTTTTCTGGGTTTATTAATAACTAAAGCTTAATAAAATGGTGAAAAAATTGCTCTTTGCATTATCTCTAATTCTTTTTAGTGAAACTCTTATCTGTCAGCATATAAATGTTTCGTCTTTCCGTAAGCTGGAAAACGATATGAGTGCCAGGGTTGAAGCTCCTAAAAGGGATCAAAACGGAGATATATGTGCGATTATAAAAGTTGTTACAACACAAACAGGTTTTGCCTGGGAAGGAGATGGGTTAGGCATAGTTTCAACAGAATCAAAGGTAGGAGAGTTTTGGCTTTATGTGCCATATGGCTCTAAGAGACTAACCATCAAACATCCGCAACTGGGAGTTTTGAGAGACTATCTTTATACGTTACCAATTGACAGGGCAACAGTTTATGAGTTGGTTCTTATTACCGGAAGGGTTGAAACTACAGTGGTTGAAGATGATCTCGGTCAATGGTTAGTAATAGTTCCCGAACCGGCAGATGCATTGATCTTTATTAATAACGAATCTGTAAAATCTGGAGAATATCTGACAAAACTTAAGCCGGGCAAATATGACTACAGAGTAGAGGCCCCTCTATTTCACAGCAATGCAGGTATTTTTGAGATTAAAGACAGTAAAGTAGAGTTGGCGATCAAGCTTAAACCCGCATATGGTTTTATGGAGATAAATACTTTACCGGAGCAAGGAGCAAGGGTAATTATTGATGGCAATAGTCAGACTCAATTATCACCTTTTAAAAGTGGAAGAATGGCAAGTGGGGAATATACAGTCCAAATATATAAGGATATGTATAAACATACCTCTCAGAAAGTTTTAATTAAGGATAATGAGACTACTCTCTTAAATGTAACTCTACCTCCTAATTTTGCTGAAGTTACAATAAACGCCCCAACGGGAGCAGCAATAAAAGTTAACGATAATCGAGTAGGGGTTGGGACCTGGACAGGGAGATTAAACCCTTCATTATATACAATATCAAGTTCTCTTGATAGTCACAAAGATGCAATACAAAATATTGAAGTTCAGGCTGGAGAGATTAAAATTTATAACCTAAACCCTACTCCAATTTATGGGACATTTGATGTTATATCCACTCCAGTAGGTGCCTCTGTTTTCATTAATGGGAAAAGTTACGGAACAACCCCTGTTACAGTAAAAAATCATCTTATAGGAGAGTGTAATTTAAAATTAACTAAACAAGGGTACGAAGATATCAATAAAAGAATTGATGTTACTCAAGGGAGTAGTAGTTCTATTAATGAGAATATGAAAGCTCTGTTTGTGATAAACACTGTACAAGAGAACAAGTCTGACGAAAGTATTTCTAAACCTAGGGTTGAAGATAAAAAAAGGACAACTGATAATGTTTATACTCCGACATCCAACAAGTTTGAATTAGAAAAAAAGCTAAAAAGGCACCGTACTTTACAAATGGTATGGGGTGCATCTGCAATACTTAGTGCAGGAACAGGTGTTTACACAATGCTTAAAGCTAATACTCTTTATGAAGAATATACGTCTATAAGTTCTGGTTCTCAAGTAAATATAAGGGAAGATATCGAGAAATTTGATAAAATTGCACCTATTGCTTTTGGTTTGGCAGGGGTCTGCTCAGTAAACTTTATCATTCAAGGTGTAAAGAAGTCTAAAGTAAAGAAGAGTCTCAACATTAGGACAGCGTATATCAATAATGGTGTGGGATTGGTGCTGACAATGAATTTTTAAAGTGAAATAATTATGTTAATAGGCACTAATAAATATCTTTTCTCAACATTGTTTTTTTTGACAATTGTTTCCCTATTATATATAACATCGTCTTGCACCAAAAGAGTCTGGAACCCGCCAACTGTTGGAGAGGTTCAAGTATCTTCTATAACCAGTAGCAGTGCTAAATGTTTTTGTGAGACAAAAACAGATGGTGGTTTCTCTATAACTAAAATGGGGGTATGCTGGAGTCTGTCTCCAAACCCCACTATTTCAAACTACATAATCGAAGATAATTCTGGTACTCTGCAAATAAATACATATCTTATTAATCTATCCCCTGGAACAACTTATTATGTAAGAGGATACGCTTCTAATGAGATAGGAATGTCTTATGGAACGGAGAAATCGTTTACTACATCCAATAATACAGTCACGGATGTTGATGGCAATGTATATAACACTGTAACCATTGGGACACAAACATGGATGAGGGAAAATCTCAAAACAACCAGATATAGAAATGCTGATTTGATTGGCACAACAACTCCTGCTATATTGGATATATCAAATAGCACCACTTATCCAGCACCTAAATATCAATGGGCTTATGCTGGCAATGAGATCAATGTTGCCACTTACGGTAGATTGTACACTTGGCATGCAGCAACAGATAGCCGTAATATCTGTCCTACAGGTTGGCATGTACCAACAGACACGGAATGGACAACCTTAATTACGTTTTTGGGAGGTCAGTATGTAGCTGGGGGCAAACTTAAAGAAGCAGGAACAGCACATTGGCTTAGTCCAAATGCAGGCGCAACTAACTCCAGTGGTATCACAGCCCTTCCAGGCGGCAGCCGTGCCAACGATGGAACGTTCGACTATGTTGGCAACGTCGGTGTCTGGTGGTGTTCGACTGAGTACAGTACAATCGACGCCATGCACCTGAACATGAGCTACATTGTAAGCAGTGTAAGCAACTACAACCGCAATAAGACCTTCGGGCTTTCTGTGCGTTGTTTGAGGGATATGTAGACTATTTGTCTATTTGATTATTACCGCGAAGCGGTCGAGAATTTCAATATGGGATTACATCAAGATTTACCGATTAACAAAGCAAGTTATGACTTATTGTTGGAGATTTTCAGGTTCACAAAGGAGTTTAGTAAATAGTACAAGTACACAGTTGGAGAACATAAAACAATGGAAGATTGTAGCTCTTGACACTTATATTTCGAGCAGACAGCAAAACAGATAGCCCCGCTAAATTGCAGGATGCAAGGGAACGGATTGAGGTAATAAGAATTTTAGTGCGGCTAATGTAAGACTTGTTACAAATTAACTTAAGGAGATTCGTTCAAAAAAACCTAAAAATAGAAGATGTATCAAAACAACTAACAGGATTGCTAAAATATCAATAATTAATGTTTTCCGCCAGAATTATTTGATAAATCATTATGTAAGAATACCACTAACACAACAGTAAACGGAATTATGTTCACAGGCACTAATAAATATTTTTTTTCAACATTGTTTTTTTTGACAATTGTTTCCCTGGTATATATAACATCTTCTTGCACCAAAAGAGTCTGGAACCCACCAACTGTTGGAGAGATTCAAGTATCATCTATAACGGGTAACAGTGCGAAATGTTTTTGTGAAACAAAATCAGATGGTGGCTTCGTATTAACTAAAATGGGTATCTGCTGGGATATGTCTCCAAATCCCACTATTTCAAACAATATTATTGAAGATTATTCTGGGAACCTGCAAGTAAATGCAGATCTTATTAGTCTATACCCTGGAACAACATATTATGTAAGAGGATACGCTTCCAATGAGATTGGATTGTCTTACGGGAAGGAAACTTATTTCACTACAAGTATCTTACAGCCATCTTTAACAACTTATCCAGTATCGGAAATTTCTTCTACACAAGCTATTTGTGGCGGACTTATAATTTCTAATGGTGGTGCTACAATTACTTCCAGAGGTGTCTGTTGGAGTTCTTCACAGAATCCTACTATAGCAAATTCAAAAAGTAGCGACGGTATAGGAAACGGAAGTTTTATAAGCTCAATAATAGATCTTTTACCAGGTACAGCATATTATGTAAGAGCTTATGCGACTAATAGTCAAGGAACTGCATATGGGAGTCAAGTTAGCTTTTCTACCTCCGTCACACTTCCCTCTGTAACAACTACCTCTGTAACAGACATAACCAATAATAGTGCGAAAAGCGGTGGTCAGGTTTTAAGTGATGGTGGGGCACCAGTTTCTGCAAAAGGTGTTTGCTGGGGTACATCGCCAAATCCTACTATTTCAAACTCAAAAAGTATTGACGGTGCCGGAACAGGGCCTTTTACAAGTTCAATAACAGGTCTTTCTCCTAGCACTACATATTATATAAGAGCGTATGCAACAAATTACGCAGGTACAAATTATGGCAATCAAGCGACATTCACTACCCAATCAAACCTAGCTAATATTACAACTACATCTGTTACTTCAGTTACATCTGCAACAGCGATTAGTGGAGGAACAATTCTTAGTGATGGTGGTTCAGCTGTGACTGCACGTGGTGTATGCTGGAGTACTTCGCCAAACCCGACAATAACCAATAGTAAAACATCTAATGGTACAGGTGCCGGCGCATTCACAAGCAACCTAACAGGACTAATAGCAAATACATTGTATAATGTTAGAGCCTATGCAACTAATAGCCAAGGAACAGCTTATGGTTCACAGATAAGCTTCACTACTGGGCAGGCTCTTTCTCTTGCCACAGTCACCACCACTGCTGCTACAAACATCACCACTACTGGAGCATCATTAGGCGGTAATGTAACCTCTGATGGTAATGCCACTGTTACGGAAAAAGGTGTCGTTTATTCCACCACACAGAATCCTACAACATCAAATACCAAGATTTCCTCGGGAAGTGGTACTGGAGCATTTACTGTTAATGTAAGCAGTCTTTCAGCTAACACCACCTACTATGTGCGAGCCTACGCAATAAATAGCCAGGGAACAGCTTATGGCAGCAATGTCTCATTTACTACTGAAATTGTATTCAACCCGATTCTCACTTATGGATCAGTAACAGATGTAGATGGAAATATTTATAAAACTATTCAGATCGGGACACAAGTATGGATGGCAGAAAACCTAAAAACCACCAAGTACCGTAACGGCAATTTGATTGGCACAACAACTCCTGCAACATTAGACATATCTGCGGAAACCTCACCTAAGTACCAATGGGCTTGTGGAGGTAATGAGAGTAATGTTGCGACTTATGGTAGATTATACACATGGTATGCAGCAACTGACAGTCGAAATATCTGTCCTTCTGGTTGGCATTTGCCTACTGATGCAGAATGGACAACACTGACTACATTTTTAGGTGGAGAAACTGTTGCCGGAGGTAAACTTAAGGAAACTGGTACAACACATTGGTACAGTCCTAATACAGGCGCAACAAATAGCAGTGGCTTTACAGCCCTTCCTCCTGGCTACCGTCTCAGCTATGGAACATTCGGCAATATTGGCCACGACGGTCGCTGGTGGAGTTCTACGGAGAACCATACAAGCAATGCCTGGTACAAGTATTTGTACTACCTAAGCAGCTATGCTAACAGTTACTACAACCTTGAGGCTCACGGGTTTTCTGTGCGCTGTTTGAGGGATAACTAGACTATTTTCCTATTTGATCGTTACCGCGAAGCGGTAGTAATTTTTTTAAAATGAGATTACATCAAGATTTACCGGTATACAAAGTAAGTTATGACTTATTGTTGGAAATATTCAGATTTGCTAAGTAGTTTTGCTATGAGCACAAGTACACAGTTGGAGAGAGCATAAAAAAAGAATCATTGGAACTCTTGACACTTATATTTCAACCAAACAGCAAAACAGATAAACACGCAGCATTGCAGGAAGCGAGAGAACGTATTGAGGTAATAAGAATTTTTATGCGGCTGATGAAAGACTTACAACAAATTAACTTAAGGAGACTTGTTTAAATAAACCAAAACATAAAAGATGTATCAAAACAACTTACAGGATTGGAAATCTATTTTAGTTATATTGTTTTCCTCCAGGATTGTTTGATAAATCATTATTTAAGAATAACAAAACACAGCAGTAAACGGAATTATGTTAACAGGCATTAATAAATATCTTTTATCAACATTGTTTTTTTTGACAATTGTTTCCCTATTACATATAACATCGTCTTGCACCAAAAGAGTCTGGAACCCGCCAACTGTTGGAGTGGTTCAAGTATCTTCCATAACGAGTGGCAGTGCTAAATGTTTTTGTGAGACAAAAACAGATGGTGGTTTCTCAATAACTAAAATGGGGATATGTTGGAGTCTGTCTCCAAACCCCACTATTTCAAACTACATTATCGAAGATAATTCTGGCAGCCTGCAAGTAAATGCAGATCTTATTAGTTTATCCCCTGGAACAACTTATTATGTAAGAGGATATGCCTCTAATAAGATAGGAATGTCTTATGGAGCAGAGGGTTCGTTTACCACAAATGCTGTTTTATCTACTATTACTACGTCTGCAGTATCGTCAATCTCTGCAAATTCGGCTACAAGTGGGGGTAATATAATAAGCGATGGAGGATCACCTGTTACCACACGTGGCGTATGCTGGAGTACTTCACAAAATCCTACTATTTTAAGTTCAAAAAGTAGTGATGGCAACGGATCCGGAAGTTTTGTAAGCTCAATAACAGGGCTTTCCCCAGGTACGACTTATTATGTAAGGGCTTATGCTTCAAATAATATAGGAACAGCTTATGGTTCTCAACTCCCTTTTACAACAAATGCTGTTTTATCCACCCTTTCCACAGCTTCTGTTTCGGCTATTACTACAAATTCAGCTATAAGTGGAGGAAATATTACAACTGATGGAGGATCACCTGTGACTGCACGTGGCGTATGCTGGAGTACTTCACAAAACCCAACAATATTAAACTCAAAAAGTATTGACGGCAATGGAGTAGGAAGCTTTACAAGTTCGATAACCGGGCTATTACCAGGCACGACTTATTATGTAAGAGCTTATGCAACAAATGGTATTGGAACTGCATACGGTACACAGCAACCTTCATTTACTTCATTGGCTATACTACCTGTTCTTACAACAACTGCAGCATCCTCAATTACATCATCTACAGCTATTAGTGGAGGTAATGTAACAAGCGATGGTGGTTCCGCTGTTACAGCACGAGGCGTATGCTGGAGTACCTCACAAAATCCTACTATTTTAAATTCAAAAAGTATTGACGGCAATGGGGTAGGAAGCTTTACAAGTTTTATAACAGGATTAACCTTAGGAACAACATATTTTATAAGAGCTTATGCAACTAGTAGTTCAGGAACATCTTATGGAAATCAACAGACCTTTACTACAATTAATTCTTTATCTGAAGGTTTACTTGCATGGTATCCTTTTAGTGGAAATTCAAATGATGCAAGTGGGAATGGAAATCACGCAACAATAATTGGAGCATCTCTTACAGCAGATAGGTTCGGAAGCGGAAACTTGGCATATAAGTTCAGTACAATTAATGATGGAATTTATGTTCCAAATACAACTATTACCCCTCAAGATTTTTCAGTAAGTTTATGGTTCAAGGTTTTAACTCCATGGAACTATACGACACTAAATTTATTTTCTATTTCTCCAAACAATAATACTGAGGAAGGAGGATTTTCAATTAGGATAGATCAAAATGATGCCATTTATGGATCAAGTATGTATAAGTTTACGATAGCAATAAACAGAGGAGATGTTGGTCCAACTTCTGCAAGATCAAGAAATTTTGTATTCAGCGAATTAAATCTTTGGCAAAATATAGTTTTAACAAAGAACGGAAGTGAGATAAAAGTTTTTTTGAATAATACACTTTTAATTAGCGCAAATATTTCTGTTGCAATAGATTATACAAACGCTTATCTTCAAATTGGAAATAAAAGAAATATTAACAATAACCCGTTAGGTGAAAGAATTTTAGATGAAATTCGGGTTTATAACCGAATATTAACTGCTCAAGAAATTGAGTATTTATCAAATAATTAAAATTTGCAAAAAGCATAATATTTTATTGTCAAATGGATCAATAAAATTACTAGCGAAATGAATAAAAGGACATATCAAGTAAACATTATATACAGAACTCTGAAACGATTAAAAAAAGATAGCGATAAGGAGTAATCAAAACATTTTTTAACAACGTTTTTTTGTATCTTAGGAAGAGGAAAATGTATCGATGATTATACAATAATCTACGAGAACTCTACAAAGCAAAAATATGCATCACCTTAATGAGTTGACCAACAGGTGTTAAACTGCTTAGCACTAACAGCCTTCTAAGCTGTGGGTCTTGGGTTCGAATCCCAACCGAATCACAAAGCAAAAAATGTAAGCCGCACAAAGTGCGGCTTATTTTATTATGCGCTGACGGCTTAAGCTTGCTTAAAGCCGTAAAAGCGCATAATAAATAGCTCCAATGGAGCTACATTTTTTGCTTTGAATGGCCCCCCACAGGGAACGCCGACTGAAAGGAGGCAATCCCAATGTGGGGCAGGGCCTAAGCTCTTACATTTTTTGCTTTGAATGGCCCCCCCCACAGGGAACTCCGACTGAAAGGAGGCAATCCCAATGTGGAGTAGGGCAAATCCAATATTTATTATGAAACAATTTAAGGTAACTTATTTGAAAATTAATCATAAATATCTATATTTGAACATCTAAGAACACAACTAAGAAGATTTTAAATATTAATTATGAAAAAGTTTATTTTCATTATTGTGATTATGCATTTTAATCTGAATGCAAATTCTCTTTTCTCTCAAAATTTTAATGAACTACCAACAAAGGTAAGGGACAGCCTCTTAATAAAGATAGCCGACAAAGCAGTAGAGAAATACGGCCCGGAATATAACAGAGGATACCTTACACCAATAGTAAAATTCGAAGGAGAATGCAAAGAAGGAGATCATAAAGGAGAATCATACTATACAGTAACATATCTTTATGACAAAACTAAAGAACTTTTAGACCAAGATTTTTCAGCAAGAGTTGTTATCCTGGAAAAAACAGGAAAAGCAATAGGAATTCTATTCGGTAATTCATACGGATATTCGATTGAAGATATTGAAAAGAAAGGAAAAACTGTAGAAAAAATGCCTTTTAGCACAAGAAAAAAGCCAGAAAAATTTAAATATTAACAATGCATATATCAAAAAAATGTTTGCCAATAGTTTTCCAAAGCAATTTTTGTATTTTTCAAATATCAGATAATAAGAATAATGTAAAATCTACCAGACAGCCTTCTAAGCTGTGGGTCTTGGGTTCGAATCCCAACCGAATCACAAAGCAAAAAAATGTAAGCCGCAATTTATTGCGGCTTATTTTATTTACGGCATTCGCAGCAAATTTATTTGCTGGCGAAAAGCCGTAAATAAAAAGGGCGAAGCCCCATACATTTTTTTGCTTTGAATGGCCCCCCCACCAGGGATCACCGAGCGATAGCGAGGTAATCCCAAGGTAGGGCAAAACCCTTTAGTTTTTTTGCTTTGAATGCCCCCCACAAGGATCACCGAGCGATAGCGAGGTAATCCCAAGGTAGGGCAAAGCCCTTTAGTTTTTTTGCTTTGAATGGCCCCCCACCAGGGAACGCCGAGCGATAGCGAGGTAATCCAAACATGACAATTTTTTTGTAACAATTCTTAAATTTACAGACTAAATAAGCAAAAACTCATAATTGTGAAAAAAGAGGAGAGCTTTAACGAAATTATCAAAGAGAATAGTAACCGCATAATGCGCATATGCAGTTACTACAGTTCGGGTAACAGTAATACCGACGACCTTTATCAGGAGGTACTTATAAACATATGGAAGAGTCTTGAAAAATTCAGAGGCGAATCGGCAATATCGACCTGGATATACAGAGTTGCAGTAAACACTTGTCTTACACACTCTGCCAAAACCGGAAAATATTATTCGCTTATGATTAATGCAACCCCCGAAATTTTTAATGTGTTGACCGATGATGAGCATACCAAGTCCATTCAGAAAGAGGAAAAATTTGAAGCCCTTTCGACCGAACTCAATCTGCTCTCAGTAATAGATAAGGCATTGATTTCGCTTGTGATAGAGGGGTTGTCTACTAAAGAGATATCAGATGTAATCGGCATTACTGAACCTAATGTAAGAACCAAAATTTGTAGAATTAAGAGTGACCTAAGAAAAAAATTAATTTAAAAAACAGTTACGATGAAACACGAGGATATTCAAAATAAAATAAAAGAGGAAGATAAAAGATATGCCGATTTATGTAAAGTGATGGTTGTTATGTATCTTATTTTGTCAGTAATATATATTTTATTAATTGTTCTAGAAATTGTGAGAGGGGCTAAATTTGAAGAAGTGGCAGGCGGAATATGTTATCTGCTTTCAATGCTTAATTTCCTTCTCTTCTTCCTGTATTACAACAAAAGATACAGGTATGCCGATTATTCAGAACCAGTATTAAAGATGCTTAAGAGCGCATTAAAAAGGTATATGCCATTTCATCCAAGCGGAGCAGCACTTATTCCCGGATTTCTTCTTATGGATGCCGGTCTTACATTAAACACATTTAAACACGAAAATGTTATGACAGTGCAGATAGTTTTCTTTGGCGTATTTTTTGCCGCTATATTAATTGGGCTTGTATATTGGTACTTTAGATATAAACCACTTACAGACCAAATTAAAAAAATGATAAAAGAGATTGAAAATTAAATGGGCAAAAAATGAAACCAAAATGGCGATGTTCTTGAAGTAGAATTTAGTTTTATAGATAATCCTCAATTACTATGTATTGAAGTTCATTCCAGGAAAAGGAACAGTAATCGAACTTGATTCATTGTAAAAAGAGTTAATGGGAATACAACACAACTAAGAAGATTTTAAATATTAATTATGAAAAAGTTTATTTTCATTATTGTGATTATGCATTTTAATCTGAATGCAAATTCTCTATTCTCTCAAAATTTTGAACAACTACCAACAAAAGTGAGAGACAGTCTTTTAATAAAGATAGCCGACAGAGCTGTAGAGAAATATGGGCCGGAATATAACAGAGGCTACCTTACACCAATAGTAAAATTCGAAGGAGAATTCAAAGAAGGAGATCATAAAGGAGAATTATTTTACTCAGTAACATATCCGTATGATAAGACTAAAGAACTTTTTGATCAAGATTTTTCAGCAAGAGTTATTATCCTTGATAAAACAGGAAAAGCATTAGGAATTGCATTTGGCAATTTATTTGCGTTTAACATTGAAAAACTTGAAAATGAAGGTAAGACTGTAGAAAAAATGCCTTTAAATACTATAAAAAAGCAAGAAGTATTTAAACTTTAACGCTAATACACTCCCGGCAAAGCTGGGTGATTTTCTCCCACTCCCCATTTTTTAGAACCGAATCCGGAAATAGGTTTGACCCCATTCCAACACAAGTTACCCCGGCTTTAAACCAACTCTCCAGATTCTCTCTGGTAGGTTCAACCCCTCCTGTCACCATTATCATTGACCAGGGCATTGGGGCAAGAACGCTCTTTACAAAAGCCGGTCCGCCAACACTTCCAGCCGGAAAGATCTTACAGAGATCACATCCGGCCTCCTGCGCAAATCCAATCTCAGATACAGTTCCACATCCCGGAGAGTAGGGGATTAGCCTTCTATTGCATACTTTTGCTACATCAGGATTAAAGAGAGGACCAACAATAAAATTGGCTCCCATCTGAATGTACATAGCTGCTGTTGGTGCATCAACAATTGACCCTATTCCGATTATCATCTCAGGACAATCTCTCTCTCCGTATTTAACCAGCTCTGCAAAGACCTCCTGCGCGAAATCTCCTCTGTTTGTGAACTCAAATGCTCTGATACCACCCTTATAACAGGCTAAAAGCACATTTTTTGCAATCTCAATATCGTTGTGATAAAACACAGGAACAACTCCTGTCTTTTTCATAACCATAAGAGTCTCAATTTTCTTAAATCTTGCCATAACTATCTTACAACTCTTCCTGAGCCGTCTCCTTTCATTAAATTTACTACCTCTGCAACAGTTACAAGGTTAAAATCCCCATAAATGGTATGCTTTAAACAAGATGCTGCAACGGCAAACTCGAGTGCCTTAGCGTCGTCTCCAGGATATGTGAGTAACCCGTATATGAGCCCTCCCATAAATGAATCACCTCCGCCAACTCTGTCCACAATATGAGTAATATCATAATGCTTTGACTCGAGCAACCTATTTCCGTCAAACAGAACACCGCTCCAGGTGTTATGATTGGCGTTTATTGAACCCCTCAAAGTTATAATAATTTTTTTAGCCCTTGGAAACTTTTCAACCAACTGCTCACATACAGAGCGGAAAGCGGCAGATTCAATATGCCCTCCGGTAGCGTGTGAATCAAAACCCTTGGGTTTAATCCCAAAAACTTTCTCTGCATCCTCTTCGTTTCCAAGAACAACATCACAACACTCAACCAGGGCAGGCATCACCTCCGATGGCGATTTGCCATACTTCCAGAGGTTCTTTCTGTAGTTTAGATCGCAAGATACCGTAACCCCCATTTTATTGGCAGCTCTAACAGCTTTTAAGCAGGCATCTGCTGCGCTTTGTGAGAGGGCAGGGGTGATGCCTGTCCAGTGGAACCACTCTACACCCACTAGAAGCCTCTCCCAATCTATCTCATCCGGGTCAATTGTACTTATCGAAGAGTGAGCCCGGTCGTATATTACTTTTGAGGGTCGGGCTACAGCTCCTGTCTCCAGAAAATATATCCCCATTCTCTCTCCACCTCTAACTATGTTATTAGTTTTTACTCCATATCTGTTTAACTCGGCAATACAGGTGTCTGCAATCTCATTTTTTGGAAGTCGGGAGATAAACTCTGCATCTATTCCGTAATTTGCCAGTGAAACAGCTACATTCGCCTCACCTCCGCCAAAAGTTGCGTTAAATGATCTTGCCTGCACAAACCTCTCATATCCCGGTGTAGAGAGGCGAAGCATAATCTCACCAAATGTTACTACTCTCTTCATTATATTAAAGTTTTATTTCGTCCTGATCTATGTTCTGAATTTTACCTCCAAAAAGAAAGACAAACATTATTGAAATCGGGAATAGAGAACCACCTAAAATAAAGAATGGCACCCAGGAGACTGTAGTAATATAGGGTACAGCATACATTGCCAGAATCGTTCCCAGAACAGCAGCTGCTCCACCTAATCCCGCCAAAGAGCCAACAGTTTTTCCATAGTGAAAATCTGCAGCCAGAGTCTGAATGTTAGAACAGTAGAATTGATATCCGCAAAGAATAATTGCCATCATTAGTACTGCTGATGTTGCTGTAACAGCCATAGTTGCACCTATAATACCCGGCATTGCTATGCAGGCACCAACAATCATAGCCGTTTTACGTGCAAAATTTAGAGATTTCCCTCTCTTTTGCAGATATCCGGAGAACCAACCCCCTGTAAATGCACCTACTGCTGCCCCTACATATGGAACCCAGGCACTGAAAGCTACCTGTTTAATATCAAGATTAAACTCCTCTATCAGATAGATTGGAATGAAAGTAACAAACATCCACCATACCGGATCGATAAAAAATCTCCCTACTATCAGCGCATAGTTCTTCTTTTTACTTAATAACTCTCCCCAGGATTTTGCCTTAATGGGAGCAGTTGTTTGAGCTTCGGGTTGCCCCGACAGTATGTACTCCCTCTCTTTATCGGTGATCCACGGATGCTCTTTTGGCCCTTTTTTATTTATAATAAGCCACGGAATAATCCAAATAATTGCCAGTGAACCAACTAATATAAATGTAAGTTTCCAGCCGAATGAAAGATAAAGAAATCCTATAACTATTGGTGCCAGTATCGCTCCTACAGAGGTTGATGCATTGAAAAGACCCTGCCCGAAAGCTCTCTCTTTTGATGGAAACCACTCTGCATTTGATTTTGTTGTTCCCGGCCAAGGTCCGGCCTCTCCCAAACCCAGCATAAACCTAAAGGCAGTAAGAGATTTTAATCCCGAGGCAAGAAAAGTAAAGGCATCAGCTGCTCCCCAAACAAGGGCAGATACTGCAAAACCCTTTCTGGTTCCAATTTTATCATACAACTTACCAGAGAAGAGCTGACTCAGTCCGTAAGCAATCATAAAAAAAATTGTAATTCCTGCCAGAATCTTCTTTGTCTGTATTTTAAACTCAGCCTCTGGAAGATTTGAATCTACAATCCCAAGCTCTGTTGCGATCCCCCCCACTTTTGTAAGTTCATACCCCCCGTTCTCAAGCTGCTTCACTCTGTCAAAAGGGACAATTGAAGTGGTCCCACTCATCTCGGTAACGGTGTAGGTGTTTGATTCTGAGTTGTAAAGTACACTCTCTGCAGGATATTCATTTTTTTGATTTGCAACCCACATATAGCTGAGTGTTCCGCGATCCAGGTAATTTATAATGGAGACCAGCATAATCATACTTAGTACAACCCATCTTAGACCTTTTACTTTCATTGGTTTAATATTTATTATGTTTATATTATTTTAGGTTATCAATTATAAATTTGTAGGAATTTAGGAATAATTTCTCTTTAAGATCCGATTTTGTTGAAGATATATTGTGATCATAGTTAGGATAGATCTCCAGAGAGATGTTTTTTGCCCCTTTTGCCTTTAATCGATTCGCAAATTCAACACTCTGAGTAAACTCCACTGTAATATCTCCTGTTCCGTGTATCAGATAGCACGACGGTATATTTTGGGAAGGAATCATAAATACCGGGGAAGCACTCTGTAATGTTCCTTTATCTTTGTTGTTGAAATATGTAACTCTTTGTGAATCTGTTGCTCTGGCGCTTATTTTAGCATCTGTCAAGTTGTAAATACCGGATACTCCAATTAGTACTTTGGCCCCGGGAATAGACATCGCTGCAATTGCAGATAGGTGCCCCCCGGCAGACCCACCCATAAATCCGAAAACATTAGGATTTACATTTAGCATCTGTGAGTTCTTCTGAATCCATTTCACAGCATCCTTAACATCCTCAATTGTTATCATTATGTTTGCATTGGGCATATTTGCAAGGGTGTAGCTTATTCTCACACCCGTAATGTTACCCTTCATTGCACAATATTGCGATATGTCCCTGTTTGAACTAAAATCTCCTCTTGACCACCCCCCGCCGTGGATGTAGACCATAAAAGGTACCGGCTGTTCAGATTTAGCAAAATCTACGGCCAGTTTGAGATCATACTCCGGATATGATTTGTAGACGAACTCTTGAGTAACGACTCCTTTATAATCGTTGCCTGATATTTTTACAGATTTATGGGTATATGGGATTAAAAGATCTGAAATAGTATCCAGATTAAGAATTCTAGAGTAAGCATCTGAATTGATAAGTGAAAAAGAGCCATTATTCTCTTTTTTTATTTTCATTGCATATCTGTTTGTATACTCCTCTTGAGAATAGAGAGTGGAGCTAACCATAACAAATATGAATAGAGTTAAAGCAAGTTTCGTCATCTTCATTTTCATAGCAATTGGTCAACCAAAAATAATATTACAAACATAATATATTTTTTCATATATTGCGCAAAGTTTCAATATTTCGAAGATATGCTAAGTAAATTCAACCATAAAGAGAACTCAACCGTTAAGGTCCTACAGCACATTTATAATATGATAAATGAGGGCAAGCTTAAGCCAGGGAGTAAATTGCCTGCAGAGAGAAAGTTGGCCCAGGAGCTTGAGGTTGGTCGTACTCACGTTAGAAATGCATTTGCAGAACTTGAGTTTTATGGAATTGTAAAGACTTATCCGCAAAGTGGTTCCGTGGTTGCCGCAATCCATCATAATGCTCTTCAGGGGCTCATCTCAGATATAATGTCAATTGAGAATTATGATTTTTTTTCACTTGTAGAGACCAGATTAATTCTCGAGATGGAGGCTGTTAGATTAGCTTGTGAACGTGCAGATGATAAAGATATTGAGTCACTTAAGCTTGCCCATAAAGAGTATATAGATAATTTTCACACCCCTAGAAGAGTAGAAAAAGATATGATTTTTCATCGCGTAATTGCTCAGGCATCCAGAAACGATGTGATAAAGTCTATGCTCTTAATCATTACTCCAGATATTCTATCTCACTATGTTACAAAAGACTTCTGTTCAACTCCTTTGCCTACAGATAAACACGAGCATCAGATCATAATTGATGCAATTGAATCCAGAAGCTCCTCTAAAGCAGTATCTGCAATGAGGTTGCACTTAGACAGGTTATATACATTTGCTAAAACCAAAAACTCAAAATAAAAAATATTTAAAATTCGTTAAATATTTTTTCTCTATTTCAGAAAATTTATTACATTGCGCTCAAATTGGTTGACCAATCATAACGTATTTTAATATTTTTATATGAAATTTTTTGGACTTATACTATTGTTATTGTTTACCTCTTGTCAAACAATTCACGCAGAAAGCTACAAAATTTCCGATCCATCTGAGCTTATTACCCTTAAAAATCTTAATCCGGGTGACGAGATAATCATATCCTCGGGTATATACGATTCCAAAAAAATACATCTCAATGCTACCGGAACAGAGTCTAAACCAATATTATTAAAAGCAGAAAGAGCCGGTGCCGTAATCTTCACCGGTGAGTCAACCCTTTTGCTGAACGGGAGCTTTATTGTTGTTAGAGATCTACATTTTAAAGATCCTAAACCTATTCAATCTAAATCACCTATTGAGATGAGAACCAATGACTCAAAATTGCAAAATTGTGTCATCTCCGGAGTCAATACGAAAGAGGATGATTCTACTGACAATAAATGGGTCTCAATATACGGTCAAAGAAATACAATTGAATACTGCTCATTTATAGATAAAAAAAATATAGGTTGTCTTTTGGTTGTATGGATGGAGAGTGGTATTATTCCCCAACATAAAATTACAAACAACTACTTTTCAAGACCAACTACTCTTCTGGAGAGTGATGGAAGCAAAAAAAACGGACAGGAGTGCATAAGAATCGGAACCAGCGATTTTTCTCTTAACAGGGCAGAATGTCTTGTAGCAAACAACACTTTTTACCGATGCGACGCAGAGATTGAGGCTATATCTAATAAGAGTTGTTTTAACAAATTTTCAAATAATCTCTTTTTGGAGAGTCAGGGTGCTCTAACTTTAAGACACGGTAACAACTCTTTGGTTGAAGGGAACTTCTTCATTGGCAATAACAGAGAGGGAACGGCCGGTATTAGAGTCATCGGAGATCACCAGATTCTAAAGAATAACTATTTTGAAAATATTCGCGGATCCAATTATCAAGCAGCTATTTGTCTGATTCAGGGTGTGGTCAACTCACCTCTAAACAGATACTTTCAGGTTAAAGATTGCAGAGTTGAGGGAAACATTATCAAAAACTGTTATAACGGAATAGTAATTAGCTATGGATCTTCGGAAGATCAGTCACTCCCGGTAATCTCTACTGAGATAACGCAAAATACAATCTATAACGACAATCAATCCAACTACTCTATAGTTTGGATTGATACACCTCAAACACCGGATGTGACTTTTAAGAACAATACCATCTATGGCGGAAAAACAAAGAATTTTGACTCCAAACTCTCCCCACAGACCACAATCAGGCCATCAATCATTGATGTGTCCAATATTTGGCTTGCAATTAAGAGTAACAGTGGAGCAGAGTGGTTTAAGAAATAAGTATTATAAATATAAAAACGATTGATTTATGAAATCAAAATGCGAAGTGAGATATGCGTCACACCCAAACGATGTAAAGAGTTATGACACAACAAAAATAAGAGAGCATTTTTTGGTAGAGAAATTGTTTGTCGAAGATGAGCTGAATATAACCTACTCTATGGTAGACAGAATGGTCGCCGGTGGAGCAATGCCGGTAAAAGAGAGTATTGAGCTGGAAGCGTTACCGATATTTAAGGCAGATTACTTTACATCCCGAAGAGAGTTAGGCGTGGTAAATATTGGAGGTGAAGGGATTATCTCAGTGGGAGATGATGTTTACTCTCTAAACTATAAGGAGGCCCTATACATAGGAAGGGGAGATAAAAAAATAGTTTTCAGCAGTAAGGATTCCAATAACCCGGCTAAGTTCTATTTCAACTCAGTTCCTGCCCACGCAAGCTATCCGGATAAACTGATTACAAGGAGAGATGCTATTGTTATTGAACTTGGCAAACAAGAGGAGTGCAATAGGAGAGTTCTTAATAAACTAATCGTTTCCGAAACTGTGCAAACCTGTCAGCTTCAGTTGGGTATGACAGAATTACTATCCGGAAGTGTTTGGAATACAATGCCGGCTCATACTCACGAAAGGAGAATGGAGGTATATTTCTATTTTGAAGTCCCTCAGGGTCAGTCTGTATGCCATTTTATGGGAGAGCCAAATGAGACAAGACATATTTGGATATCAAATGAACAGGCAGTAATATCTCCGGTGTGGAGTATTCATAGTGCTTGTGCAACAAGTAATTACACATTTATTTGGGGAATGGGAGGCGAAAATTCAGACTATACAGATATGAAACCGGCCCCGACTGCAGAGTTAAGATAAATAAAGGAGTATGAACAATCTTTTTTCACTTGAAGGAAAAGTCGCTCTTGTAACAGGAGCCTCCTATGGTATAGGTTTTTCGCTGGCAGTTGCATTAGCTCAGGCCGGGGCAAAAATAGTTTTCAACGACATTAATAAAGAGCTTGTAGATTCGGGGCTGAGAGAGTATAAAAAGCTTGGTATTGAGGCAGCAGGTTATGTTTTTGATGTAACTAATGAAGAGTTGGTAAATACAACCATCTCTCAGATAGAGAGAGAGGTTGGCGTAATAGACATTCTTGTAAACAACGCAGGCATTATAAAACGAATACCGATGCACGAGATGACTGCAGCCGAATTCAGACAGGTAATAGATATTGATTTAAATGCCCCTTTTATAATTGCAAAAGCGGTCATACCGTCAATGATTAAAAAGGGGGGAGGAAAGATAATTAATATCTGCTCTATGATGAGTGAACTTGGAAGGGAGACTGTGAGTGCATATGCTGCTGCCAAAGGTGGTCTTAAAATGCTCACTAAGAACATTGCATCGGAGTACGGTTCGTTTAACATCCAATGTAACGGACTGGGCCCTGGGTATATAGCAACTCCACAAACAGCACCTTTACGCGAAGATGGGCACCCTTTTAACTCTTTTATTATCTCTAAAACTCCTGCAGCACGCTGGGGTACAACCGAAGATTTACAGGGTCCTGCAGTTTTTCTTGCATCTGCAGCTTCAGATTTTGTGAATGGACACATCCTCTATGTAGACGGAGGAATTTTAGCCTATATAGGAAAGCAACCCTAGTTTATTATGAGAAGAGTAACATTTATATTGACAACACTATTTTTTGCATTCACACTTCAGTTGAGCGCAAAGAGCAGCAGCGTTTCTCTTATAGATTTAAGTTCTAAACTTAATCACTCTCTTCCCGGAGATACACTTTTAATAGAGCCGGGTATCTATAAAGATATTATAATTGAGATAAAAGCTTTTGGAACAAAAGATAATCCAATAGTCATACGATGTTCCAAACCGGGTGAGGTTATAATCACAGGTCAATCATCTCTAAAAGTTGCCGGTGAATGGGTTGAGATAGATGGTCTCTATTTCCGGGACGGAACGCCTCCTGCAGGTAGTTCGGTGATTGAGTACAGATTAGGTGATGATGCGGCAAATAACTGCAGAGTCACAAATTGTGTAGTAGACTCTTTTAACCCCTCCGGCAGAGAGATTCAATATAGCTATGTTTTACTTTTTGGAAGAAATAACAGATTTGACCATAACTCTCTCCTCAATAAACTAAATCTTGGAGTAACACTCATTGTTATGCTCAATCAAGAGAGGGATCAGCAAAACTTTCACAGAATAGATCATAACTATTTTGGGCCAAGAGCTGTTTTCGGCTCTAATGGAGCTGAGACCATACGGGTGGGAACAGCGACACAGGCGTTGCAATCTTCCAATACAACTATTGAGTACAACTTCTTTGATAGATGTAACGGAGAGGTAGAGGTTGTTTCAATTAAATCCAGCGATAATATTATAAGGTACAACTATTTTAATGAATCTCAAGGAGTTTTGGCCTTAAGGCACGGTGATAGAAACATTGCTCACAATAATTTCTTTGACGGAAAAGGTGTCAGGAACACCGGGGGAATAAGAGTTATAAACGCATCTCATAAAATATTTAACAACACATTTTACCGTTTAAAAGGGGAGAGATTCTTTGCTGCTCTTGCAGTTATGAATGCAGTTCCAAACTCACTGCCAAACAGATATTGCCTGGTTGAGAATGTAGATATTAACGGAAACAGTTTTATTGATTGTGACCATATCTCCTTTGGAGTAGGAAGCGATCAGGAGAGAACCCTGGAGCCCTCCGATGTTAGATTCTTCTCAAATATAATTATAAACAGTACCATATCATACCCTTACGAAGAGATCTCCTCGGTTAAGGGTTTTGTTTTTAAAGATAACACCGTTAAACTTAAAAAGGGGGCAAAACTCCCATCCGGGTTTAAATTTGATGAATCACTGGATGAGAGGAAACTCCTGGAGAGCGTACCTGTAAGAAGAGACGAGTGCGGAGTCAATTGGGTTCCTAATAACAACTTGAATAAACCAGAGTTATCAAATAAGAGTATTACTGTTAATCCCGGGCAGGACAATATCTTAAAAGCAATTTCACAAGCATCTGCAGGAGATGTTATTGAGCTGACATCAGAGGGCGACTATCCGGTATCCGGGGATATCTTTATCGATTTCCCGGTTACGATAAAAGCCTCTGCAGGCCTAAAGTCAAGACCGATAATCCGTTATAATGGATCTAAGCAGGGTAATATTATCACTATAAGAGACTCTGGAGAGCTCACCATAACAGGTGTTGCGCTAAACGGGATGAGTGAGCCGGGTAAAGCAACTGCCGCATCTGGAATATCCACAGCATCTACAATGATTGAACCCTATCTGCTTGTTATAGACAGTTGTGAATTTTTTGATTTTCCGGAGGGGAACACTGTTCCTGTAAGAGGGTTAAAAAATACATTTTCACAAAAAATCATAATCAAAAACTCTCTCTTTAGGGCAATATCTGCAGATGCAATCAATTATGCATCAGAGAGAGATGATGCCGGTAAATACAATGTAGAGGAGCTCATAATTGAGAATTGCTCCTTTAACAGAATTCTGGGGTTGGGAATCAATGTTTACAGGGGAGGTAGTGACGAGAGTACTGCAGGCCCTACTGTAAATATCTCCAATTGTACTTTTGAAGATGTTTGTAATAAAGAGAGAGGCTCTGTAATGAGGCTGATAGGCCCGCAGGTGCTAAATGTTTCGGGTTGTAACTTTAGCAATAGCGGAAGAGCCGGATTCTCTATAAGACTTGATGAGGCAACATTTGAAAAGGTTAAAATCCGTAATTGTAATTTCTGGAACTCAGGTAAAATCTTAACAATGACAGGAAAAGTGGTTGAAGGTGAGATGTTAAGCGAGAAACCTCAATATCTTAATGCAGATAAATATGACTACAGATCCCATAAATCAAGCAAATTATATATTAAAAATATTGGAGTAAGATAAAATGAAACTATTCTCTATCATACTATCTCTGACTCTACTCACTGGTGTTGTTTCGGCCAACGAGCACCCTACCCTTATGATGACTAAAAAGGGGATTGAGCAGATGAAAAAGGGGTTAGGGAGGTATCCTGCCTTTGACGCCACTGTGGCTCAAACCAGAGCCAAGGCAGATATTGCCGTCAACTCACCAATAGTTGTTCCTGCGCCAAAAGATGGGGGAGGGGGTGCAACTCACGAAAAGCATAAGGATAACTACTACTCTATGTACTACTGCGGTATAATGTACCAGATTACAGGAGAGGTAAAATATGCTGCATATGTAGCAAAGATCCTAGATGAGTATATGAAGCTATATCCGAATTTGGAGTATCATCCGGTTAAGATGTCATCCACACCGGGGAGACTTTTCTGGCAAACCCTAAACGATTTTGTATGGCTTGTTCACACCTCCGTTGCATATGATTGTATTTATGAATATCTGCCAAAAGAGAAAACAGAGGAGCTTAATAGAAAACTCTTTAAGCCTATGGCAAAATTCATAATGGATGGCAGCGATGTAAACAATAAAACATTCAATAAGATGCATAACCACGGTACCTGGGCTTGTGCTGCCGTGGGAATGATAGGGTATGTTATGAACGACCAGGAGCTTGTAAAAAAGGCACTTTTAGGAAGCGATCTTTCAGGAAAAAATGGGGGATATATGCAGCAACTGGAAGAGCTATTCTCCCCAGATGGATATTTTACAGAAGGTGCATATTATCAGAGGTATGCAATTTGGCCATTTATAGTTTTTGCTCAGGCAATTAACAATAACGAGCCGGAAAAAGAGATATTTCTTTACAGAGATGCAATTCTAAAGCGAGCGGTAACAACCCTCACCCAGATGACATATAACGGATACTTTTTTACCATTAACGATGCGCTAACAAAAGGCCTCAGTGCACAAGAGCTCGTGTTTGCAGTAAATATCACATATGCTGCAGATAATTCTCAAAAGCATCTTCTTTCAATCTCAAAGAATTTTCAGGGCTTTTTCCTACCCACAGATGCAGGGTTTGCAGTAGCCAGAGATATTGCAGAGGGCGAGGATAAAGAGTTTGTTCTTAAAAGTCAGCTTTTAAGAGATGGAAGTGACGGTACAAAAGGGGGCTTAGCAATATTTAGAAGCCAGAAAGTGGGTGAAAACAGCACTTTTTTAATGAAGGCTACTTCTCACGGCTTAAGTCACGGACATTACGATAAATTGACCATTTCATATTATGACGACGGATATCCGATTCTCGTTGATTACGGATCTTCCCGTTTTCTCAATATCGTGGTGAAATACAACGGAGGGTATACTCCGTTGAATGATAAATTCTCTATGAGTACAATTGCTCACAACACAGTTACAGTAGATAAGAAGAGCCATTATAACGGGGATATTAAAATCTCATCAAAATACTCACCATCAATATACTGCTATGATATCTCCAATCCTAATATAAAGGTGAGCTCTGCAGTTGAAACAAACGCATCACCCGGAGTAACAATGCAGCGCACCAATGCTGTTATTGAAAAGTTGGGTGGGGTGAGAATAGTTCTGGACATCTTTAAATTGACAAGTGACTCGGAGCACACTTATGACCTTCCTTTCTACTATAATGGAGATATGATAAGCTTAAGCACCCCCTATAAAAAAGCTCTCAATGAGATGAGTGCTTTTGGAGAGGAGAATGGTTATCAGTTTCTCTGGAAGGAGGCAACTGCAAAACCAAATGGTTCTATGGTATGTTTCACCTGGCTTAAAGGGAGAAGATTCTACAGCATATCAACTATAACCGGGCTAAATACAGATCTCTTCTTTGTTCGTACAGGTGCAAATGATCCGGAGTACTATCTGAGAACAGACCCCGGGTTTATCATCAGGGAGAGTAACGCAAAAAATCACACTTTCGTCTCTGCAATTGAGACCCACGGTATTTATGATCTTATCGTAGAGAAGACAGAGAATGCTGTGTCATCTGTTAACTCTTTAAAGATACTTGAAGATAACGATAACTACACATTGGTTTATATTGAGGTAAACGGAGAGAAAGCAGAATTTAGAATTGATTACAACAAAGGTTCATTAGATAAAAAATGGATGTTAAACAGATATTAAATAATTATAATAAACTAAAATTATGAAAACGAAAAGCGAAGGTTTTGTATTAGACAGTAAGGTACAGTGGGAAACTGTCGGAGAGGGTTTAAACCGAAAAGTTCTGGCCTATGATGGTCAGATAATGCTGGTTAGAGTTCATTTTAAAAAGGGTGCTGTAGGAGCGCAACACGCACACTTCCACTCCCAGACCACTTATGTTGTGAGCGGCAGTTTCGAGGTCAACCTTGACGATAAAAAGATGGTTTTAAAATCTGGAGACAGCTTTTATGTGGAGCCCGATCAGATTCACGGAGCAACTTGTCTTGAGGAGGGTGAGTTGATAGATGTATTTTCTCCTCACAGAGCAGATTTTTTAAAATAGTAAAACAACAAGATATGAGGTTAAAAGATAAAGTTGCAGTAGTAACCGGCGGAGCAAGAGATTTGGGACGAGCAATATCTGTAAAACTTGCATCCGAGGGTGCGAAAGTTGTCTTAAATTACTTTGACAACAAAGAAGATGCCGATACAACCTTAGAATTAATTGCAAATGCAGGGGGTAGAGCAATAGCCGTGCAGGGAGATATGACTAAGGCTGCAGATGTGAAAAAATTGTTTGACAGTGCTAAAAAAGAGTATGGAGATAAGGTACATATACTTGTAAATGTGGTTGGCGGCCTTGTTGGACGAAAGCTAATAACAGAGCAGGATGAAGCCTGGTATGAGTTCTTAATGGATGTAAATATGCGTAGTGTATTCCTCTGCACCAGAGAGGCAGTCTCCTGTATGACCGATGGTGGTTCTATTGTTAACTTCTCATCTCAGGCAGCCAAAGATGGTGGCGGTCCGGGAGCATCTATGTACGCAACAGCTAAAGCTGCAGTTATGTGTCACACAAGATCTATGGCAAAGGAGTTGGGGCCTATGGGCATCAGAGTTAATGCTCTGGCACCAGGAATGATAGCAACCTCTTTCCACGACAGATTTACCAATCCTGCGGCTCGTGAAAACCTGGAAAAGAGTGTTCCGCTAAGGCGTCAGGGAGCAGCATCCGATGTTGCAGACCTAGTTTGCTATCTCGCCTCAGATGAATCAGCGTATATCACGGGAACAAATATTGACATAAATGGAGGAGCTCTCTTCTCTTAATATACAATTACCATTACTTAATCATAAATTATATGAAAAACAGAAAACTAATCAAAGTAGTGATTTTGATGTTAGGCATTATGTTGCTTTTCATCCAAAGTCTTTCTGCACAGAGTATCGGCATCTCCGGAGTTGTTACCTCCGAGAACGGAGAGCCGTTAATCGGTGTTTCAGTTCTTGTTAAAGGTACCTCTAACGGAGTAGTAACAGGCACACTAGGTGACTACACTTTAAAAAATGTACCTGCAAACGGCACTTTAATCTTCTCCTATATTGGTTTTGCTACTGTTGAGATTCCCATTAACTCGCAACAGAAGATAAATTTAGTATTGAAAGAGGATCAGCTTCTACTTGAAGAGCTTGTAGTAATCGGTTACGGTGTGCAGAAGAAATCTCACCTTACCGGTTCTATTGCTAAAGTAAATACATCCGGAATAGAGGATGTGCCTGTTTCACGTCTTGATCAGGCCCTGCAAGGAAAAGTTGCCGGTCTGAATATTCAGAACACAACATCTGAAGCGGGTGTTGCACCAACAATTAGAGTTCGCGGAATGGGCTCAATCAGTGCCAGCTCTTCACCCTTGATTGTTGTTGACGGATACCCGATATCAGGAGGATTAGAGATGGTTAACTCATCTGATGTTGAATCTATTGAAATCCTCAAAGATGCTGCATCGGCAGCTATTTACGGTTCCCGTGCAGCAAGCGGTGTAATACTTATTACTACCAAAAGCGGCAGTGCGGATAAACCCAACTACAACATTAGGGTAAGCACCGGTATTAAAGAGATCTATAAAAATGTAGATAGATATAATACTCAGGAGTATACAGATTTGCGTCGTTCTCAAAAAACTGCGTACGACACATATATGGCCTCAATTGGAAGCTCTTCCAAATTGAATATCAATAATGACCTGGCCTCATACTCAGTAGGCGAGATGTTCGGTTTTAGAGACTGGCAAAAGCTTGGACTACAATCTGCCAGAATATCAAACATTCAGGCAAATGTCTCCGATGGTAACGATAAGGTAAAGTATTATATATCGGGGAATTACGACTACGATCAAGGAATTATGATATATAGTGAGTATAACAAACTAAACCTGCGTGCAAAGATAGATGCCAACCTTTCAAAATATGTTCAGATTGGAATATCAATGACTCCTCAATACACCAAAAGACAACGCCCTTCCAACTCCTCAGGCGGATGGTATAATAACCTTATAAGAACAGGAGACTGGATGCCTGTTTACCACACAAAAGAGAGTATTGATTTTATCACCGCCCAACGACCAACATTTGCAAAAAGAGTTGGGGACTATGTAATGGGAGCAGACTTCTCTAACTTAAATTACACCCTTAAAGATGGCACTACTATTATTAAAGCTACACCTTGGAATACTTCAGATAACAGCCCAATTAATATTGCAGATAAAACTACCTTTATTGAGGAGAACTTCAGTTTAAATACAAACAGCTATATAAACATTAATATTTTAAAAGGACTTACATTCCGTTCTTCTAATGGTTTCTATATTAGTTATATGAACCAGGATTACTTTATAAAATCTGATGGTCTAAAACCTGGTGAGCTGGCTAATGGAACCTATAAGAACGACCTGTTTTTGGATTTCCTCTCTGAGAATACTATCAACTACTCAAAGAAGATTGGGAAACACGACATCAACCTATTGGCAGGATATACCGCAAACCTCACAAAACACCGCACAGCTGCAATCGCAGGTACATTCGGAAATGACTATGTTTCTACCTTCAATGCAGCTACTGCAATCACCCAGACAAACGCATCCGGAAGTATCCTAACTCAAACCTATAAAGAGACCTTGGCTATGGAGTCTTATTTGGCTCGTATTAACTACTCTTATGCAGATAAATATCTCCTTTCGGCAAGTTGGAGAGCAGATGGTAGTTCAAAATTCGGCCCAAATAACAGATACGGTTACTTTCCTTCAGTCTCACTTGGATGGAGAGTCTACGAAGAGGGTTTTATGAAAAACATCACCTGGATAGACAGACTAAAACTACGTGTTAGTTATGGTGTTACAGGTAATAATAACATTGCAAACTACGCAGCATATAACACTCTAAGCCTGGTAAACTATCCTCTCGGAACAGGAACAGGTACAGTTGCACCGGGTTTCATCAATACAAACACCACCTTAGGTAACCGGTCGTTGACCTGGGAGCAGACAAATGAGGTGAATGCTGGTATAGATTTTTCTCTTTTTGACGGAAGGTTTAATATGGCTGTAGATTACTACAATTCAGAGACAAAATCTCTTCTTCTGCAACAGGATATACCTTCAATTACAGGGTTCCTTAATTACTGGAACAATATAGGTAAAATTCGCAACTCAGGTATTGAGGTTGAGGTAGATACCTATAATATAAGAACCAAGAAATTCACCTGGCAGACCGCTTTTAATATTTCAGCAAATAAAAATAAACTCCTTAGTCTTGGTGGAGATCAAACATTCAATCTGCAGTTAGGAGAGAGAAATGAGGGATATGCTGCAATTGTTGGACAGCCTGCAATTCAATACTATCAATTCAAAGTGATTGGAGTTTATATGACTCAGGCAGAAGCTCTTGCATCGGGAATATCCGGCGCAGCCGGAGGAACACTAAAGGTTTGGGATAATGGAGACAAGAAACTTGACCAGGAGGACAGAATGGTTGTCGGCTCACCTTTCCCGGATTTTACTTGGGGCATAACCAATACATTTAAGTATGCCAATTTTGACCTCTCCTTCCTTATACAGGGATCTCAAGGGGGAGAGATAATGAATGGCGATATAAACTATGCTGAGACCCGCAGATATGTCAAGGCGTACAACTACGCAAACTCCTGGCTTGCAGACGGTGTACAAGGTGATGGGAATACTCCAATAAATAGTGGTGGTATCAACTGGATGTGGACAGATTATGTTCTTGAGGATGGCTCATATGCCGCACTGCGTGAGATGACGCTTGGTTTTACACTACAGTCAAAATATGCAAAGAAGATTGGGTTTAAATCTCTAAGAGCTTATATTTCAGGACAAAACTTGTTCTTCTTAACTCCTAAAGGCTTTAGACTTGTTAATCCTGAGGCGCGAACACAACCAACATCTGCATATGACTCTCCTTTGGTTGATGGTTACTCTCGCGGAGGATTCCCTCTTCAGAGAACCATCTCGTTTGGCATTAACTTCTCACTATAAATTTTATAATTCTTGGTTATGAAAAATTACATATATAAACTGTTAATAATAAGTACTCTTTTTGTATTGATTAGCTCTTGTGAGCTGGAGTACTTTCCGGAATCTTCAATGAGTGAAGATGTTTACTATTCGAATACCCAGGAGATTACCACAGGTTTAATTGCCTGTTATAATGGTCTGATGGGTGTGGTCAAAGAGGAGTGGCGCTTTTCGGAGCTCAGGTCTGACAATGCACATCTGGAATCTGTCTCTTCTTCGGATGCTAACAACGAGGAGCTTCGTCGTCTGGACCATATGACGGCAACTGCTCAGGATAAATTTATATTTGATTTTTGTTGGGTTCCCTCATATAAAGTAATCTCCAGATGTAATACAATTCTGGCAAAGATTGACAATGTTGCAGATCCCGATACAAAGGCAAAGATCAAGAGTGAACTTCTATTCATAAGATCAATGATGTACTTTAATCTTACCCGTCTTTTTGGGGAGGTGTGGCTGGTAACAGAGCCTATTACAGGAGAGCAGGCTCTGGAGATGAGCAAAAGTTCCGTTGATGCGATATATGCAAAAATTATAGAAGATCTGGAGTATGCGGCATCTGCTGCAGGTAAATTGCCATACCCTACATTTACAACAACTGCAAATGTAACCAAACAGCCAACTTCAGAGGTTGGTCGTGCAACTGTTTATGCTGCTAAAGCCCTGCTAGCCAAGGTATATTTAACAAGAAAGAACTACGCAGGAGTTAAAGCCAATCTTCAACCAATCGTTCAGGATTATGGGACATCCGGTATGGTGGCATTTAACCTAATATTCTCCACCAGCAATGAGATGAACAAAGAGATACTCTTTGCTGTCAGGTTTAAAGCAGGAGGTCTTGGAATAGGAGCTCCATTTGTAAACTACTTTGCAGCTCGTAACTCATCTTCAACCATAGTAGTTGGAAATGGAATGGGGTATAATACACCTACAGAAGGATTAACAGACAGGTTTGGCAATGTGACAACTTGGAGTACAACCTCGGGAGGAACTCCTATAGACCCTATCGCAACTGTTCGTAACTTAACTGATAAAAGGAATGCAGTAACTGTATCATTCTTTAATAACAATGTTTGGTGGACATCAAAATTCTGGGAGTCACCTACTGCAGTTTTATTACTCAATGATGCAGAGACCGATTGGCCTGTTATAAGATACGCAGATGTCCTGCTTATGTATGCAGAGGCTCTAAACAGCGGAGCTGACAATGACCAAAATGGTGCAAGAAACTATGTAAATGCTGTGCGTACGCGTGCCGGGCTTCCAGCTCTTGATGTCGCGTCAACTTCAACAAAGACCACAATGCATACGGCAATTCTTGCTGAGAGACGATTGGAGCTTGCGTTTGAAAACCACAGATATTTTGATATGCTTAGAGAGGGTAACCAATATGTTGTCAGTACTTTAAACACACAATTTACAACTGAGAACTTCTATAGAAGTTATACTCAGGGAAGAGGTCCCTCAACTATAAGTGAATCGAATATTTTGCTTCCAATTCCTCTTAATATGGAGAAACTCTATTAGTAGATGAAGTCGATTTGTAACATACTTTATGTAATTGTAACCCTTTTATTCACAGCCTCTAATCTTGAGTCTAAGGGTACAATTACATACAATGACCAGAGATTGCTCGAACTGAAAAGAGCCTTTCTAAGAAACGACGAGAAAGTTGTCGCACACATCAATGCAATAATCGAATCATCGGAACACTATTTTTCGGAAAAACCTTTAAATATTGTTTCAGATAAGAGGAGATTTGCTCCAAGCAGAGACCCACGCGACTACATCTCCCTCTCCAGATATTGGTGGCCCGATCCTGATACAAAGGAGGGGCTACCCTATATCCGGCACGATGGAGAATCAAATCCGGAGCTTGAAGAGTATGATTACAGAAAGATTACCCGTCTTGAGAGCACTGTTACTAACCTTGGAATGCTCTACTATATTACAGGTAATGAGAGGTATGCTGCCAGAGCCTCACAGATTCTTAATGAGTGGTTCTTAGACCCTGTTACCGGTATGAATCCAAATATGGTCTATGCACAATATGTTCCCGGTATGACCTATCTTAGGGGTACAGGTATTCTGGATGCTCGCTCAATCGTCTATGCACTTAATGGTGCTATGCTAATAGAGGGAAGTAAATTCTGGAGCAATACCCAAAAGGAGGCTCTTACAGGTTGGGTAAAAGCATTTCTCTACTGGATGCATAACAGCACTCAGGGAGGACTTGAGCGGAATGCCTCAAACAACCACGGTCTTTGGTATGATATAATACGTATGGGATTACTCTACTACATAGATGACTACCCTAAGGTAAAAGAGGTTATAGAAACCTCACTCTGTAACAGACTCGACTTGCAGCAAGAGAGTGATGGAAGTTTCCCTCACGAACTTGCCAGAACATTAGGGCTCAGTTATACCGCTTTTGCTCTTGATGCATTTTATGAGGCTAACGAAATTGCATTAAAAGTGGGAATAGATTTGTGGAGCATCACTACTCCAAAAGGAAGATCAATTGCAAAAGGTGTTGAGTTTGCATACCCATTTTTTCTTGAACCTCATAAATGGGTATATCAGCAGATATCTCCGTTTGAGACCGACAGAGGAGCAATGATTCTTTACATTGCAGGCCTAAAACTCAACAAGAGAGAGTACATTGAAGCTGCAAAAAAGATTGGATATACTCCAAAACCATCTTTTAAATCGCTACTTTATTTAGATATTAATAACTGATAATATGAATTTACTAAGAAAATTCACAACTATAATAGTCTTATCTGTCTCTATTGCGGGTTGCTCAAAAAGTGATAATATCATCTCATTAATGTATGAAGATTCATTGCTTAAAGCAGCTAAAGAGGCAATATCTGCAAATGACAGCGCTATTATGCCAAAATACACAGATTTTATAAATTATGTGGACTCTGTGACACTTAAAATGGAGCCACTCAGTGTTGTAAAGGATAAAAAAAGGGTGGCCCCAAGTAAAGATCCCAGGGACTATATAACACTCTCTCCCTATTGGTGGCCGGACCCAACCGTAGAGGGAGGAGTTCCCTACATCCGAAGAGACGGGGAGAGAAATCCCGAAGTTTATGAGTATCTGGAGCGGGTTAACAGCACAGTATTTGCAGAATCTGTTCAACTTTTGGCAGTTGCGTACTATCTAACAGATAATGAAAAATATGCAGAGAAGTGCGCAGAGATGTTGCGAGTTTGGTTCTTGGACTCAATTACCGGAATGAATCCAAATATGACATACTCTCAGACAGTTCCCGGAATGGTTGAAATTAGAGGCACAGGTATTATTGATGCCCGCAGAATTGCAGGTGCGCTCAATGGTGCAAAAATGATTGAGAATTCGCAATACTGGACTCAAGAGGATAGATTAAAGGTAAAAGATTGGGCAAATTCATTCAGATACTGGTTAGAGAATAGCGTGAACGGGCTGAAAGAGGCTCAGGCTCCTAATAATCACGGTCTCTGGTATGAGGTTACTCATCAGGCAGTTGTTATGTATGGCGGAGACTTTGACTATTTACGCAAAATTATTTTAGAGGAACAGCTACCCAGGATTGATTCCCAAATGCAACCGGATGGCTCTTTTCCACACGAACTAGCCAGAACTCTTGGGCTTCATTACTCCACTTTTGCAATGGAGGCTCTTAACCTGACAGATATTATGGCAGAGAAGATTGGGTTGAATATTTGGAGTTATAAAGCAGATAACGGCAACAGTATGTTATCGGCTTTGGAGTACCTTAAACCCTATTGGAAAGACCCACAAAGCTGGCCTCATATGCAGATCAGTCCGTTCAACAGTGAACGCGGTTCTCTCCTTTTGTATCGTGCAGGAAAAAGAATCAATAACGATGAGTATATTAAATTAGCTAAATCTATCGGGTACAATCCCGATATAAACGAAAAAGAGAACTCAAATACTATTCCACGAATTAATTCCCTTCTTTATTATAAGTTGAACATTAAATAAGTGAGTTAAGGTTAACTTGTTTGGTTATTTTAAAAAGAGGAGGCTGTCTAATAGGTAGGCAGCCTCCTTCTTGCGTGTCGCAACTTATTTGTGGAAAGCTATTGAGACTTTACTAATTTAAAATATATGCCACCACCTTGGCATCAATTCCTACCTCAAGAGTTATGGAGATAGGAGAGCTTGTATTACCTGAAACTGTAACGGTAACCTGCTTATCTGTCAGAAGTTTTGACGCTACCCTGTCAAATAGCTCATCCGGAATATCGGGGGTATATTTATTGTTTGTCATTGTTATATTGGTTATCGTAACAATGTTTCCAATACCCAAAATATCCAGAGATACAGAGTTAATTGTTTGTCCTTGCGTTAGACCCAAAACGGTAACCTCCAGTTTTTCAAGGTCAATGTCTTTAATCTTCTTAATGTACGGCTCTAAGTCAAAATTCTCTTCAATTTTCAGAACCTCTGTAACAGAAAATTGTACAGGAACGTTAATCGCATTTAAACTTCCCGGTAAGGTAACTCCAAACTCAGTTACCACAATAGGAATCTCAGTCTCAAGCCGGGTTGTTATTGTCAGAGTTGCGAGCTCTCTTAGCTTATCGCATCCAGCGAGAGAGAGCAATAAAAAAAGCACAATTATTGGTTTGAATGTTTTCATAATAAACTTGTTATAAATACTAATATTTAATTACTTACAGGAACAGTAAAATAGAATACAGAGCCTTTTCCATCTTCACTCTCTGTGACTATTTTACCTCCGTGTTTTTCAATAAAATCCCGGCAAATGAGTAGTCCGAGACCTGTACTAGGTTCTCCATCGGTACCTTTTCTATTTTTAAGGAGATCTATTTTATAGAGATTTTTAACCATATCTGAACTCATCCCGATTCCGTTATCTCTTACTGATATCTCTACCATATCACCCTCTATCTCTCTCGCCGATATTGTAACTCTTCCGCCCCGGTGTGTAAATTTTATTGCATTGGAGACAATATTTCGAATTACTGCCTGAAACATATATCTGTCTACCTTTATAAATAAATCGTCGGGGATTTCATAAACAATTTCAATCTCCTTCTTAAGTGCGGTCTGAGTCAGAAGAGACATATGTTCTTTAATAATTGAAGAGGCTGCAACGCTCTCAGGGGTGTAAGGAATTGCAGATTGCTGCATCCTGGACCACTGTAACAGGTTCTCAAGCAGATTATATAGATTTGCCGCAGATGTATTAAGGCTTGTTGCAAAGTTTTTAATATCCTCCATAGTCAATCCCGGCAACTCATCCGCCATTATTTGAGTGAGTCCCAAGAAACTGCTGAAAGGACCTTTAAGGTCGTGTGCTATAATTGAGTACAACTTGTCTTTCTCCAGGTTAATTACAGATAGCTCTTCATTTTTCGCTCTCAGCTCGCAAGTTTGCTCATCAACTTTTTGTTGAAGCAGCTGTTTATCGTGATTTAATTTACTCTCTCTGTATTTAATGTAGCTGTAAATACCTATTATTAAAACTATTATTAAAAAAAGATAGAACCAACCAGTATTCCACCAAGGAGGTTTAATTATGAATTTAAATTCTGCTTCATTACTCCACACACCTTCATTGCTAATTGCTTGTACCAAAAAAGTGTATCTTCCGGGTTTGAGATTTCCATAAGAGACCTCTGTTCTGTCTGTGGCAGAGCTCCAACTACCATCTAATCCTATAAGTTTATATTTGTATTTGATCTTCTGAATCTTGGTGTGTGTTATTCCTATATAGCTGAAGGAGATATAGTTTTGTTTATGAGATAGTACAAGTTTTTGCGGAATAGAGTACCATTTTGAGAGATTGTCAAACTCTATTTTACCAATTTTGACCCCGTTACTTAGGACCAGCGATGTGTCTTTATTTTCTGCAACTTCGCTCCAGGGGATATTTTCGTTAAAGAGCTGAAGATTTGTAATCTGAAGATTAGGTGCTTGAATTGTAGCTCTCTTCTCTCCGTGAAAAGCAGTGAGTCTGTCGTTTGTTCCCACCCATAAAGTACCATTTTTATCCTCCGCTATAGCACCAAGATTACAACCTATCCCAAGGAAACCATCTTCATAGTTATAGCTTTTAAAGAGGACTATTCCATTGCTCCCCTCAATATTGTTGATAGTTTCAGATTTGAGAATATTTATTCCGAATCTGGTACCTGCCCATAAATTGTTTTGGGAATCCATTAACAAACTTAAAACGTGATTATTATTAAGTCCATTCTCTTCTGAATAGCTTGTAAAGTGCGTTCCGTCATACCGTATAACTCCCTCACCTCCGCTGCCAAACCACAAATTCTTCTCTCTGTCTTCAATAATACTATAAACAGTATTGGTTAAGAACCCGTGCTCCTTGGTGTAGTATGTAAAACCTTTTCCATTAAAGCAGATAGCTCCTCCACCATCTGTTCCAAACCAAATTCGTCCTTTATAATCTTCTTGGACAGTTAGAATATTATTGCTGGTAAGGCCACTCTTTAATGAATAATTAGTAAAGTTCTCTCCATCAAATTTAGAGACCCCACCTCCGTAGGATGTGAACCACATATTGCCCTTACTATCCTGAGAAATCTTTCTGATGTTGTTGTGACATAACCCTTGATCAACTAAATAGGTAGAGGAGCTCTTACCGTCATATTTTGTTACTCCGCCACCATCTGAACCGAACCAAATGTTTCCAGATATATCCTGATAAATAGTGTATACCCTATTATTCAACAGACCGGCCTCTCTGCCAAAGTGTGAGAAGAGTATCTTTTTGATTCCATCTTCAAATGTAACTCTGCATTTTGTAATAGCCCCCCCGAAAGTGCCCATCCACAGAATTCCCTCCCGATCTTCCAATATGCTCATTACCCTGCTATTGCTAAGACCTTCGTTGGCGGTAAAGTGTGTGAATAACTCACCATCGAACCTGGTTAATCCTGCACCTCTTGTTCCAAGCCAGATGTTCCCATCTCTGTCCTGAAGCAGGCTTCGGACATAGTCAGTACTTAAACCCTCGTTTGATGTATAGGTGGTAAAAAAAGTACCGTCAAACTTTGTGACACCGGCATCTGTTGAGCCAAACCACATATTACCATCCGAATCTTGTAAGATTGACCTTATAAGATTACTGTTAAGCCCCTCTTTTTTAGAGTATATACTAAAGGACTCTCCATCATATTTTACCACACCTTTACTTGCTGTACCAATCCATACATTTCCGGCAGAATCTGTTAGCAGAGAACCAATATAGTTCTGTATAAACCCGACATCTTCTGAGTAGTTTTTAAATTGTGTCCCATTGAAAACAGATACTCCACCTCCATTAGTTCCTATCCAGATGTTTCCGGCTTTATCTTCGGTTACAGCTCTGACATCATTGTTGCATAGCCCGTTACTCTCGGTGAATCTTGTTAAATTCTCACCGTCATATTTAGTAAGCCCCTCACCGGTAGCAAACCACAGATTTCCCTTTTTATCTTCATAGATTTGATTAACCACATCGTTAAATCCGGAGTTGTCAGTTCCGAAACTTGTAAGATATATTCCGTCGTATCGGGTAACTCCTCCGCGAAAGGTCCCAAACCATATGTTCTCTTTACTGTCGTGGATAACAGATAGTATAAGGTTGTTTCTTAACCCCTGATCTGTAGTATAGTGAGAGAAATATTTTCCGTCATATTTAGTTAATCCGTCATCTGTGCCAAGCCAAAGATTGCCGAGATTATCCTGCGCAATTGAACGAATCTGGTCGTGTTTCAAACCCTGTAGCTTGCTTAAACTGCTGAAATTATATGGGTTAACATCTTTTATATATGCATTTTTGGCAATAACTACCTCAGGAGCTTTGCAAAATACTCTGTTTTCTACGGCTTTATGTGATATAGGATTTTCAACTCCGTTCTTACCCATTATTTTAATCTCCGGAAAAATCCCTGGTACAATACCGGGCTTAATTGAACGGCGAATAATTGAGAGGTACTCAACTTCAGAAGAGAGGCTGACTTTTGAAGTTATAGGTTTGCCTGCCTTTATTACATCGGGCGCCATAACAGAGTCCGTGGATATAAAGAGACCCTTTGACTGAACCTGTTGGTTTTTTAAAGATGCTGAGATGGTCTGTTTGTTATTGGAGTTGCAAGAGATAATTGCTAACAGAAAAAAGATAAAAACTATTATTTTTTGCATATCTGCAGCCTTTTTATGTTTGAAATCTGTAGCAAGTTACAAATAAAATATCATTTCAGTTGCAGCAACACACTATATATTTTAGGAAAGCAAATTTTTCAAACCGAATAATTATAAAAAAAGAGATATCTTGCGCCCCATTTTAATTCTATATAATAATGATATCCATTGACGGATTATGTGTTGAGTTTAGCGGAACGACTCTTTTTGACAATATCTCTTTTGTAATCAACGATAAGGATAGAATTGCTTTGATGGGAAAAAACGGAGCCGGGAAATCTACTCTCCTTAAAATTCTCTCAGGCTCCCGTAAACCAACAAGAGGCGTAATTTCAGTACCAAAAGAGTCTGTTGTTGCATATCTTCCACAGCATCTTATGACAGAGGACGGAAAGACACTGTTTGATGAAACAGCAATGGCATTTTCTCACCTTCACGAAATTGAGGCAACAATAGAGAGATTAAATCGAAGTTTGGAGGAGCGTACAGATTACGATTCCGATGAATACTATAAAATAATCGAGGAGCTCTCTGCTGTGAGTGAAAAATATTATGCAATAGATTCTACTAACTATCAGGAGGATGTAGAGAAGGTACTCTTTGGACTTGGATTTAAAAGGGAAGATCTTAACAGACAGACATCGGAATTTAGCGGAGGCTGGAGAATGAGAATAGAACTTGCAAAGATTCTTCTGAGAAAACCAGACCTCATTCTACTGGATGAGCCTACAAATCACCTTGATATTGAGTCAATAATGTGGCTGGAAGAGTTTCTCATAAATCAGGGGAAGGGGGTTGTTCTAATCTCTCACGACAAGTCTTTTGTAGACAGGGTCACAAACAGAACTATAGAGTTGACAATGGGCCGGATATATGATTATAAGGTAAACTACTCCCATTACTTAGAGCTTAGAAAAGAGCGAAGAGAGCAGCAACAGAAGGCATTTGACGAGCAACAGAAGATGGTTGCGGAGACTAGAGAGTTTATTGAGAGATTTAAAGGTACCTATTCAAAAACAAATCAGGTTCAGTCAAGAGTGAAGATGCTCGAAAAACTTGAGATGATGGAGGTAGATGAGATTGACACATCTGCACTAAGACTCAAGTTCCCGCCATCACCCAGGTCCGGGAACTTCCCTGTAATTGCAGACTCTGTCGGTAAAGATTGGGGATCTGCAAATATCTTCT
>Ga0351892_10029_pt1 | contig 57339 bp, 48 predicted proteins | sample TotcelFGM3001K14_FD_206763 | JGI IMG/M metagenome (GOLD analysis project Ga0351892, IMG submission 206763) | Enriched cells from coal bed in the Powder River Basin, Montana, United States - Total cells FGM rep3 HSBNCT.FGM.300.1.K14 ... | reverse complement strand
GAGAAAAATTGCCGCAGTGCGTAGGATGTGTCGGGAAGGAGAGCAGTTACGGCTTCCCCCAGAACTGTTCCACACACCATGCCAGCCACCGCGAGGAATACCCAGAATCCGGCGGGTCTGTCATGAAGCAACACGTCCCCCTTTTTCTTTTCACGCTATACTAAAAGATAAGCCTCACTCCGACAATACGCCGCTTCTTGCCAGATGCCCGTCGGTGAGACCGGCAGCCAGCCCCACAACGGCTCCTGACGCGGTTCCCCAGAGAGTTACCGGCAGTATCAGGGCATGCAGCGGGAGACCGGGCAGTACAAGGGAAGCAACACCCAGCTGGCTCCACACCGAAGCGCACGCCCCGCAGACGGAAACGCCCGTCATGGATAGAAGACAAGGATACCCCCTTGACACCGCGCTCATCACAAGCGCTGAAGCCACGGCACCGGCCAGCGAAAGAAGGAATGCCGGAGTGGCGAGGCTTCCGGTCAGAAGAGCCACCGCCAGGGCTCTGGTGGTGTTGAGTGCCATGGTGCGCCGAAACCCGAGACGTACGGAGCATATCACAGCCGGAAGGTTTGCGAGTCCCAGTTTCATGAAGGGAACGGGGCGCGGGATCATCGAATCGACGACACCAAGGGAGACCGCGAGCAGTATCAGCGCCGCGGTGAGCGGGATGCCGCCTCGGACAGGCAACTCTCCACCTCCTGGAAAAGCCTCCTGCTGTCGAACGTCCCCCGCGCTCTTTCCAGGGCACCCGCGGAAAGCCCGCTGCGCAGTTGAGCGTCGTACCGGATGCGGGTCACCGCTTCGGCCAGGGCCTTCGCGTTCCCCGGGGGCACCACGAGACCTGTTTTCATGTGAAGGTTAACCCAGGGCACACCTGTGGGCAGGTCGGTTGATATCACGGGGGTTCCACAGGCCATCGCCTCGAGCTGGACCATGCCGTACGCCTCGCTTCTCCTGTCGGATGGCAGGATAAGGGCCGCAGCGGTCCTGTAGAGCGCAAGGAGTTCATCGTCACCGGGATTGAGCACTATCGCGGCCGGCAGACCGGCGATCCTTTCCCTGATCCATCCCTCAAGGGGACCACCGCCCGCCAATACCAGGAGGGGAGGGTTCTCCATCATTCTCCATGCGTCCAGCAGGATATGGATGCCCTTGTAGGACCTGAACCTTCCGGCGAAGAGGAAATGCCCCCCCGGTTCTTCGCTCCCGGGTGTAAAATGGGAGAGGTCCACGCCGATGGGTACCACCCTGAGGTTGTCCAGTCCCGCCAGAAAGGGAGATGTCCGGGCGTAGCGACCGCTGGTGGCCAGAACAAGCGAGGCCCTGTTGAGGAACCTTCTGAGCAAAGGCCCGTACAGGGGAAGCAGGAATGCCTGCCTCACTATGTCGCTGTGGTAAGTGGCGATGAAAGGGGTCTTGCCGGGATCCATCAGTCTTGCCACCTCGGCCGTTGGAAGCGGGAGATGAAAGTGGGCAACATCGGGCCTCCACCGCTTCATGGCACTTCCGTACGAAAGCGATAAGGGGTTGGAAAGAACCCTTCCGAATGAGGGAAGCTCGATCACGCTGAAACCCGAGACGGAAGCTGACCTGTGCCTTAACCCCGAACCGGCCGTGATCACTGCGACTTCATGGCCCCTCTGCGAAAGAAAGCGGGAAAGGTCGTGAATGTAGCGCTCGATGCCTCCCGTCGCATAGGGGAACACATCCTTGTAAACCTGAAGGATCCTCATTCAATGCACTCCCGGTAGACGTCGGCCGTGTTGCGGGCCAGTTTCAGCTCGGAGAAGGAGGCCGCGAACTCCACCAGATCATCCGGTGAATGGCTGGAATCGAATTCGTCCAGCATGGCGCCCGCGAGGGACGTCGGATCGCCACCTGCGAACCTTGCCACGGAACCGTAGATCTCTCTCAGGGAAAGGGCCGGTCCGAGCACCGATGGCACTCCGAGAGCGGCGGCCTCAAGTGGTGGAAGCCCGAAGCCTTCGTAGAGCGAGGGGTAGACAAGGAAAGCGGCCTGGGCAACGGCAGAGTTCATCATCCGCCGTGAAAGTGGGCCGGTCCAGATGACCCCCGGTGAGTTTCCCACGGCTTCCCTGAGTTCCCGCTTTCCCCATCCCCACCGTCCGACGATGACAAGCGTGGAACCCGTCCTCGAGCTCCGCACGAGCCGCCACGCTTCCAGAAGCGCGGCGATGTTCTTTCTGGGCTCGATGGTGCATGCACAGACCGCGTACTCCCCTGTCAGCCCCATGGTTTTCCTGAAATCCACCAGTTCTTCCCTTCCCGGGCTTCCGTGAGAGAGGTAAACCGTTCTGACCCGGTCTTTGGATACTCCAAGCAGCCTCACCACCTCCCCCGCCGTGAATCCGCTGTCCGCGATTATCCGGCAGGCACTCCTGGCAATCCCGGGGAACAGAAGCCTGTAGTAGTGTCTCCTTAAAAAGGGAAACCACCCCGGATTGGCCAGGAACGCCAGATCGTGAACGGTTACGATCGTGTTTGCTCCGGGAGGCGCCGAACCGGCGAACGAAGGAAGATGGATGGCGCTGAAGCCCCTGGCGGAAATGGGTGTTGACACGAAGTCCCGATACGCCCTGGAGAGAGTTCCGCGGCAGTCGCCGCCCAGGGGGATCACCCAACCCAGCCCGGCCTGGGCGATCCCGTCCAGAAGCCTTTGAACGTAAACACCCGTTCCGCCGCGGTTTCCCGCTCCCGCGGCGTACAGGGCAACCTTGCCGTCATACTTCAAGTGAGCAGTCATCTCCGATGGAAATCGATTTCGGAGCCTGGCGGACATGCGTCCCCGCCCCCAGCATGGATCCCGTCATGAAGCAACCGTCGGCACGCGCTTCCGCCCCCAGAACGCTGTCGCGTATCACGCATCGTTCTATGACCGTCCCCTCTCCGACGCTCACATAAGGACCCACCACAGAGTCCTTCAGGATCACGCCCTGTCCGAAAGCGCAGGGCGGAAGGACAACGCTGTTCTCCAGCAAAGGGGTTCCTCCTCCGCCCCCCGAGTCCAGAAGAGCCCTGTTCGTGCCCAGAAGGGTATCGGTTGTGCCGCAGTCGTACCAGCTGTCGACCGCGATGGTCTCGAAGGCCTGACCGCCCTCAAGCATCAGCTGCATGGCATCGGTGAGCTGATACTCGCCCCTTGTCCTGATCCCGAGGCGCAGCAGATCATCGCACGCACGCATCAGTGACGGGCCGTCAGAGAAGTAGTAAACCCCGACTATGGCCAGGTTGCCCACGGGCTCCTTCGGTTTCTCCACCAGTCTGAGAACCCGGCCGTCAGGGTTTGTAACAACTATCCCGAACCGTTCCGGGTCATTGACCGGACAGACCGCCAGCATGTTTGCGGTGCAACCACGCAAACGCGCCAGGTCAGCTTTGAACAGAGTATCCGCAAGGGCAACCATGACCGGGCCTTCTTTCACGAGGTCCCTTGCGAGCCCCACGGCGGCTCCGAGCCCGTTTGCCTGCTTCTGTTCTATGAAATCAACGGTATGATCAGGATAGGTGTGTCTGGTCCAGTCCACCAGCATGCCTCCGAGGTAGCCAGTCACAAGCGTCAGCCTGTCCACCCCGATCCTGGTCAGGGAATCAATGAGATGGGCCAGGATGGGTTTTCCGGCAACCGGAAGAAGGGGTTTGGGTGTGGACCAAGTGTGGGGTCTCATTCTGGTTCCCATGCCCGCCGCGGGGATAATGCAGTGCATAGTTCTCTGCCTCTACTTCCTGATTCCCAGGTTTTCATCAAGGAGGATATCGGGATACCTCCCCGTGACCTGGGAGAATACCATGGCCCTGATCTCGCGCCCCGTTCCCAGCGCAAGGGCATTCAAGGCTATCTCGGCCGCGGATTCACTTGTGAAGACGCTTATCATCTTCTTTACCTCAGGGATCAGTGAGCAGGCAACGCTAAGCTCATCCACCCCCAGCCCCAGAAGGATCGGGACGGCCAGGGGGTCGCCGGCCATAATCCCGCAAACACCCACCCACTTGCCGTTGGCGTGGGTGACCTTCACCACATGGTCGATCTGGCGGAGCACTGCGGGATGGAAGGGGTCGTAGAGATCGGCCACCAGCGGGCTTCCACGGTCAACTGCGAGAGTGTACTGGGTGAGGTCGTTCGTGCCGATGGATACGAAATCGGCGTAGGGCAGCAGAAGGTCGAGAGCGGTGACGGCCGCCGGCGTTTCCACCATGAAGCCCACCTGCATGTTTTCGTCGAAGGGTATCCCCTCGCGGCGAAGACCTTCACATATGCCGGAAAGAAGCTGCCGGATCCTGACCATCTGTTCGACATGGGTTATCATGGGGAACATCATCCTTACGTTCCCGTTCCTGGACGCCCTCACAATGCCCCTGAGCTGATCACTGAACTCATCAGGGTTGTCGAGGCATATCCTTATGCCTCTGTAGCCAAGGAACGGGTTGGCCTCGTGGGATATGCCCGCCTTGAACTTGTCGCCGCCCATGTCGTAGGTCCTTACGAGAAGCGGGTCGGGAGCCAGGATCGCCGCAACTCCGTCGTAGACCCTGAAATGGTCTTCCTCGGTTTCCATGCCCCTGTTCAGAACCCTCAGGAACTCGGTCCTGAAAAGCCCGACTCCCCTGCCTCCGTACTTCCTGACAAGTTCCGCCTCCTGGGGGAACTCGATGTTTCCGGAAAGCTCGATGCCAACGCCATCAGCGGTCATCGCCGGGCTGAGGGCGTTTTCGGCTATGGTTCTCTCGGCTTCGATGTACCTCGCCCTTATCTCCAGGGCGAAGTTCAACTCGGCCTCGGTGGGGTTGACGATGACCTGGCCGTGTATGCCGTCCACCACGATTGTGTCTCGCGGGCTCACGACAGCGGTTATCTCGTCAAGGGCCACAACTGCCGGAATGCCCATGCTGCGGGCGAGGATCGCGGTGTGTGACGTGCTTCCGCCCCTGTCGGTGACGATGGCCACCACGAGGTTGGTGTCGATGCTGGCCATGTCGGAGGGGTCAAGGTCCTCGGTGACAAGCACCAGTGGTTCGCCCGACCTTGCCAGGGCTTCCTTCTCGGTGCCCAGGAGTTTCTCGAGAAGCCTTCGGCCGATGTCCCTGACATCCGCGACGCGTTCCCTCATGTACGGGTCGTCAAGGGCGATGAACCTGGAAAGGACCTCCTGAAGTACCGTGCTGACAGCGTACTCGGCGCATTCCATCCCGGGACGTATTCGCTCCTCCACATCCCTGTGGATCATCGGGTCCCGAAGAAGAAGCCTTAGGAACTCGAGGATCTGCCTGCCCTCGACGACATGCCCTATCTCGTCGGCAAGCCTTGAAAGGTCTTCATCCACGGAATCGACGGCTTCCCTGAGCCTTGCAAGCTCAGCGAGAGCCTCTTCGTCGGAGGTGAGTACCCGGCGCATGACTTTGAAATCCCGGACCTTCAGAAGGAAAGCCGGGCCTATGGCTATACCGGGAGATGCCGGAACTCCCTGAAGCCTCATCAGAGCATTTCCTCGCCGAAGCCTGTTTCTATGACGGCGCAAACGCCTTCAAGGGCCGAGTCCTCGTCGGGCCCGTCGGTTGCGATGGATATCTTCGTGCCCCCAGCAGCCGCGAGCGTCATGACGCCCATTATGCTTTTGGCGTTCACCTCATCCACGCCGTTTGAGATGAAAACCTCGCTTCTGTACTCGGATGCCTTTCTGACGATGAGCGCCGCGGGCCTGGCATGGATCCCCAGTTTGTTTGGAACAGTGAGCGTTCTGGTTTTCATGACGGATAGTCCGGTCCTCTCCTCTGTTGCAGCTTTTCAAGGAGTGTCTGGTTCAACTGTTCGGATGATGTGGAACCCGTGTTCTTTCTGCGTATGTTGAGCATGGCCGCCACCTCGAGAAGGACGGTCAGGTTGCGCCCCGGCAGCACGGGGATCTCGACAAGGGGAACGCTGAGGCCCAGGATCTCGGTGGTGAGGGTTTCAAGGCCGGAGCGATCCATCTCGCCCATGCGGTCGGCATCCACCAGGCGCACGACCAGATCGAGCTGCTGCCTCTCCTTGACGGCCCCCACACCGAACAGCTCGGGAACGTTCACGAACCCCAGCCCCCTGAGCTCCATGTGGTATCCGATGACGGGGTCGCCTGAGCCAAGCAGGGTGTCGCCATTCCTGCGGACGCTTACCGTGTCGTCAGCGATAAGACGGTGTCCCCGTTCTACAAGGCCCAGAACCGCCTCGCTCTTTCCTATCGCGCTGCGGCCCACACAGAGAACACCCTCTCCGAAGACATCCACCAGCGTTCCGTGAAGCACTTCCCTTGGAGCGAAAACCTCGATGAGAAACGCCGTAAGGTCGTTTATGAGGGGGGTTGTATCGCGGGGGCTGCGAAAGAGCGCCGCCCCCGCCTTCATGGAGGCATCGAGGAGTTCGGGAGGGACTCCCAGGCCCTTGGCCACGATGGAGCCTATCACGGGGAAGGAGAATACATTTGACAGCGCCCTGTTCCGCTTTTGGGGTTTCATCTCCGAAAGCATGGTTATCTCGGTCTCACCGAAGACCTGTATCCTGTGGCTCAGGAACTTGTGGGTGTAACCGGTAAGGCAGAGCCCGGGCCTGCTCACGTCCGGCGAGGTCAGCAGCCTGTCGAAGCCGAGGCGCCCCGTCAGGCACTGCAGCCCCAGCCTCACGCCGATGTGACCCACAAGGTCCTCGATGTTCATGCCCGATGATTCCGGATAACGGTCCTGCATTGAGGTATCAGCCTATCTTGTGGAGTTCCACCACCGATGTGGACCCGGCGCCCGTTCTGTAAGCGGCGCTTATCGCTCCCGTTTCCTCGTTGTAGAAGACAAGCATTTCTTCCCCGCCAACCTCGAGCTCCACCATTGCCTGGTAGGTGGAGAGGGATCTCAGCTTGACATGGTTGTCGATGGCGACAGGGCCCTTGAGTTCCGATTCGGCACTGGGTTCGTACAGGGAGACCGGGGCGGCTGAGACGTCGGTGTCCCGGTGAGGGTGATTGTGGCGCCTCTCCTTGAATCGGCGGAGCTGTCCTTCGAGAGAGGACACGCAATCGTCAAAGGAGGCGTACATGTCGTGCCCCCTGTGTTTGGCGTCAAGACGGAGCTGATCCCCTCTCATCTGGACATGGGTGGAGCAAATGCCCTTGGAGAGTTCCAGAATGACCTGGACATCGTCCAACCCATCGTAGTACCGCTCCAGCGAGGAAAGCTTTCCGTCGATGTGGTCCCTGAGCGCGTCGGTCAGATCGAAGTGCCTGGCGCTGATCTCGATGTTCATCTCGACTCCTCCCTGTTTTCCCGGACAGAAAAGACTAACCGCATGAACTGTCGCGGGTTTCGACAGACTTCACGCGGTTGTTTTCTGTTCGATGTCACGAAACAACTATGACGGTGTGGTTCGTACAGTGTCAACTCCCCCCGGTGTTGTTCTTTGGTTATCTTTGCGGCTGTTCACTGGTGAACCCGTTTCTTCTCCAATCCTTTTCCGGAGGCAGCGACATGAAGCCCCACCAACACGACTATACCGAACTGAGGGAACTTGGTTTCAAAGGCGGTCTGGAGACACACCAGCAGCTTGCCACGACTGGCAAGCTTTTCTGCCGCTGCCCGGCCAGGATACGCAACGACGACCACCATCAGGAGCTCCTCCGACACATGCGTCCCACCCTGAGCGAGTTTGGCGAGTACGACGGGACCGCTCTGATGGAGTTCAAGACGAAGAAACAGGTACACTATCTTCTCTACAACGACTCGGTCTGCACATACGAGATGGATGACACACCGCCCTTCAAGGCCAACCCCGAAGCCGTCTCCATTGCGCTCCGTCTGGCCATGATGTTCAACATGTCTCTGGTGGACGAGATCCACATTACCCGCAAGCAGTACCTTGACGGCAGCATTCCCACGGGTTTCCAGAGAACCGCAATCGTAGGGGTCAACGGGTGTATTCCCTTTCTCGGGCGGGAGCTGCATTTCATCCAGATGAGCATCGAGGAGGACGCGTGCCGCGAGGTTTCCGACATCGGGCACCACGTATGGTTCAGGACTGACCGGCTCAGCATCCCGCTTGTGGAACCCGTCACGGCCCCCGAACTCCAGACACCGCTGGAGATGGCTCTTGCGGCAAAACTCATTGGCGAGACCATGCGCTCCACCCATCTTGTAAGAAGGGGCATAGGCAGCGTTCGCCAGGATGTGAACGTTTCCATCCGGGGAGGGCACAGGGTTGAGATAAAAGGCGTCCCGAGGATTGCCATGATCGAACCCCTTTGCCGGATCGAAGCGTACCGGCAGAAGGCCCTTCTCGACCTCAGGGCAGACCTGGTCGCCTCCACCCTTCGCCCCGATGGCTTCAATGCCCTTCCGGTGCTTCTTTCAGACGAGCAGGCCGCGAACGAGGGCCTGCAGCCCACGGCGGGCCCTCAACGGGCTGCCGGTCTCGTTCTCAGGGGTTTTGCTCCATTCCTCTTCAGGCATATGCAGCCCGGACTGACCTTCCTCGACGAACTGGACGGAAGGGTCAGAGTCATCGCGTGCATCGAGGGCAATCCGACAGTTGCTCCCGGCTCGGAGAGGCTTCGCGAAAGTTTCGGCATTACTTCCGAAGACGCCCTTCTTGTGTTCAGGGGCACCCCGGAAGACATCGAAACCACCGGAAAGGAGCTTAACGCCCGAGTATCCGAAGCCTTCCAGGGGGTTCCCGCCGAAACCAGGCAGGCCCTCCCCGGCGGCAGGACAACCTTCGAACGGATCCTTCCGGGCGCGGACCGCATGTATCCCGACACCGATCTTCCCCCCGAACCCATCAGTCCCGACACTTTCCAGAAGCTCAAGGCCCTTCTTCCACCGCCTCCCTGGGAACGCCGGGACACATGGCGGTTGCTCGGTGTAAGCGATCACCTTGTGGACAGGCTTCTGAACCTCGAACTCGGGGACGAGTTCGAGGCCCTTCTGAAGAAGGTGGACTGGAAGCCTTCGGCTCTGGCCAACCTGCTCGCGGACAGGTCCAGGGCATCCAAAAGGGCCGGGTACGACTGGCACGGGGTCCTCGGAGCGGCCAGGGTGACAGGCACGATGGCGTGGGCCAGTGAAAGGCGAATCAGCCCCAGGGGGGCTCAGATGCTTCTCGACGCCCTGACAGGTGATCCCGGACTATCCCCCGAAGCGGCTCTCGAAGCCGTCAAACCTGATCGGGGCCCTTCAGACGGTTGAGCAGGGTGCGATAACTGATACCAAGAAGCTTCGCTGCCTTTGAACGGTTGCCTTCGCAACGTGAAAGGGCGTCGTGTATCATTTTGAGCTCCTGCTCGCGTGACACTCTGGCCGACTCTGAAAGCATGGTGCGGTCTCGTGCGGCTTCGTCCGGAACCTCCAGCATCTCACGGGTGATCTGGCTTCCCTCCGAAAGCACAGCGGCCCTCAGCAGGATGTTTCTGAGCTGCCTGACATTGCCGGGCCAGCTGCAGTTCAGAAGTGTTGCCATGGCGCCCGGGGCCAGCTCCCCTCTGCCCGCCAGGAAATGCCCTGCAAGGAGGGGTATGTCGTCACGCCGGTCACGGAGTGGCGGAATGTGTATCGTGAACTCACTCAGTCTGTAGTACAGGTCCTCCCTGAAGCATCCCTCGCGGGAGAGCGAAAGCAGGTCCCTGTTGCTTGCCGCAAGTACCCTGGCCTCGCTGCGGATCTGCCTCGTGCCCCCTACACGGGTGAACGCGCTTCCCTCGAGAACCCTGAGCAGCTTTCCCTGAAGTGTCTGATCGAGATCCCCTATCTCGTCAAGGAAAATGGTTCCGCCCGCAGCCATTTCGAACCTTCCTGCCCTGCTTTCGAAAGCCCCCGTGTAAGCTCCCTTTTCCGCGCCGAACAGCTCGCTCTCCAGAAGGTCCCGCGGGATGGCGGCGCAGTTCACGGGTATGAAGGGGCCAGCGCTCCGGGGGCTCATCCTGTGGATCCTTTCCACCAGGAGTTCCTTTCCCGTGCCGCTTTCCCCTGTGACAAGAACGTTCAGGTCGCATGCGGCGGCGGAATCGGCCCTTCGAAGGACAGCCACAAGCGCCGGGTCCCGGCCGATGATCTCGTGGCCGTAACCGCTCCCGAGGCCGGACAGCCTTGAAAGCAGGTCGGCGAGATCGAAGGGTTTGGTTATGAAATCACGGGCGCCCGCCTTCATCGCCTCGACGGCCATGTCTATGGTCCCGTAGGCCGTCATGAGCATTACGGGCGTTCCCGGCGGTGTTCTGGAAAGAACGAGCAGGCCGTCTTTCTCGCCCGGAAGGCAGACATCGGTGAGGACCGCGTCAAAGGTGGATGACGCCAGGGCCCTGAGCGCGTTCGCGGAGTTCTCGGCCTCGGTCACGTCCCAGCCGTCCTCTTCGAGGGCCGTGCGGAGCATGGTCCTCATGCCCCTCTTGTCCTCCACAAGCAGAATGCGTCTCACCGCAAATCCTCCTCTGGAAGGGTGATGACAAATGAAGCACCATTGCCGGTGTTCTTCGCGATCATTCTGCCGCCCATTGCAAGGATTATCCTTCTGCTCACGGTCAGTCCTATCCCCATGTGCCCCTTTTCCCTCCCAGTGGAGTAGAGCGGTCTGAAAACGGTTTCGGGCGGGTCGGGAAGACCGGGGCCCGTGTCCAGCACCTGGATGGTGAGCGGCGCGGGGCCATCCATTGTCACGGTGACATCATCCTTTCCGCAGTGTTCGAGGGCATTCTCCAGAAGGTTCCTGACACAGCGGGCAAGAAGCACCGTATCGGTCCGGTAGACCCCTTCATACGAGCAGGTGCACCGAAACGAAACACCGGAGGAACTGCACTCATGTCTGACGCAGGAAACGACCTCATTCCACGGGACGGGTATGAACCTTGGCCCCTCACCGCCCCTGGCAAGGGTTCGGAAAGCGTCGACGACACAACTCGCCGAATCCAGTTCGAGCCTGGCCTCGTCAATGAGTTTCCGTGATCTGTCGTCGGGCGCGCCCCGGCTCAGGAGGTCCAGAAAACCCCTCACCGCGCAAAGGGTGTTCCCGATCTCGTGGACGACTCCGCCCGAAAAGGCTCCCAGGTCGGCCAGGGCCCTTTCTTCCGCCAGACGTCTCTCAAGGAGCAGTTCGTCAGAAATGTCCGTGGCGGTCACTATCAACTCGCCTCCGGAGTGGGTCAGCGTTTTGACCCTGAACGACCTTCCATCGAGTTCCACCTCCCCTCCGGGAGTTTCCGCCGCGGCGCCCAGAGGGGTTCGGGAGTAAGGGAACGGTTGTCCCCTGTCATCCTCCGTCAGGCCGTAAAGCTCCTTTGCCCGGGCGTTCATGAGAAGGAGCGTTCCCGATGAGTCCACAGCGGCCACCGCTGAATCAAGCGTTTCCAGTACGGCGCCCGCCCTGCTTTCCGCCAGCTCCGCCCGTGCCACGGCCAGCTCACGCATGCTCTCCAGTTCCCTTTCCCGGCGGGCAAGAAGCTCGATGATTTCGTGAAAGGAGACCGACGCGGTCACTGGATCGTTCCCGCTGCCGCTTCTGTAACTGTCGGCCTGGACGAGCAGCCTTCTAAGGGGGTCGATGACCCTCGAACGAAGGTATGCGGGCATTAGAAGGGCTGTCAGGGCGAGAGCGAGGCATATCGCGCCAAGTCCATAGAGAATCGGGTCGGCAAGGAAGATCGCGGGGGATGACGCGCGAAGAACACCAACCGCGCCGGATGCCCGTGCGGAAATGTATACCCAGTCACCTGATCCCAACTCTTCAGGGCCCAGGTCGGGGTATGCGTACAGTGCAGCTCCGGTGCTGTCAGTGAACACCGCCGCTGCAAGGGCTTCGGACGGGACCAGGCCACGGCAGGCGGCCTCGAGGCCGGCCTGGTCGGGATGGGCACCCATCTCCCCCGCTATTTTGGCCGCAACTCCGGTCGCGTGTGAGGTTGACCATCTGCGGTGTTCCCCCCTCATGAGGAACAGAACCATGAAAACTATCAGGACGGCGAGTGCAGAAGCCCCTGCCACCAGTCCGGCCAGAGCCTCGACACCGAAGCCGTAACGTTTCTTAGTGGTCATTCCGGACCCTCAGGTACTGTGCGTAGCCGTTCGTGAATGCGGTGTTCCCCCTCAGACGGGCCAACGCGAGGTGAACGGGCAGCCAAGCCCTCGTTCCGGCACGCATGCGCGGCTCGGTACACCATGAATCCATGAAGATGAAGCGGTTGCGCTCCCGCAGGGTTTCGCTCTCGATGCTTCTGCCCATGGTTGCCGCGTGGTCGTGCATTACACCGGGACCTTCGTACCTGGCCATGGCCATGCCCGATCGTGCCAAACGCGCTCCCATGTCGGCATCCTCCCAATAGATGGGCGCGAACCTGGCACTCAGCCCTCCCAGTGAGAACCAGGCGCTTCTGCGCCAGAGGGCGCAAGCGCCGGAGGGATAGGGGTGACCCGCTCCCGGCGCCGTGAAGGCCAGTCCCCTCCGGAAACCCCACTCCATCGAGCCGTCATCGGTTCCGTCGGGCCGCATGATCCTCGGGACGGCAACAGCCACGCCTGACGGTGCGTCTGAAAGCCATCGGGCCACTCCCTTCAAGCAGCCGGGTTCCGGTGTGACATCGTTGTTGAGCAGCATGAGGAGATCGGATGAGGTCGCCTCCATCCCGGCGTTCACGGCGTGGCAGAACCCCGGGTTTTCGTTCCGCGCCAGGACTTTGACGGATGGATAATCCCTCTGCAGGGCTTCCGTGGAACCGTCGGTGGAACAGTCGTCCACCACCACCACTTCGATGCCGCCATCCTCAAGCAGTACGGGAAGCTGTTTCTTCAGGAACTGCAGGCCGTTCCGGGAAGGTATCACGACCGACATCCCCATGTTCATTTCCACGCCTCCATCTCGAACCAGTCGAAGTACACTGGGGCCCCTCCTTCCGGGATCGTTACTGTTGCCGGACCCTGGAGTTCGAGAGAGTGTTCCCTGAACTCACGGTTCTCGGGCCGCTCGGGCATGGTGGAACCCCTTCGCAGGGGACTGAAGGTCGTGGGCATGGGCATGAGGCAGGTCTGGACATCGATGGTGTCTCCCGCTGCAACGAGCCTCGCCCCGGGTTCTCCCGAGGCTCTGAACTCGATCCTGCCGCCGGGCAGGTACAGCCGCTGAGCGGGATGGTCGAGCACGAGGGTGCGCTGCTTCGAGAAGAACCAGTGGATCCTCTCCCCCGGATCGGGGTTCATTGGGTAGATCATTGCTCCGTGAGCGAAACGGGCCCCCGCCTCTTCCGCTTCGAAGCGTCCCGGATGGGGCGGAATGGCAAGCACCAGGGCGCCTCCGGCAAGAAGAACCTTCAGACCGGTGTCACTGTCACGCCTGACGAGAAGGATCGCGGCCACCGTGAACGCGCTCCAGAAAAGCAGGGCAAGTTCAGACTGGCGAACCATGGATACCCCGTGCGAGGCGGCATTGATGAGTTCCATCAGGTTGTCCCTTCCCGATGCCAGGTTGAACCTTGAGATGGGCACTGCGGCAAGCAGCGAGGAAACACCGACGGAAAGACAAATGAGAAGCCGTGACGTCCTTATCTCGAGAACCATGGAAAGCGACGCGGCAAGAAGGGGAACCAGGGGCAGGAAGACCCTGGACGCAGGAGCGGGAAGCCCGTGCCAGCTCTCCCCGCTCCAGGCCAGATGGACCGCGATGTAGAAGAATGCGGGAAGGGCGAGCCTTCCGAACAGATTTCCGGCGGATTTTCTGAGTAGCGGCATGCCGACCATTGCGGCGATGACCCATGGTGCCTTTGGAAGCAATCCCGCCTCGCCGTCCAGAAGCATCTCGAAGGCCGAGCGCAGAAGCATGGAAGGCCGCCTGAAAAGGTTCATCCCGATGAACGTGATGGTTTCCGAGGTTCCGTACCTTACCCAGAGAAGCCCTCCGTTCAGGAGAACTCGGTCGATCACGATCAGAAGCGCCGTGAGGGCAATGACCGCGAGGGGGATCAGAAGCCTCCTTCGGTAGCCGTGGTTGTTCTCGATGTACCAGCACACGAACATTCCGGCCGCTGCGCCTGCGTAGCGCATCTTCAGGGCGACAAGGAAAGCCCCAAGCAGAAGGGTGCCCCAGAAACCCCTGCGTCCGCCGGGCAGAAGCGCGAAGGCGCAGATGGCCGCTGCTGCCGTCCATCCCGTCAGTGCCGGCCCCAGCAGAGTGAAGCCGGGCATAAGAAGGGCCGCCATGACTGCCGTCATGCCCGGGGAGGGCACTCCCCCCCTTGCAAGAAGGAGGCGAAGCATGAGAAGGCATGCGATGAGGGGCAGAAGCCCCATGATCCTTATACCGACGGGACCGAAAGGGATTCCGGGGGCAATGATGAGGGGGTAGAGAGGTGTGTGGTGGCTGTCTCCCGGAGCGGGGTCGCCGGGTCTCGCCTCGAAGCGGTAGCGGTCCGTTCCAGTAATCTCCGAGGCGATCTCAGCGAAACGGACCTCGTCCGAGGTGAAGGGAACACTGGTGATCATCAGAAAGGCAAGGGGCAGGATCGCTCTGAGTATTCCCATGCGCTGCCCCGCCACGGCGAAACCCATTACCAGAAGACCTGAAACCGCCGCGGCCGCGGCCCCCTGCCAGCCCCACGGGACAACCCGCCAGAACAGAACGAAGACCGTGAAAAGCGCCATGGAAAGAGCCGCCGGCACTATCTTTCCGCAACCGTAAGAAAGCAGTGAACAGATCGCCCACGACAGGGGAAGCATGCGCCCCATCCCCCCGGGGTCGGGCATTCCCGCCAGGCGCCAGGCCAGGAACACCCAGACACCCGCCGCAAGGCACGCCAAAGGAGCCTTCAATGCCTGCCTGTTCACCATTCGGCCTCCGCCCAGACGTGTGCAACGGGATGGGTGAACGGCCGGGGCTCGCGGAGCGGCAGTATGAAAACCGAATCGGAGGGCGCAAGGGCCAGTCGAAGGGTGTGGAAACCCGCGGGAAGGCATATTGAATGTTCTCCCGCAATGACCGTTACTACTGGAAGTGAATCCCGCACCCCTCCGCACTGCAGTTCGAGCGCAATGGTGTATTGATGGGGCACGGGCGGAGCCAGAACGGCGCCATCCGTTCCCAGTGTAACGGGGGAAAGCTTCCACCAGGCGTGCCCCTCCTCGAGAAAACACCGGGCCGGCGCGGGCGACGAAAGGGTCCGTGCCGGCAGGAAGCCAAAGCCAAGAAGCAGAACGGCGGAAACGGCAGCGAGAACGATCCTGGCTTCCCTTGAGTCGATCAATGATGCAACGGCGCAAACCGCAACGACAGGAGCCGCCTGTGTGGAAGGATTTGCGAGTACCCACGCCGAAACCGCAAGCCAGCCGGCGATCCTTCCCGAAATGCGGCGTGAGGAGAAAGCGGATAGAACACCAGCGACGGCGGCCAGCGCGGCCCCCGTCAGGGACGCAGTGGCGCACAGCAGGATCATCAGCCCCGGTATGAAGAACGGATTGCCGGCCAGTGTTGAGACCGCCACCGCCGCAAGGGGAAGGGCAAGCCACTCCGGGGAGAAACCCCGGAACAGAACGATGCCCAGCCAGACTGCGATGCCGGCCAGGGCTATCGCCAGTTCACCCTTGTGAAGGGGTGTCGCCAAAGGTCACCTCCAGCCGTGAGTCGGGTCGGTCGCAGAAAATGTACGACAATCCGCCTTCGGTGAGAAGCCTCAGCTTAATGGCCTCCCCGGCCTTCACTGTGAACGTTTCCCTCAATGTCCCGCGGTCATCGCACATACCCCCCGTAACAGCGGCTCCCCGAGAGAGCAGGGTCACGCAGGCCCCTGTGGCCGGAAACACGCCGTAAGGTGAGAGAGTTGTGCCCAGAAAGCCGGGGCCGAGGGGACCGGGCCTTGGAAGCGGATGGTCGGAGGGGTTTCCGTGGAGGCCGGAAAGTACATCCCGGGGCAGCTCAACGGGATCCACCCCGGCCCGCATTTCTTTCCTGAGAACACGAAGACGCTCGATCCATGGCTTTCCGTGTCTCAGAAGGACCAGTTCTATCCTTGCCTCCCTTGCCAGGAAACCACGCGGCAGTCTTCCGCCACCAAGGAACCTTCGTGAGAGCCTGACCGATGAGGCAAGTTCCCAGAGGGACGCGCGGAACCTTTCGCTGGAAGCCCCGATCATGTGAATGGCCGAAGCGCGTCTGAGAACCGAGAACCGCCATCCCAGGACCCGCGCGCGAAGACAGAGGTCTGCGTCCTCGAAGTACATGAAGTACCCCGGGTCGAAGCCCCCTGTTGCCCGAAATGCCTCGGTGCGCCAGAGCGAAACGGCGGCGGATACTGCCGGAGGGGCAGAAACGGCATCGCCCGCGATTCTTTCCAGGTGCATGAAACGGGCATCCCACGCCTCACCGCAGGGTGTCACGTACACACCGCTCGAAGCAGTGACAAGGGGCCATTTCCAGGCTCTGATGAGGGGTTGGGCACCCGCAACCGATCCATTCTCTTCAAGGTGGGCAACGAGCATCCCGAGCGATCCGGCTTCGATCCTGGCGTCACTGTTCAGAAAAAGGATGTAAGGCGTTTCGACCAGCCGGACCGCTTCGTTGTTGCCGTGCCCGAATCCCATGTTCCCGCCGGAGATTACCCTGGCGCCGGGAATCATGTGGGATGCCATGGCAGCCGAGTCGTCTCTGGATGCGCTGTCGTAGATGACGGCAGGTGTTCCCAGCCCATTGATGGTATCCGCCAGTTGAGACAGGATGCCGGCGTTGTTGTGAAGGACGGTGACCACAGTGACAGTGCCCGATGAGTTCATCTGTGCCACACCCATACGCTGTCCTGCGTTGAGCCCGAGGGGAATGCCGGGGCGTAGAGGGAATCGTAAAGAAGCCGCTGTTCTGGCTCAAGAAGCATCCTGTGATACAGGGCCGTTCCAGCTGAAGTGGCCAACAGGGCATCAGTTGTTACGATAGATGAATCACCCATTAGAAGGCCACTTAATTGTGCATCTTCAAGGGCGTTGGAACCTCCCCTGGCAAGAAAGGCAGTAAGGCGGGGCTGCCCGTGACGGGTTTGATAGTATGCAGTGATGCGGGTCATGCAGCCCGCCGGAAGGTCGAGGACGGGACCGGTTGCCTGAAGGCACGCTTCGGGGATCGCAGCCGAGACTGTGGGAAAGGCCGGGATGAAAAGCTCGAAAACGACAAGGAAAAGAACGATGCTTCGCAACAGGGGTTTCATGCTGCCGTACGCGACACCCGCTGTCACGGCGGCAATCACCCCAGCCAGCATCGAGATCCTTGCTGGAACCCTGGCGTTTGCCAGAAGTGAAAGCCTTGCCGGAGCCATCCAGGGCAGAACGTATGGCGTGGGGGTTCCACCGACCTTGAGCAATGGCCCAAGACTGAGAACGACAAGCGAGAGCATGATCAGGGTGAGGGCCCAGCTGCGTTTCCGCGCACACACCCCTGCGAACACAAGCAATACGGAAAGGCCGAAGGAGACATTACCCTCAAAGGTGTTGGGCATCCAGGTGTGCTTCAGGGGAAGTGAAAAAACCGCACCGGCGAGCCCGAAGGGCGAGGGCATGAGATAGGAAACGGGTTCCGCGCTCCAGTGTACAGCCTCGATCCATGTCATGGTATCGGTGACTAACCCGCCTCCGCGCGGGATGAACCATGCAGATGCAAGCGCGATGCCAAGTGTGATCGATGCAAGGGCGCGAAGGGCCCTTGTTCTCGTGAATCCGTGTTTCAGCAGGATCATTGCCGCGATCGCTCCCAGAAGGACGAAAACAACGTGGTAGAAACTCTCGAGGGTGGCCAGCCCGGCGCAAAGACCGGCAAAGGTCAGCCCGCGTCCCCGTTTTAGGTAATCCGTGAAGAAGAAGAGCGACAGCATACCCCAGCCCAACTGGGCCAGCATGTAGTGCTGGTAAAGGTGCCCCGCCCTCGAAGGCATGAGGGCCGCAATGAAACCGGCCAGAAAAGCGCCGTCCCAGCCCGCTCCCCACTGACGGGCGATGAGGACGCCGGCCGCGAACACCAGGGCGGTACCTAAAAAGAGGGCGGTGTTGAGGGCCGAGACCGGGTCGCCCGCAAAGAGAGGGTTGGCCAGGGCCGCAGTGGAAAGCCATCCTATGTTGTGCATGGACATCGAAGCGCCCCGGGGATGAAAGACAAGGGGACAGAACATGGGGTCCTGTGAGTCCGCAAGAGCCCTTTCGGTCCACCAGAAGTGCCATACAGCGTCGTAGACGTCCGAATCGCCCTGCGCGACGACATCGGCGGGGTCTGCTGGAAGCCCGACGGGTGACCCCTCTCCCGAGAGAAGCAGCCCAGCCCACGGAACCAGCACTGCGGAAAGCGTGACAAGGATGGTCAAGGGAACCGTCAGAGACCTGGACAAGGCCCCCCCCCCATTCCCTTCGGACGAAAAAGGTGAGCCATCGAGCAGTTCCAGGAACGCTCCTTTGAAAACAGAGGTGTCCGACTGTTCCGCCGCGTACTTCGCCCCGTGTGAGGAAAGCTCCCGCATGATCGAGGGTTTGGAGAGAAGGTACCGGGCTGCAGCAATGGCTGAATCGGGAAGGTCGCGAGTTGAAACCCTGAGCACTGCTGATGACGGTATCCCGGTGAATGCTCCCGAATCGCTGGTGATCGTTGGCACTGACGCCCTGAGGAGTTCGAGCAGGCTGCCAGATGTCTCTCCGCACGATCCTTCCCTCAGGTCGAGCGCGATGCGGAAAGTTCTGATCATCGACTGGAACCCGGCCTCGGGAAGACGCCCCGTAACCCTTACCCATGAAAGCCCCGGATCGGGCCAGCCGGCGCCAACAGCCAGAAGCACGGCGTCGTGGTTAGACCTCAGTGCCGAAACCACCGAGATGGCGTGCTGCCAGCCCCTGCCGTACCCGAAGCTTCCAGCCACTCCCACCACCGGCTCCCCTTCCGGAGAGACGGGCGGCGGGGGCAAAACACCGGGCAGTGGGTCGAGCGGGTGACCGAGAATGGTAATCCCCTTGTCGAAGCCCGCCGCAAGCAGGGTTGCCCCGGCCCCGGTGTTCAGACAGGCGATGGCGCTGCACCAGCTCGCCACCCTTTTGAAAAGGGGATTGGTCCGAAGCCTTGCGTCGTACTCTTCCCGGCTTATGGCGGGTCTGGCCATGACCCTGGCGACCCTTTCCGCTTCCATGCCGTAATCGTACTCGATGTGCCTTCGGTACTCGGCCCAGTCTCCGGTCGTATCGGCCATGTGTCTGAGCAGGTGGTGGAAATTCGTCTCGTGGAAAATGCCGCCCCCCCCCCATTTTCGAAGGGCGTGGAAGACTTCGGAGCAGTGCGTGGAGTTGCCGAGCTGGAACACCCTGTGTGCTGGAAGGTCTGAAGCGCAGGGCTCAAACTCGGACAGGGGGATGCAACGGAATCCGGGAAGGGCCTGACTTCCCGGTGTGAATGCCACGGTCCAGTCGACCGCGTCACGGGTGATTGCCAGAATTCGCGCGGCATAAGTTGCAAGACCTGTTTCGAGCGGCGGAAGAGGGGTAACGAGAAGAGCCTCGCGCCTCACCGGACACCGCGCCAGGTTCGTAGCCGGAATGCCCACAGCTGAACCCACAACTCCCATATTGCGCCGAATCTGACGAACGCGAAAAAACCCCTTCGCGACGTCTCGAAACTGACAGTGCCGGCCCTTCTTGGGTAGTGTGAAACCGGGACCTGAACAACCCTGTACCCCATTCCCCTGGCCAGCGTCAGTATCTCGAAGTCTACGGTTCCGCTTGTGGAGAGGGGCTTCACTCTGTCGAAAATGCTTCTTCGATAAAGCTTGAACGAGGCGTCCACATCCTTGAAGCCCCTCATGAAGAGCATCAGTGTGACAACGTTCCAGCCCAGGGAGTAGATGAGGCGCATTCCCGGGTCCCTGCGGCGTCGGCGGAAACCCGATACAACATCCGCCCCGGACCTTATGTCCCAGAGAAGCTCAAGCTCATCGAGATCGAACTGGCCGTCGCAGTCAGTATAGAAGACCCACGGGTAACGGGAGTTCAGTATCCCCGTTCTCACGGCGCTTCCGAAACCAAGGTTGCGCTCGTGGTCGACAAGCCTGACCCTCGGCTCGAGTTGTGACAGCTCAAGGGTCATCTCCCTTGTCCTGTCAGTCGAGCCGTCATTAACCACTATCACTTCCCAGTGCGACCCTGCGACCGCCGCAAGAACCCGGCAGGCATTCGATACCATGAAGGCCACGTTTTCCTCCTCGTTGTAGGCGGGGAGGAACAGACTGATACCTTCCAAGCGGTTCAGCCCGTATACGTGGGGGCCGTCTTGGGTGACCTGCCCTTTTTGACAAGGTGATAGTGGGCGTAAGTCATGGGAGTGGAGTCGCTCAGTATCCCGGAATCCAGAACCTCCCCGAGGAACAGCGTGTGGGTCCCGCAGTCGAGGCTGCCGATTATCCTGCCCTCGAGATAGGCACAGGCGTTCTCGGTCACTATGGGCACACCCGTCGTTCCGGTCATTGTTGCTATGCCCTGCATCTTGGGGTACTCGCGGCCGCACCTGAAACCGAAACGGCCGATGAATACCATGTCGGCCTCTTCGGTGATGACAGATACGGAAAAAAGGCCGCTTTTCATGAAGAACTCGTGGGTGTAGTTCTGTTTGTTGATGCTGATACCCATTCTGGGAGGTTCAGAGGTGATCTGAAAAACCGTGTTTGCGATCTGTGCGTTGCACTCGCCTTCGGGGCCCGAGGCCACCACGTACATCCCATAGCTGAGTTTGTGAAACGCTCTGGTGTCCATTTGGTTACCCTTCTCTATATGGGCTGTTTGGTCAGCCCGGCCTGCACGCCGGGCAGTAGCCGGAGAACAGAAGCTGCACACCAGCGACTTCGCAGCCGTAAATGAATCCGGGGTACTCGAGGGAAACCCCGGCGCCGGTTGCTGGCACATCCCTGAGAGTGTGGCAGCCCTGACAGAGAAAATGGTGGTGAGGCATGGTGTTGGCATCGAAGCGGCATTCAGGGGCGCCGGTGATCGCAGTGACCAAACCGGCCGTCACCATTGCTTCCAGATTTCTGTACACAGTTGCAAGGCTGATGGTAGGCATGGTTTCGCGAACGCGCTCATGGACTACCGAAGCGCTGGGGTGATCATGGGTGCGGCTGAGGACTTCGGCTATCGCCTGCTTCTGTGCGGTGCATCTTCCCCGAGGCATTGGTTCCCTTCATGAACGAAGACGGTGTACGATAATCAAAGCCGCCGTGGAAGGGTATCTTTCCGCCGGGGCCAAGGGAGAGGATCAGGCGCACGAGCCGTCGTGATGCCCCACCGTAAAAGCCGTGCCTCGTGAGTCCGAAGCGTTCAAGACGTCAAGGTCGAGAAGGTCGCGGATGATGGCTATCGTTCTGTTCTCCGCCGTGCGGCCTTCGTCGATCACCCTGGTGCCACGCAGAAGCATCATTCCCTGTGTGCCGGCCCTGCTGGTGGAGACGGTTCTGTACAGCACGCCCGCTCCGCTGGCCTGACCTGAAAGGCACCAGACCCGTTCTGACAGGACGGCCGTTGCGCCCGGACGCCTGACATCCAGCAGAATGGCGACCCTGTCACCGTCCTGGAAATGAACCCTGACCGGGCTGACCTGCCGGCCTCCCGTTTCCTGAGAAACAAACCAAGTGTTCATGTGTTTACCTCCTTGGGCATACATAGCGAATTCAGACCGCAATGTAAACATCTGTATAGTATCAGAGGCATGAAGAGGGGGTGGCCGGAGCCACCCCCTGCGTTGCCTAGCGCGTGCCTGCGGTTTTGATCAGTCTTGTCACGAGGGTTTCGGAGCTGTCCGAGACCCTTGCGAAGTAGATGCCGGGGGAGACCGACTGCGCGTTCCAGAGGTAGCTTCCGGAGAAGGGCGCGGATTCGACCGTTCTTCCGAAAATGTCGAATAGCAGGATCTGTGCGTCCGCGAAGCCTGACCCGGTTATGAGGACTGAACCGGTGAAAGGGTTTTCGCTTACCGTAAGGGTTACGGGTTCCATCGAAGAGGAGTGGCCCCCGGCTGTCCCGGTCGTTACGTCGATCTGGTAGATCGTGTCATTGTCGGGGTTGCTGGCCCAGATATGCCCCCCGGAGTCTACGGCAAGTCCACGGGCCGCTGAGATGACCGATCCCTCGATGTATCCCGCGACAACACCGCTGGTGTTGTATGCGATTATCGGGCTGTCCGCGTTGTCGCGTGCGATCCATACACCTCCGCCGGAGAGGAATGCGATGTCATGGTAGCCTGTGCCAAGTCCCGGGAAAAGGGTCATGTAGCTGCTGACCGCACCCGCCGTGGTGAACCTTGCCACAACCGGAGCGCCCGAATAGTTGGTTCCGAGAATGTAGATGAAGTTCGAATCGAAGCATGCGCCCGTCACCGACGAGCTGAGGGGGCTGCCTCAACAGTACGAGTCGAAGGTGCCCTGAAGCACTCCCGACTCGTCGTACTTGTAGACCTTGCCATAACTGGAAGCGTATGTCATGGGGGTGTAAAGCACCGAAGCGCCCCACGCCAGGCCGCTGGGTACAGGGTTGTAGGATGGGGTCTGATCGGTGATGTAGAACGAGGAAAGCACGTCTCCGTCAGTGGGGTCCAACTGGTAGACGTACTGGGTGGTGCCGTCAATCGCCCAGAGGTGGCCGTTGCCCCAGGCCAGGCCGCTTATGCCCGTGTCCGGGGCGTCGAAGCTGTTCAGCACCGTGGCGGCGAACACGGTGAACGGCAGAAGAAACACACACGTAACAACACCACGCATTCCCGGTACCTTCCTTTCGGTTCATGAAACGTCTCTTAGGTAACTTTACCTGACTGGCAGTGTGTTGTCAATTGAGACAGGATGCCTCAGAGCTTGTCCCGGAGGCTGTAGAGAAGCTCTATCGCCTTGAGCGGGGTCAACGTGTCTGGGTCGGTGTTCTTTATCTCTTCGAGGACCGGATGGGCGGGATTGGAAAGCGGCAGGGAGAGCTGACCTTCCCCGGCGGCTCCCGAGGGCAGCAGATGCCGGCCGGCCTCAAGGTCGGAAAGGACCCGTGCGGCCCGGCGGATGACGGAGGCCGGAACACCGGCCATGGAAGCGACATGGATCCCGTAGGACCTGTCGGTGGCGCCGTCCTCCATCCTGTACAGGAACGCCACCCCCTCCCCCGTCTCCCTTACGAGCACATTGACGTTGGCGGCTTCGCGAAGCCGCGAGGCCAGGGCCACCAGTTCATGGTAGTGCGTAGCGAAGAGGACCATGGGCCTGTGTTCCCCGTGGTCATGAAGGTACTCCAGCATCGCCCAGGCAAGTGAAAGGCCATCGAAGGTGCTGGTACCCCTGCCAACTTCGTCCAGTACGGCCAGGCTTCGACTTGTGGAACCGTTCAGTATGGAGGCGGCCTGCGCCATCTCCACGAGGAATGTCGACTGCCCCCTGGTGAGGCGGTCCGCCCCGCCTATCCTTGTGTAAAGCCTGTCCATGGGGCTGAACACCATTCTCTCCGCCGGCACGTATGACCCGGTCTGAGCAAGTACCAGGGTCAGGGCGGCCTGCCTGAGTATGGTCGATTTGCCCGCCATGTTAGGCCCGGTGACTAGAAGTATCCTTCTGCCGGGTTCGAGAAGGATCGAATTCGGGACGCATTCGCCGGCCGGCAGGAGCTTCTCCAGTACAGGATGCCTGCCCTCCACTATCTCAAGCCTGGGTTCAGTCGCGAGTTCCGGCATGCACCAGCGGCGTTCAACCGCAAGAGCAGCCAGTGACGCCACAACATCCAGAGAAGCAATGACCCTTCCGGTCTCCGCTATCCTGAGAAGGCTTTCGGCGACCCGGTTCCTGACTTCCTGGAAGAGTCTTTCCTCCAGGGAGGTTGTCAGTTCCTCAGCCCTGATTATCCTCCCCTCCCATTCCTTGAGTTCCGGGGTTATGAAGCGCTCGGCCCCCACGAGGGTCTGCCTGCGGGTCCAGTTCTCGGGTACCTGGGCTAGGGATGACCGGGAAACCTCGATGTAGTAGCCGAAGACCCTGTTGTAACCGATGGTCATCCTGGCGATGCCTGTGTTCCGCTTCTCCCTCTCGACCATGTCCTTCATCCATTCCCGGCCGCCGGACCTGACCTCTCTGAGTTGATCCAGTTCGGCATTTGCCCCCGCGCGGATGACCCCGCCGTCGGATATCCTCGCGGGCGGGTCGGGACTGATGTTCTTGTCGATGAGGGCCGCTATGTCGTCCAGAGTGTCCATCCCTGCCGCGCGGAGCAGTATCGGGTTTTCTGAAGAAGCCAGCAGTCCCGCTATCTCGGGGAGCTCCTCAGCGGTTCTGCAAATCGCCCTCAGGTCGCGGGGAGTCGCGCGAAGGGAGCCCAGGCGGCCGGTCTGCCGGGCGAGGTCGCAACACGCTTTCAATCGGGAACGGAGTGGCTCGGTCAGGGAGTTTTCCATCAGTTCGGCTATCGCCCTGTACCTGGAAGTGATCGTGCCGGGATCCATTGGAGGAGCGGAAAGCCACTGTCTCCAGAGCCTTGCGCCCGCAGCCGTGACCGTGCGGTCCGTAACGTCGGAGAGAACCGCTTCCTCTTCTCCCGGAACTCCGCGCGTGATGCCAAGACTGATCGCGGTTTCACCGTCTATCACCAGGGATTGGTCCCGTCGGTAGCTCCCCGCGAACTGGAGATGCGCGAGTCCAGCCCTTTTGGTCTCCTCGAGGTACGCCAGGAGGGCTCCCATGGCGCCAAGCAGGGCCGGGCTCTCCGTGAGTTGGAAACCCTCGGGGGCGCCCTTTCCGAACCGCTGTTCCACAAGCCTTCTTCCGTGGTCCGTGTCGAACTTCCACCTCTCCAGCTCTGTCAGCTCGCAGCCTGCCGGAACGGAAAGACTGGTTCCAGCCGGAAAGAGGATTTCCCTGGGAGAAACCCTGGAAATCTCCGATTGAAGAAGACCCGCATCCATGCTGCTCGAGCGTATCTCCCCGGTGGACAGGTCGCACAGGATCAGCGCGGACACGCTGCCCGACGTCGCCGCGGAGGCCAGAAGAACGGTCTGCCCGGGATCAAGGCTTTCACCGCTTATCACGGTGCCCGGGGTCACGACCTCAATGACGTCCCTGTGAACCAGCCCCTTTGCTTTGGCCGGATCCTCCATCTGTTCGCAGATGGCCACACGGCAGCCGGACCTGAGGAGCCTTGCCAGATAGCCGTCAAGCGCGTGGTGGGGAAAGCCGGCCAGGGGTATCCCGGAGCCGTCGTCCTTTTTCTGTCTGGCGGTGAGGGTGATGCCGAGGACCCTGCTTACAAGCTCGGCATCGTCAAAGAAGGCCTCATAGAAATCGCCCATTCGAAAGAGCAGCACGCAGTGCTTGTGCCGTTCCTTCAGGGCCAGGTACTGGCGCATCATGGGGCTTGCTTCGGAACTCACGGAACCAGCTCCATTGCCAGATCATGGATCTCGCGGGGAACAAGCCTGGTGCGGCAGGCGGCCACTCCCAGAGGGCACTCCCTGCCGCCGTGCCTGTGGCACGGCCTGCACGGGACACCCGGAACCCCGTGGTAACCCTTCGGGAAGCGCCTCCAGAAACCGAGACTGTGCGATGTGGATGTGAAGACCACCAGGGTGGGAACACCCAGCCCCCTGGCCAGATGCCCGGGTCCCGAATCCGGGGAAACCAGGATGTCCAGCCCCTCAAGCCTGCTCAGGAGCGATCCAACATCGCCCTCGCCGCAGACGTTCAGAACAGACCTGTCTCCGCAGGAAGCTCGAATGCTCTCGGCTTCCTGACGGTCGGAGCGGTCACCGATAAGGAAAACGCGAGCGCGGTCGATATCGCAGAAAAGCCTGGCCAATTCTGCCACCACCGCTTCCGGCAGCGCTTTCAGGGGCCACCGGCCCCCTGTGACTATGCCCGCACTGAAGCAGCCCTGCGGGGGAAAGGCCAGCCTTTCCAGAACTGGTTCGGGGTCAGCGCCGGGAAACCCGGTGGTGGTCAGAAAAGCCTCTGCCCTGAAGGGCATTTCGCCAGCGCTCTGCCCAAGGGCAATGATCCTTCTGCGCATCGCCCTGTCGAAGCGGAAACGTTTCGCTCCCGGAAAGGCCAGTCTTGTGGAGATGTTGTTCTGAAGGTCAACTGTTTTTCCGCCCCGGTGTCCTGCGGTTGCCCGCAACAGCGGGAAGAAACCGCCGTCGCACCCGATGGGTGCAACACCGCCCTGAAAGCGGCGGACGACAGGAAGGAACGCGGTGCGGGTCAGAAAGGCTACCGATCCGTGCGCCGCCGCCGCCCTGGCCGAAGGGGCTGCCAGCACCACGTCCCCCAGGGAATGCAGGCGGACAAGAAGCAAGTCAGTCCTCCGTGAACTGCAGTTCATACAGTGCCCGGTACCTGCCTCCCCTTGCGAGAAGTGATTCGTGGGTACCCTCCTCGAGAATTCGGCCGTCCTCGATGTAGATAACGCGGTCAGCCTTCCTGATCGTGCTGAGCCTGTGGGCGGTCACCACCGATGTTCTGCCAGCCACAAGGCATTCAACAGCTTTTTGCACCAGTTTTTCACTGCGGGTGTCGAGGCTTGAGGTCGCCTCGTCAAAAACAAGGATCGGGGGGTTCTTCAGCACGGCCCTGGCGATGGCCAGCCTTTGTCTCTGACCGCCGGACAGGGTGGCGCCCCTTTCCCCTATCACGGTGTCGAAACCGTTGGGGAGCTTCTGGATGAACTCCATGGCGTTTGCGGTTTCTGCTGCCCTGTGTATGTCTGAGAGGGGCATGTCCGGGTTGCCGTAGGCTATGTTGTTCCGAACCGTATCGTTGAAAAGGATGGTTTCCTGCGTCACGAGACCGAGCAGGCGCCTGAGGCTTGCGGTCTCCACCATTCTCAGGTCAATGCCGTCTATGCTTACCACTCCGGAAGAGGGATCGTGGAATCTCGGGATCATGTCAGCCAGTGTGCTCTTTCCGCCGCCGCTGGGACCGACCAGGGCCACCATCTCTCCCTTTCGGATCGTCAGGTTCACGCCGTCGATGACCTTCTTCTCCGGCAGGTAACAAAAGGAAACGTCATGGAAAGTGATGCGGTCGTCGAATGATTCGATCCTCACGGGATCGGGGGCATCCACCACAAGAGGCTTCGTGTCCAGTACTCCGAAAAGGCGGTCCGCGGATGCCAGCCCCTCCTGAATCCCGGCCCATGCCTTTCCCAATGCCTTCACGGGATCCATCATGCTCAGAACTGCCGCCAGGAAGACAAGGAATCTCCCCGCGCTCATGCCGTCGCCCTGGATGACCTCCCGTCCGCCGAACCAGAGAACAACTGCGCTGACAAGCGCCCCCAGGATCTCGGTCAGAGGTCCCGAGAAGGCCTTCACGCGCCTCAGATGCAGTTCGTGCCGCCGGTGTCCGGATGATGCCCGGCTGAACCTGCCCTCCTCGAATGCCTCAGTTCCAAAAGCCTTCACTACCCGGATGCCCACCAGTGACTCCTGAAGGACGCTCGCGAAGTCGGCCATGCGCTCCTGCGACCTGTGGGTGCTCTTTCTGAGCTTCCTGGCCAGCGATGTGATCAGGAGCATGCCGGGAGGGAACACGAGAAGCGTTACCAGCGTCAGGCGCCAGGAGGACAGAAGGGCCAGGGACAGGAACACAAGCAGAAGGACGGCTTCCTTCAGTACGGTGACCAGGGATTGTGTCACGGCGCCCTTGATCCGCATGACGTCGGCGGTAAGAAGTGTCGTGAGCTCACCTGTCCTGCTTCCGGTGAAAAAACCCAGATGCAGGCCGAGAATGTGGTTGTAGATCCTTCCTCTCAGATCTTCCAGCAGTCTCTCCTCAACCAGGGTCAGGTGGAAGGCCTGCATGAAGGCAGCGAAGTTCTTGAGAAGAATGAGCCCAACGACCGTGACGATGACCGCCAGAAGCGCCTGTCGGGGGTCAGCGGTTCTGAGGCCCTGTCTGAGGGCTTTCGCAGTATCCGAAAGGTACGCCGCCGATGTGGAGGGATCGAACCTGGCAATGCTTGCGGTGAACCTGCCCCAGGGCGCTCCCGCCTCCCGCCGCATGGCTTCGGCTATGCCGGGGGCGTCGGGCCCCGCATCCCTCTGAGTAAGGACATCATCGAAGAGAGGAAGTATCATACCCAGTGTTGCGCCGCTTGATACCGCGAACACCACGGAAAAAAGAATGGCGAGCCACACCCTGCCCCTGTAGGGCGCGGCATGGGAGACGAGTCTGCGGAGAACTGATATTCCCGGTTTCCGTTTCATAGGGTGTATCCTTACGACGGAAGGGCCGCGAGGTCAAGGAACGGCGGATGGAACAAGGAGTCAGCCACGGGGTAGAATCTCTTGAAACCATACTCCGGAGGTTCGACAAATGGGAGTGCTTCTTGCAGGACTAATGAAGAAGAAGCGTGATTCCAGATCGGATTCTGAACTGATGGTAGCCCTTTGCCGGGGCGATGAAAACGCCTTCAGCGAGATCATGGACAGGTTCAGCAAACCCGTTTACTCCCTTCTTCTTCGAATGCTTGGAAACGAGGACGACGCCGAAGAGCTGCTTCAGGTCACGTTCTGCAGGGTTTACCGCTACCGTGGGAACTACGACCCCGAAAGGCCTCTGGTTACATGGATATTCACCATTGCAAGCAACCTCGCGAAAAAGGAGTGGCGACGACGCTCCCGCTGGAACAGCGTTCCCCTCGAGAATACTGTGATCTCCACTCAGGAGGTCGACTCACCCCACGACAGGGAGGGCAGCCGCGACCTTCAGCTGAAACTGGAGAGGGCCATCTCCCTTCTCCCCCACCATTACCGCGAACCCTTTCTGCTCAGGGAAAAGGAAGGGTTGTCCTACGATGAGATTTCGGAAATATTGAGCATAAGGATAGGTACCGTGAAATCAAGGATCAACCGGGCCAGGGCGGCCCTGAGAGACACTCTGCAGGATGTCTGGGAGCATTGGCGATGAAGTGCAGTGAAGCCCTTGAACTGATCAGTCTCAGCGTCGACGGCGAAACCGATGCCAGGCAGGAAAGCATGCTTCGTTTTCACCTTAACGGCTGTGCCGACTGCCGGAGGGCGCTGCAGTTTTCCCGGGCGCTCTCGGGAGCCGTCGCTTCCCTTGCCGACTTCACACCTCCACCCAACCTTGAGGCCGCGGTCAGGGCACGGCTTTCAAAGAGCGACTACGACTCATCGCCCTTGAAGACCAGGTCCGCTTCCCGCCTTGTTCTTCTGCGGAGGGCGGCGGTGATCATTCCGTTCGCTGCCACTCTGATCTTCGCCGCCAGGATCTTCATTCCCCCGGTAACGCCAGTGTCTGCCTCCGGCAACCCCGAAGAACAGTATGCCCCCATCCCACCGTCGGCCTACACAAGGCCCGTGACCCTAACCACGTTCTAGGAGGCCGATGCTTCTCTTTCTCCTCGTACTCTCCGCGCGCACCTTCATTCCGGGGTTACCCAGTGCGACCCCTTCGGTCATCGCTCTCGGGCGGGTGGATCAGATGGGACTCGTGGAGGTCTGCAACGGCGCTCCCGTATCACCCAGTCACGCGGTCACGCTGTACAGCTTCGCCAGCGGAACCATGCCCTTCGTCATCACCGACGACGGCAGGCTCCTCCCCGACAGCACCATCCTCTTCCGTGATCTTGGCCTGGCAATGCTTGTATTCGATGGTGAGCCCTTTTCAAGGTGGAATGACCCCCGGCTTGAGGCTCCGCTATCGGGCGAGGCCGTGTTCATAGCTGGTTACCGCTCCGATGGCATAACTTTCCTTCAGACCCGCACAACGAACACCAGAAACGATGGTTCCGTGGTTCTATCCATGGGACCCGCCCCCGGGCTCATGGGGGCAGCCGCATACGATGCTTCCGGAAGGCTTCTCGGCATCATCACCGGCACGATCCCCGATCAGACAGGGAACGACAGGCTAGCTCTTCTCCCCTCACAGCTCTGGAGCGTATGGAGCAGCAGCCTCGTCAACGGGGTCAGTGGCTCGGGTTCACCCTTCGGAGTTTCGGCCCTTGCCTACACCTTGGGAGAGATGGACGACGAAACCCCGTCAGGCGTACTCATCGTTGATGTCTGCGAGGGCTCAAGGGCGGAAAACTGCGGCCTGCGAAGCGGGGACATCGTCACTGAAGCCGGCGGAAACAGGGTTTACCACCCTGAATCCCTTCGGGGAATGGTAAACTCCGGTGAAACGGTGGAGCTTTCTGTCTACCGTGCGGGCATGACCGTCAGTCTGGCTGTTCCCGCCGATTAGAACAGCTTCTACTTCTCAAGTATGAAAAGTGAATTACCCGACATCAGCAGGGCGTTCCATCCGTCCCCGGAGATGACGATGTCCAGCACGGTGCCGAATTCCGCCGTCCTCCATTCCATTCCCCCACCCGCCCCCACGACCACCAGAACGCCCTGATCGGTGTATGCGAAAGCGTACTCACCATCCTTCTGGACAGCGGCGACCAGCGGCGTTCCAGGAACCGTGAACATCAACAGAAGCTCAAGCCCGGGTATTGAAAGGAGGGCGACCTCGTTTCCGCCCTGGATAGCGGCGCAGATCCTGTCCTGTCCGACCGCGGCGAGGTGCGATACCACTCCCCACGCCCTGTAATCGGCCACGGGGTCGAGCCGCTCCGGCTCATGGCATGTCAGCAGGTTGCCGGATGCCGCTGTAAGGTATGCCGGGGAACCAGCCAGGTGCGTAACAGTGGGAGACAAAGAACGGGAGACCTCCTCGTTGAGGGTCTCCTGGTTGAAACCCCTGACGGTGCCGTCGGAGAATGCAATGAAAACCCTGTTTCCCGACACCGCGCACGCCGTGACTCCTGGAGGTATCGCGGTGCGCCCGGCCACGGAGAATGAGCCGGGAATGACCAGGTAGAGCGAATCGTTGGTCACTGCCAGAACCCCGTTCATCCCCTGCTGAGAGGCCACGTGAAGCACTGGTGAAGGAAGGGTGGCGAGGCCGTGCACCCTTCCGTGAACTAGTTCCAAAAACAGCAGTGACCCGCCGTCGCCAACAACTGCGTACCTGTTGTCGGTCGTGAAAACGCAGTTGTGCGATGGCGCAGGACCGAGTGTCCTTTCACCCGCTATGAACGACGGGTGTACCGGCGCGGGTCCGGGTTCCTGCATGCAGGCGCATGCCAGCAGCAGGAACGCCGCCGCGCTTCTCATCTGCCCACTACCAGCATCCTGGTGGACGCTGAAACATCGTTGCCCTGAAGCAGAACGAAGTACAGGCCGGGGGTGAGCCCCTCGGTCGAGTGCTGGAACCTGTGCTGTCCGGCTTCAAACACACCACTGATCAATGTCTCGACCACCCTGCCCGCCAGGTCGACCACGCTCATTCTGTAGAAACCAGGCACGGCGATGTTCATGCCAAGGTGCACGATCGAGGCGGAAGGGTTGGGCGATACCGGGAGAAGTACTGCGGAATCGGGTGTTGAACCCTGTATACCCTGGGACCAGGTCTGTATCGTGTCGAAAGCGGGAGTCATGTTGTGCATCCTGGCGCCGACCATGAGTTCCGAATCGCCCTGGGCGTTGAAGACCAGCTCCGCCTGCCCGGAAGCATCGGTAACTGCCTGAACATAGAAAGTCTCGGGGGTTTCCGGGTGGTTCCCGATGCCGTCGGTGATCGTCACCACCGCTCCGGGCACCGGCGAGCCCTGTGATGTCACGGTGACCGTCACCGTATTCTCGCCGTGAAAGGCGTGGGAAGGACAGGACAACTGCAACGGAAAGGGCGAGCCCGTTTCGTCGCAGTTGAAGATGTCCATTGAGGGGTCGCCGAACCAGTGGTACATTCTGGCGTTGCTCAAACCCGATGCGCCGTAGTATGTGATTATGTCAGCCTGTGCGGCGGCGTGTGTTTCAGCGACGCAGGTATTGCCCTCGTCGTAGAGCTGCCAGTAAAGCACCCTGTCGAACCTGTGGTTGACGACCGTCGCGGAGGGGGCACTGGCGCCGCATGTTCCGCTGGCGCCCTTTCCCACGGCGTAAAGCCAGCTCTCGCACAGGCAGTTGTAGGTCTTGTCGTGAGCGCCGTTATCGCAGGCCACATTGAACACCGGGGGAAAGAACGTATTGGTGAGGGCGTAGATGGAACCGGCGCTCCAGCCGAGGGACCATTGCCATGTCGTCACTGAACCGTGCCCGCGGTAGTTCACCGTTCCGACGCCGGCGTTGATCCTGTCCTGGACCTGCTGCAGGGTGGCTCCCTCCGGGGGGTAGAAAGTGTCGAACAGCGGATCGATGATGGTGTAATCCCAGTTCTTTATGGCGTTCTTGTTGGCGGTGTATTTGGATGGATACTCCTCCTCGTGGGCGCACAGCATCGTGGTCGCGGGGATTGAAGGCATTCCGGGGGTGCCCGTGAACATGGAGTAGTTCATCGACTTGTAGATCATGTTTGCCAGGTTGCCGGCGCCGGCGGGGAAGCGGCCCACCGCTATGTCGGGCATGTTGTCGCCGTCGAGCGTCTGATAAAAGAAGTCGCCGTAGAATGACCCGAAATTGAACGATGGAAGCTGCTGGTGGGTTGCCGCGATCAGGGCGAACCTGGTGGTCCCGGGCTGGAAATGTGCCTGAATGGCTGCCTTTATCACAGCCGGAGTCGAATTGAGCGGCAGAACCTCGATGACGACCCGGTGCCCCAGCAGGTTGACCATGGAAAGCAGGGGTGTGATCTCGGGAAGGTTCTCCTGTACCGTTACAACGATGTAGACAACGCCATCCTGATCGATGGGACCAGGGTTCACCGGCACTTCCATGAGGTCGAAATTGAGCACCAGGCTCCCGAGCATCGCGGCCCTCTCAGGAATGAGGGGGGTTTGATCTGCCTGAACTCCGTTGAAAGAGATGCTGACCGTCAGGGCGGAGGCGGCTTCGAGAAGTCCGGTAGCGTGGTTCCAGCGGAACGGGTTGACAATGAGCCGGGCCGTGTTCAGCCCGAACAGAGTCTGGGGAGGGAAGATGACCGCTGTCTCTGCGGGGTGCGTTCCAATGAGGTCGCCTGAAAGTTCGACGAAAGCCGGGGGTTCCTGATCGCAGTCGCATCCCAGAGGTTGAACGGGATGGATGCTGAATACGCCCACGGGTGTCCAGGTTGCCTCCACCGAAGTCACAGTGGCTTCCATTCCGGCGGGAATTCCGATGGCAAGAGGTATCATGGGTAGTTCCGGTGATCCGGGGGAGAGATCGGTGTCCCAGTTGAAGCCGGGGAGCTCGATCCTGGTGTATCCGTTCTCTGTGATCATCCCGAACCCGGGGATCGAAAGATCGATTGAAACACCTTCAGTACTGAAGTCTCGGGGTGTGGCGACGGCATGTCCACGGTAATCCCCTCCCAGGGAATGCCACTCTCCGTTGAAACCGTTCAGCGTGGTCAAGGCCAGCAACAGCAGGATCATGTCAGGTTCCTTTCATTCTTCATTTACGTACTCTATCCTCACGGTTCTTATGTAAATATCCAGTGCATCCATCAGCCTTCTGACCTCGCCGGGGTTCCTCTCCCGGGCAGCAGCCTCCATGGCACCGCCAATGCTGCTGATGCCATCGAAGCCGTATCCGCCCCCCGTACCCTTCATGCTGTGGGCAAGTCTTTCTATCTCACCGTATCCGCATTCGGCGAGCAGTGTTTCGATGCGGGACAGATCGTTGCGCCGGTTTTCGATGTAACCCGGTATCAGGGACATGAGGTCTTCGGGTATCCTGGCGGTGGGAGCCTCGGTGCCCGGAAAGAGGGTTTCGTCATCGGAAGGGGCATTTGCCCCCGAAAGGACCTCTTTGAACTTTTCGAACAGGGTCGCCTTCCTGATCGGTTTGGACACGTGAAAGTCACAACCCGCCTTGAGGCACCTCTCCACTTCCTCCTTCATGGCGTAGGCCGTAAGGGCGACGATGGGGACCCTCTCGGCACCCCTCTCCCTTTCCAGGCGTCTTATGGCCGCGGTTGCCTCGAACCCGTCCATCAGAGGCATCTGCATGTCCATGAGGATGAGGTCGAACCTGGAGGTTTCGAATGCTTCGAGCGCTTCGCGCCCGTTCTCGACCTGGACAACCTCCCATGGAAGAGCGGTGAGATACCTCATCAGAAGAAACCGGTTCTCGGGCGAGTCCTCGGCCACAAGGACCCGCAGAGGCCGGTTCAGCGCTTCGTGCATGGCCGGCGGTACTGCGTGTGGAGCAGCCCCGGCTCTCAGGGCTGATTGAACGGCACTGTGAAGTTGCGCGGCGCCAACAGGTTTCACGAGATGTGAGGTTACTCCCAGCTCCTGGCAGGCCGCCTTGATCTCGGCGTTTGAATCGGAAGATAGAAGAAGGATGACGGGCCCCTGGAACAGCTCTTCCCTGCGAAGTCTCGTAGCCAGGTCAAGGCCCGTCATGCCGGGCATGTTGAAATCAAGGATGCAAAGGTCGAACCTCCGTTGAGTGGTTGAGGTGTTTCGAAGCATGGCGAGCGCGGCCTCTCCGCTCTCTGCAGTGACACATTCGATGCCCCAGTTCGCGAGCATCGACCTCAGGATCGTCAGGTGATTCCTGTTGTCATCGACGGCCAGCACCAGTGCATTGCCGATGGTTTCAAGGCCAACACCGGGAACACCCTCGGGAGGCTGCGAAACGGGCAGTCGAAGCAGTATGGAGAATGTGCTTCCCACACCCTCGCTGCTCTCTACAGAGATCTCTCCGCCCATCGACTCAACGAGTTTCTTGCTTATGGCAAGCCCCAGACCCGTGCCTCCGAACCTCCTCGAATGAGAGGAGTCCACCTGTATGAAGCTTTGAAAGATCGATTCGAGCTTTCCTGCGGGAATACCTATCCCTGTGTCCTGAACTGCGATGTATGTCCTGTCGTTCCCCTCGGGGCGCACGATGACACCCACCTCGCCGCTTTCGGTGAACTTGACTGCGTTCCCGACCAGGTTGATGAGGATCTGTCTTATCCTGTCAGGGTCGCCCGAAACCCATACGGGAGTGGCCGGGTGGATCGAGCAGGAAAGGCCAATGTTTTTTTCGTGCGCCCGCATGGAAAGTGTCTCGCAGGTCTTTTCAACCAGGTCGGGAAGGCTGAATGGAATGCTCTCGAGGGCGATGTGGCCAGCGTCGGCCCTTGAGATGTCGAGGATGTCGTTGATCAGGTTGAGAAGCCCCTCGCCCGCGTTGCGGCTGATCCTCACATAGTTGGCCTGCTCGGGGGAAAGCTCGGTCTCCCATAGCAGGTCGGCCATCCCGATAATGGCGTTTAGCGGGGTCCTTATCTCATGGCTCATGTTGGAAAGGAACTCGCTCTTCACCCGGGCGGCGTTGAGTGCCACCTCCCGGGCTTCTATCAGATCGAACTCGATGCGTTTACGGTCGGTGATGTCCCGAAGTATGCCCGTGGCATGCCACTGACCGCCCGACTGGAAGGCGCTGATGGCCAGCTCGACGGGAAAAACGACCCCGTCCTTTCTCTGGGCCTCTATCTCAAGAACACGGTTGATCACCACGCCCTGCCCCGAACGGCGGAAGTCCCCGAAACCGGCCTCGAACATCTCGCGGTAGGGCTCGGGAGCTAGCAGACGATGGAGGTCAAGGCCTTCGACCTCATGTCTTCCATATCCGAACATTGCTTCGGCCGCTGCGTTGAAAAAAGAGATCTGCCCCTGCGGGTTCATGATTATCACTGCGTCCTGCGCGGTGTCAGTGATGGTGCTGAAGAGCAGTTCGTTCTTTCTCAGCTTCTCCTCTATGTCCCTGCGCTCCTCCATGTCTGTGTAGATCGCCACCCCTCCGACGATCTCGGAGCCTATCTCGATCGGGGCGGCGGAGAGACGAACGAACTTCTTTTCAAGTCGTTTGCTGAAGCGAACGCATTCGACCCCAACGACACTCTCGCCTGAAACGACCCGAACACTGGAGGCAGTGTTTCCACTGCTTTCGTCAACTCCCAGCAGCTGGTCAAGGTCGCGGCCCGTTGCCTCGGAGGCTGTCCACTCGAAAAGCCTCTCTGCGCCAGGGTTCCACTCCACTACCCTGCCCTGCCGGTCAACTGTGACAACGGCGTCGGGAACGCACTGGATTATACCCCTGAGGTAGCTTGCGCCCTCAGAAGAGTGTTGTGAGAGGTTTCCGGAGGTATCGGCGGTGTGTCCCAATTGAGTGATCGTGGCGATGATCCTGCCCTCGGAAACGACGCGGGAAAGCGAGACCCGAACCGGAAGTGGTGTGCCGGAGCATTGAAGAGCGGTTTCCATCGATGCTCCGGGCGGGGGAAGGGAATCAGGGAAATGCGTGGCAAAGGGTTGGTTGACGATCTGATCGACGGGCAGACCAAGCATGCGGGATGCCCGGCTGTTCACCCGGGTTACGATCAGCTCCGGAAAGCTCAGCAGAACGACTCCGCAATCGATGAGTTCGGGCAGCCAGGTTGCCTCAGGGGCGCTGGATCGTGCCCTTTCCCGCTGTTCCTCCAAATCCGGGGTCCACCTTTCCCACGCATTCCGAAACGAGTCCGGAAAGGGCCGACGCTGTAAATGGCTTCCTGAGGAAACCCGCAAGGTCCAGTTTCTCGAACTTGCTCTTTATCTCGCCCTCCCCGTAACCGGTTGTCATTATTACGGAGATCCCGGGGCTCAGGGCCCTGAGCTTGTGGTAGGTCTGGACGCCGTCGAGCCTTGGCATCACAAGGTCCAGAACGACGCATCCCACCCTGTCACGGTTTTCAAGAAAGACCTCGATGGCCTCGGCGCCGTCTGCAGCGGTAAAAACGGTGTAGCCTGCGTTCTCCAGAACCCTTGTTCCTATTCGTCTGATTATCTCTTCGTCATCGACGAAGAGAACTGCCGGTCTGATCTGCAGTTCGGGATCATGGGGATTGATGTGTTTTTTCATGGCTTCAAGGGTTTCAAGAACGGACCTGTAATCAGCCATTCCGTCATGTGTCACATGAACCGCAAGACCGGAAAGCTTTCGTTCAAGGAGATCAAGCAGTCCGATGAGTTTCAAGTCCGTACAACTCCCTTCAACACTTCCGCATTGCCTTCACGCAAGTCTAGTTTATTCCATAGCTCCTTCGGAAGCAAGTGCGGCAGAAGCGAGAATCTCGGAAGACTTCCTTTTCCATGTTCCGGCGGAAAACCAGACCCCCCCCGCAAGAGCCGTCAGAACGTTGGAAACGAACATGGCCCACCACAGACCATCCTTTCCCATGGTGGTGTGAAACGCAAGGAAATACGCCAGGGGGATCCTGATGACCCACAACCTTGCCATGTTCAGAACCATTACGGGAAGGGTGTAACCGGAGCCCTGAAAGCTGCCGAAAAGCACAGTGACGAAACCGAAGGCGTATACTGAAGGGGTGGTTATGCGGAACATCGTTCTGCCAACCTCCATCACCGAGGGGTCGTTCACGAACAGGCCGGAGATGGCGTCGCCCAGAAAGAACATCGGTACGGTGATGGGCAGCAGAATGAGACCAATCACAAGGAGCGCCCTGAAAGTTGACTTCGCGGCCCTTGCCGGAAGCCCTGCCCCAAGGCATTGCCCCACAGCTGCGGCGTTGGCCTGTGAAAGCCCCATCGCGGGGACAAGGGCGAGGTGGATGATGCGGTTGCCCACGCCGAATGCCGCGGTAACGGCGCTTCCGAACGAATTCACTATGCCCAGCAGAACGGTGAAACCAAGGCTCGTGCCGGCCTGACCAAGGCTTATCGGAAGCCCGATGGAGAGAAGCCTGGAGATGGTATGTGCGTCGGGCCGAAGGCTGGCCGAGGTCAACATGTAGCCGGACTGGCCCCTGAAGAGACGCACCGTGCCGATCACCGAAGCGAGGGAGTGGCAGAACACTGTTGCGGCAGCGGCTCCCGTGACGCCCAGGGCAGGGACGGGGCCGGCTCCAAAGATCAGAAGAGGGTCGAGAATCGCGTTCAGAACCACAGTGACCAGGCTGACCTGAAGGGGACCCATCGTGTTGCCGAGACCGGTGCTTATGCCCTGGTAGACAAAGAATGGAAACATCAGGGGAAGTCCCGCCAGTATCCAGGTGAGATAGGTCTGTGTATCGCCGAAGGCGTCGGAAGGGGTGTTGAGAAGCCGTAAAATGGCTGGCGCGAACACCAGGCCGATGACACCCAGCAACACACCGATAACAGAGAGGATCAGAAAGGTCTGACCGCCCGCCCGTCTTGCCAGGTCATCCCGTCCGGCGCCCCTGTACTGCGATACAAGGGTGGTACCCGCCGACCCGAGCCCCATCGCCAGAGCCATGGCGATGAAGACAACGTTCATGGAGATGGTCGGGGCAACAAGGCTCTGTCTTCCAAGTTTGCCCAGCCAGAAAGCGTCGGCCAGATTGTACAGGGTCTGCAGCAGATGCGCGGCCATTACAGGCCAGGCCAGACGAAGGAGCCTGCCCGTTACCGGGCCAGTGGTCATGTCCAGCGACGTGTTTCCGCTCACGACCGCGGGAAAAAGGGATTTGTGGCGATTTCCGTTTCCAGAGTGGTCTCGGGTCCGTGACCGGGAAGGACCCTCAGTATTCCTGCCAGGGGGATGATCCTTTCCCGGATCGATCGGGTTATCTGACGGTGATCGCCCCCCGGAAGGTCCGTTCTGCCTATCGAGCCCTGGAAGACCGTGTCTCCAGAGAAGAGAAGCCCGTGCCCGAGAAGGCAAATGCTGCCGGGGGAGTGGCCGGGAGTGTGTATGACCGTGAAACGGAGGTTTCCGGTGCTTATCTCATCCATGTCTTCCAGGAGCCTTGAAGGGGGCGGAGGGGTCGAGATCCGGAAACCGTAGGAGGCGGCGACCTCGCAGGCCAGTGATAGCATCGGAGCATCCAGCCTGTGGATCATGGTGGGAACGCCAAGCTCACCATTTCCCCAGACGTGATCGAAATGGCCGTGTGTGTTGACCGTTGCCGTGATCTCGCCGATCCCCATGCCGTTGATCACGGCTCCCAGCGGGGCAGTGTTCCCGCCGGGATCGACAACCATCCCCAGACCGGTTTCAGGGCAGCCGATAATCCAGCAGTTGGTCTCTATGGGTCCGAGGACCACGCGCCGAACTATGGGGGTGTTACCGTTCGTTTTCACCGGAAAGCACCTCCATCCTTGCGAGAAGTTGCTCCCTGGAGAGGGAATCCGCAACCAGGGGCAGCATGTCCTTGTATACCGAAACAGCCTGCTCGTTCATGCCGAGGTTCTGGCGGGAAAGGGCCAGACAGTTCATCGCCATGAGGTCGCGGGGGTTCATGGCAAGGGCCATCTCGGCCTCGTGTCCCGCTTCCTCGTAAAGCTCGAGCATCCCGTAGGCTACCGCAAGCTGCGTCCTTGCTCCCGGATACGCCGGGGCAAGGGAAACCGTCCGCTGAAGAAGCGGAAGGGCTGAGGCCGGTTGGCCGGCTACGATGTGAATGCAGGCGAGGTTGAAATGAGGTGACGGGTCGGAGGGAACCCTTCGTATCGCGGTGTTGAAACACACCGTCGCGTCCTGGATCCTGCCAGCCTCGAGGTAGGCACGCCCAAGGTTGTTGAAGGCCGACGCGTCCGATGGGTCCATGGAAACCGCAAGTTCTCCGGCGGTGATGGCTCCACCCACATTACCCATTCCCACAAGGGCACCGCAGAGAACGGCCTGGGCTCCCCTTCTTCGCGGGTTAAGGGTCAGAACCCTTCCGACCGCGGCGGCGGCCTCGCCGTACCTGCCCTGATCAAGCAGGACTACTGAGAGGTTGTGCCAGGCGTCGATGTTCATCGAATCGGATGCAAGCACCGAGCGGAGAAGCGACTCGGCACCTTCAAGGTCTCCCGCTTTGTATGAATCCGACGCTTGCAGGAAAGCATCGGCGACGGGGTCGGGCATCTCGCCGCGGGAGCAGGACAGAAGCATGATGCCCACAGAAACGATAATGAAAACCCGCACCGGCATCTCCATTCCAATGGGCCTAATATGCACAAGGCGAGCGGTACCGGTCAGAAGGGCCTCCTGACGGCCTGAAGACCCTGTGTCAGCCGCGCTGATGAACTCAGGATAACCTCTTCCCCGAAACCCACGCCGCTTGTGAGTTGAATCGAGTCGCCGGACTGGATGCCCACCTCGACCGTTCTAAGGTCCACCCTTCCATGCTCATCCAGCACGGGAACCTGCATGATCCCTCCGGCCATCAAGACAGCGTCCGCCGGGATCACCACAGCGCCGCGGGCCTGGGCCAGTTCGATCGAGAGAACACCGCTTATGCCGGGAGGGACCGGCGCTCCCTCTCCTGCTGGAAAACGTGCGGTAAGGGGGACAAGCCCCGTCAGCGGATCAACTGAACGCGCGACGCTCTCCACCGCGCCCTCGAGGGAAGGGTACTCCCTCAAGGCGGGCTGGAACATTGCAGTCATGCCGGGGCGGATCTCGAGAAGGTACCTCTCGGGAACCAGAAGCCTTACCGTAAGGCCTTCGCCGATAACCGAGGCTACAATGTCGCCGGGCGATGAGAGCTCTCCCCGCCTTCCCCTCACCGTTCCCACTGTTCCGTCAAAGGGTGCAGTGAGAACACCCGTCCGCACCCCCGCCAGGGCGGCGGCCCGTGCAAGGCGCGCGCGCTCCACTGCAGCTTCCGCGGCTGTCGAAGCCGCCATGGCCCCAGACAGCGCTGCTTCACTTACTGCGCCCGCCTCGAAGAGCTGCCTGCTTCGGTTCGCGTCGTTCGCCGCACGCTCCTCCATGGTGAGCGCCGCCCGCAACCCTGCCTCCGCCTCGGTCACCGTTCCCCAGAGCGACGCGTCACCGCTCATCTCGGCAATGATCTCTCCGGCAGTCACCGAATCTCCCTCGCGCACGGCGATCCGCTGAAGAATCCCCCCGGGCGACAGAAGAAAGGCTTCTGAGCCGGCTTCAAGAAGTGCGCTGAACTCGACGGTCCGGCTGATGTCGGAACAAGAGACCACAACCGTTTCAACCTCGACCGGAGCTTCCGATGCGCTGCCATCCCCGGAGCACCCCGCAAGAAAAGCCATGGAGAGAAGGGCGAAAGCGACTGCAGGTTTCACTTCGTTCTCCTCCTCATCCCCCGAACCCGGTCGAGCTGTGTGTAAAGCACGGGAACGATCAACAGTGTCAGTGGGGTCGCCAGCAGCATTCCTCCGGCGACGGTCCTTGCCATCGGTGCCCAGAGCTCGGCGCTCGGTGAGCCTCCCAGGGCCAGGGGGAGAAGGGCGAGAATGGTGGTGCCAGCCGTCATGAGGATGGGTCTCAGCCTTGCACGGCCCGCCGAGATAACCGCTTCCTCGGCGGTTCCTCCAGTGGATGCCCGCTGCCTGTTGGCAAAGTCGACCAGGACTATTCCGTTGTTAACCACTATCCCCGCCAGCATGAGTATCCCCACAAGTGAAGTGAGACCCATTGTCGTGCCGGTCAGCAGATGCACGAGCACCACGCCCACCATGGCCATCGGTATCTCGAGTATGAGGATGAAGGGTTCGAGGAGGGACTCGAACTGGGCCGCCATGACCATGTAGACCAGCAGAACTGCGACGATTATCGCCAGCTGCATGGCGCCGAAGGCCTCCCTCTGGTCGGGTATGTCACCCAGAAGCTCCCAGCGCATTCCCCCAAGGTCCAGCGTGTCCATCACCTTCCCTATCTCGGGCTCAACCCCACCGAGCGACCTTCCCCTCAAGCCGCAGGACACAAGGACGCACCTTGAACGGTCCCTGCGGTTTATCCCCCGCGGTACCTGCACCCTCTCCAGGCGTCCCCATGAAACGAGGGGGGCGCCAAGCACCGGCAGGGCAGACACAGCTTCCGGCGAAGAGCGGAAGTCCTCGCGATACTGAAGGTTCACGGGCACCTGGCGGCCGTTCTCGGTGAGCACCGACGCGTCCAGCCCAAGAAGACCTATGGTGACCTCCGCCGCCACCGCCGCCGGCGATACGCCACGGAGTGATATGACTGCGGGGTCGGGTATGAAATCGATCTGGGGAACCCACTCGTCAAGGGACGAACGATGATCGACCGTGCCCTCGATACCCATCAGGGCACGTTTCAGCCTCTCTCCCGCATCCCTGAGCCCGCCAAGGTCATTGCCGTAAAGCGCCAGCTGTATCGGGAAGCTGTTCCCTATGGGCAGGCCGGTCTCCACCGTGTAGGTCATTCCCGGCACTTCGTCCAGCACGCGCCTGAAATCCGATTCGTACCCGGTGATGGACCCAGTTCTCTGCGACTCGTCCTGGAAGTACAGCGAGATGCTTATCCTGCAAGACGCGTCCGAGCCGAAGATCGCCCCCACCCCCTCGCTTCTTCCGGTCTGAAGCCAGCTGTGCCTCAGATCGCCGGGATGCACCAACGACAGAAGCGAGTCCTCAAGAACTGCCGCAACGCTGTCGGCGAACGCAAGGCTCGTTCCCTGGGGCAGTGAGGCGTTAATCTCGATCACCCCCTCCCCCATTTCGGGAAGAAACGCCGTGGGGATAAGGGGAAGCAGGGCGCCCGTTCCCAGTACCAGCGCCAGAAGAAGCCATAGCAGAAGGGCTTTTCGGGAAAGACACCAGGATAGGGCGTGCGCGTAGGACCGTTCAAGGCCGTCCAGCCTGACACCGAACCAGGCCAGGAGCGACCCCTGCCTGTGGTGTTTGACGACGCTCCTGGGCAGCGAAGCCAGCATGGGGATCAGGGTCTGGCTTACAAAGAGACTTATCAGGATTGCTGCGGCAATGGTGATGCTGAGGTCACGAAAGATCTGACCCGTCATTCCCTGCACGAAAAGCATCGGAATGAAGACCGCCACTGTGGTGAGTGCCGATGCCGCAACGGCCAGCCCCACCTCGGAGGCGCCCCTTATGGCGCAGGCAATGCGGTCAGTCCCGGATGCGGCCAGTCTGTGCACGTTCTCCAGTACCACCACGGAATTGTCGACTATCATGCCGATGGAAATGCTGAGCCCCGCCAGGGAAAGGATGTTCAGGTTCACACCGGCCAGCCTCATGGCCGCGAACGTCGCGATGAAGGATACCGGCATGGAGACGCTCACGATCCCGGCGTTGGCGAACGAACCAAGAAACAGCACCAGGACAGCAGCGGCGAGAAGGATGGCCTGCACGCCGGTCCAGGCGAGGCTTCGCACCGAGTCCGCGATGAAGCTTTCCTGTGTGTAGACCACGCTCGGGGTGAGCACGTGGGAGTAGATATCCCCTATCCTTGCAAGCTCATCAGTGAGTGCCCGGCAGGTCTCGACACTGTTTGCGTCAGCGCTTTTTCTGAAAACCACGACAACCGTGTTGCTTCCGTCAAGCCTGACCCTGTTCACCTGATCCCGGTGACCCATGAACACTTCAGCAACATCGCGGATCCTTACGACAGATCCGCCGAACTCCCCGACAACCAGTTCATTGATCTGGTTCAGTGTTCTGAAGCCGGTTTTTACACCCATGGCTGTTTCCAGCTCCCGGGATTCGAGCATTCCGCCGGGCTGATCGGACTGGACGGACGCAAGGGCCCCGTAGACCGCGGAAATGGATACTCCCCTTCTGAAGAGAAGCACCGGATCCGCCTCGACCCTCACAAGCCTCTCCTCTCCTCCGCTTACCGAAGTCCCCGATATCCCCTCCACCCTGCCCAGGACGGGGACGATCTCGTCCTCGACCACCCGCCTGAGTTCGTGGCTCGAAAGCGCCGAGCTCTCGAAACCCACTATCACCAGTGGTTTGTAGCTCGATTCCAGCGCCATTATGATGGGTTCCCGGGCATTGCCGGGAAGGTCGTCGCGAATCGAATCCACCGCTTTGCGGATATCCTCCTCAGCTGTGTCGATGTCGGCCCCCAGTGAGAGGTTCACCGTGATGCCGCTGACCGAGGCGCTGCTTTCGGACTCAACCGTATTCACCGATTCCACCCCGCTGACCGCCCCCTCCAGAATATCGGTCACAAGGGTTTCGATCTCCTCGGGTCCAGCGCCCGGAAGGATCGTGACGATGACCACCGTTCCCGTGTCGACTGGAGGGAAGTAATTGAGACCCATCTGGAGAAAAGAGAACACTCCCGCGCCGGTCATGAGAAGGAACAGCATCGTGAAGGCGGTCCGCCTTCTGACTGCGAGTCCGGGAAGGCTCATGGCGTCACCACCCTTACGCTGTCCCCCGGAGAGACAAGCCGGTTTCCAAGAATAATCACGCTGTCGCCTGGAACCACTCCCGAAACGGCCAGACGGTCGAACCCGCTTTCAGGACCGGTTGCAGGCTCGACCACGACAGCCCTCCCGTTCCTTATCAGTATGACCCTGTCGGAGCCATCGGGATCCGTGATGAAGGCGTTTCTGGGAAGAGCGACCCCCTCGGAACAGGTCTCGAGGGCAATGGTAACCATTCCCGACATGCCGGGAAGAAGAAGCCCCGACGAATCGGGGATCTGAACTGTTACGGGAACAAGGCCGCTCATGCGGTCCACAGACGAGCCGGCGGCCGATACCGTTCCGTGGAAAAGCATGCCTGGATGGTGGGTGGTGGCAAAGAAAGCCGGCAGACCCGGTTCGATCCAGGGAAGGGAGTTCTGCGAGATGTGAACCCTGCACTGCAATGCTCCAAAGCCCGAAACGGCAACCATGGGACCAAGTGCCGTATTGCCCACCCTGGCAAGTACCCGTGTCACGACCCCTGAGAAGGGTGCCGCGATGGTTCCCCGTGCATGGCCGTCAATTGCGGCCGCCCGGGCGGCCCTGGCTGAAGAAAGGGTTGAAGCGGCCGTTCGGGCTTCAGCAAGCGCCTCTTCGTATTCACCTGGGCTGGCCGCGCCGGTCTCTAGCAGTGAGCCTACCCTCTCAAGATTGCCCCTGTAGTAATCGTCGAGCGCCATGGATGCAGTGACAGCGGCGACCGAAGCTGATACTCCCGCGGCCCGCACCCCATCGGTGGTCATCGAGACAAGGATGTCTCCGGCACGAACTGTGTCCCCCTCGGCCACATGAACCTCGGTGATCCTTCCCGGAACCGAAGCATCCACCAGCGCCTCATCGGCTGACTCCAACCAGCCGGCAGCCATTACGGTCCGTGTGAGACCGCCGGCCCTGGCCACTTCAGCGGTGACTGGAACCACCCTGGAAGGCCGCTCGTCTGATGTTCCGCACGAAAGGGCCGATAAGAGCGTCAGACAGAGAGACCACGACCAAAAGTCATTTCTTCTCATCGGGCGTCATCCCTCTCAGAAGAATGTCGATTGCTCCGCTTATGAACCGCCTGTCAATGCTCTCCGGGTCCTTCTCACCGCCGAACCAGTCCAGATACTTCCAGCGTGCGCTGAACCAGTTCACGCATATTGACATGTAGACGATGGGGAGCACCACCGGGTCGATGTCGGCCCTGATGACACCCTTCTCGGCCATTTCGCGGATCCTCTCGAGCACCCTGTCCCTTGAACACGGGTCGGGAAAGCCGGTTTCAAATCCTCCCTCAAGGTCGAGCCAGTTCATCATTCTGACAACCCCGGGGTTGCGTCCGAGGAAGTGGAAGAGCCCCTCCTCACCTCTTGCGAAGTCAGCGAGGCTTCCCATGTCGCCGCTTGATACGATGCTGTAAAAGCGTTCCAGGATGCCGGAGCGCTGGAAGCACTGCTCGACCATTGCTCGCCACAGTTCCTGTTTTGAGTTGAAGTGATGGTAGAGAAGGCTTTTCGAAACACCGGCCTTTCTGGAGATCACCTGCATGGATGCCCCCGCAAATCCCTTCTCGCGGAAGACCTGACCCGCAGCCTCCAGTATCCTGTCCTTCGAACTGGCGGATGAACCCAATACCACCTCCTACTGACCGAACGGTCAGTCAGCAATATCATGCCCCGCGCATGTCTGTCAACCCGGGTGAAACCCCGCGCTTCCAGGCATATATTCACTGCTGATAATCGGGTATCACGGGCCGGTGTTGACCAAAGATGAACGGGGGGTTCCCATGGCAGGCATGGGCTTCGGAAACAGGTTCCGCTACTGGTTCGACGGCATGACCGCAAGGGGCGCTGGTGCGATGATCATAATGCTGTTTCTCGCAACGGTTCTCCTCATCCTTCTGATCTCATCCATGGTAACCGCTTCAGGCGAGGACCCTTTGAACAGGGAGTTTCCAGGCATTGCATGGGCCAGCCTGATGAGAGCCCTTGATCCCGGAAGCATGGCCGATGACCAGGGTTCCCCGTTCTTCCTGCTCTCCATGCTTGCAGTGACCATTGGCGGTCTCTTCGTTGTGGGAACCCTTATAGGCATCATTACAACGGGCATCGAAAACAGGCTCGGGGCAATGAGAAAGGGAAGGTCCTTCGTGGCTGAAAGGGGCCACACCGTTGTACTGGGGTGGAGTTCCCAGGTTTTCACCGTGGTCTCCGAACTCGTCGAGGCGGCCTCCTCCCGCAGAAAATCTTGTATCGCGATCCTCGCCGAGAAGGACAAGGTTGAGATGGAGGATGAACTGAGGGTAAGGATACCCCGCAGGGGCGGCACGAAAGTGGTTTGCCGCACTGGTTGTCCCATCGAAACCCTCGACCTTGAGATAGTGAACCACAGGGACGCCTCATCGATCATCATCCTTCCCCCGGACGACGACGCCCCCGACTCCTCCGTCATCAAAACCATGCTGGCCCTTTTGAACAACCCCGCAAGGAAGGCCGGGCCATACCATATCGTGAGCATCATCAGGTCACCCGGGAACCTGAAGGTCGCGGAAATGGTGGGTGGCAGCGAAGCACAGCTTATCCTGGCGGGAGACATCATCGCCCGCATCACCGCCCAGACCTGCAGGCAGCCCGGCCTCTCCGGCGTTTACACCGAACTTCTTGGCTTCGAGGGGAACGAGATCTATTTCGGACACGAGAAGCTCCTGGCCAACGAACCGTATTCACGGGCGGTGCACGCCTTCGAGGATTCCTGCCTGATCGGGCTCATAGACAGCACGGGCGATATCCTTCTCAATCCGTCCGCGGATACCGTCATCGGGGATGACTCGCGCATCGTGGTCATCGCGGCTGATGAGAACGCCATGAAGATTTCCGCCATCCAGAGGGTGCTGGTTCACAATGACCACATGACCGCGGGCCCCGAAACACCACCCTCGCCCGAACGGATCCTTCTGCTTGGGTGGAACCGCAAGGTGCCAATGATCATCCATGAGCTGGACAGCTACACGGCGCGGGGTTCGCAACTCACCCTTGCGACCGGACAGGTGGAGATGGGTGCAACGGCGCTTGAGAACCTCGAGGTCACAGTTCGCCGTGGCGACATCACGGACAGGCCGTTCCTCGATTCCCTTGACATGAACCACTGCGATCACGTGATTCTCCAGAGCTGCTCCGAACAACTGCCGCCCCAGCAGGCCGATGCCCGCACACTTATAACACTGCTCCATCTTCGTGACATCCGCCGAAAGGGCGGACACTCCTTCACGATAGTGACGGAAATGCTGGATGAACGGAACAGAAGGCTTGCCGAAGTTTACAACACCGATGACTTCATAGTAAGTGACAAACTCGTAAGTCTTCTTCTGACACAAATATCCGAGAACGGGAAGCTCAAGTCAGTGTTTCGTGAACTCTTCGACCCCGACGGTTCCGAGATCTACCTCAAACCCGCCGACATTTACGTAAAAATCGATGTAGCAACCAACTTCCACACCATCGCTGCTTCCGCCCTGAAAAGGGGAGAGACAGCGATCGGTTACAGGACCTGCGAGGGGGTTTTCATAAACCCGAACAAATCACGCCAGATAACCTTTCACACTGGCGACAGGGTGGTGGTCCTCGCCAGGGACTGACACAGTGAAGCGGATTCCAGCTTGTCCGCGGGTTTGGGGGCGGAAAGCTTCCTTGACAGCGCCCTGCTTTTATACAATAAAGCATGGCGTTGGGGGCTTGGCAAATCTTCTTGGCATCTTGCCCCGTGTTTGTCCGAAATGGAGGGGAAAGCATGAAACTGATCTTCACGGTATCCATCTGCATGATGTTCACGGCCGGGGCAGCCTTCGCTGACTGGTCCGAGAACTTCGATTCGTATCCGGCCGGTGGCGGCATAATCGGCCAGGGCGGCTGGGAAGGCTGGGACGGCAACCCCGGGTACGACGGCGTCGTTAGCACCGCTCAGGCCCAGAGCGCTCCCAACTCCTTCTCCGCGATCCAGACCACCGATGTCGTCCAGCAGTTCACCGGCATCAACTCGGGCATCTGGTCAATGTCCGCAAACTGCTACATACCTTCGGGTTCGACCGGGACGCAGTACTTCATCCTTCTCAGCATCTATGTTCCCGGCGGGACCAATGAGTGGTGCACCGACATCAAATTCATCAACAGCACCGGCCTCGTTGGTACTGAAGAGGGCACCGGCACCACCCCCATCATCTACGACCAGTGGGTTCCGGTCGAGGTGGTTTTCGACCTCGATACCAACAATCAGAGCATTTACTACAACAATGCCATGTTCGACACATTCTTCTGGAGCGAGTCCGCGACCCTCAACCTCGCCGCGCTCGACATCTTCGGCAACAACGCCACCCCCATCTTCTGGGATGACATCGTTCTCCAGCCTTCTTTCTCGCTCAGCGAGACCACCTGGGGCCAGATCAAGGCCACCTGGTAGTCATCAGACCCAAGGGAGCCGGCCCAAAAAGCCGGCTCCTTTTTACGTAAAAGAAAACCCCGCCGAAGCGGGGCTTTCTTTTGTGGTACCCCGTAGTGGACGGTCTTTGAACCGATCTCAACCCTGAAGCATGTATCGATCAGGCGGTACAGGATGTCTTGACAACCGTATGGTGTTTTTTATCATATTGCCGTACGGCCCCAAGGGGACGTAGCATTTATCTCCCCCGGTGTCTGGGCAACCACACGCCGGGGTTTTTTCTTGGGAGTATCATGATTGACCGCGCGGCATTCTTCATTGATGGTAATAATTGGTATCACTCTCTGAAGGAAAAAGGAATCAGAGAACCTGGCGCACTGAATTACGCGGCGATCTGCAAGAAACTGGCAGGTCCGCGAAATTGGCTGGAAACAAGGTACTACATCGGTCGGGTGTCGCAGAACGAATCTCCAGAACTGTATGCAGCTCAGCGAAGGTTTTTCTCCACCATCCAATCTCAAAAATTCCCGCATAAGGGTATTTACCGGTCGACTGGAAAGAAGGCCCTACAGCAATGCGGCATCAGATGAACTGGCTGCATATCTGAACAGCATGAAAGTCCGAATAGACCAGTCGGTTTTTCATGATCTTTTGATGATTGCTGCGAAGCACAGCAGATCCTCTGTTCTTGTTGAGAAAGCCGTTGATGTCATGCTCGCCGTGGATATGGCAGTAATGGCCGTGAGAGACGCCTACGATTCGGCCTATCTGCTCTCGGCTGACGGTGATTTCACGCCCGCGGTGGAAGCAGCGCGTAAACATTCAAGGAAGGTCTTTGCAGTTTCCTGCAATACAAGCGGTCAACTCGGGAAAGTCTGCTCTTCTTTCATACGTCTTAACCCGGATTGGTTCAATGACTGCTACTGATCAATTCCTATGATTCCGTTCTGTTGAAGCAGTCCTCAGATTAAAGAAAACCCCGCCGGAGCGGGGTTCTCTTTGTCTGGTACCGGGGGCGGGACTTGAACCCGCACAGGCTATTCGCCCACTAGGTCCTTAGCCTAGCGTGTCTGCCAATTCCACCACCCCGGCACACTCATCAGACGATTGCCAGCAGAAATGAAAAGATCATGAAAAGCACCGCGAGTAGTGTGGTAGCCCTGCTGAGGAAGCTCACGGCTCCGGTGTTGCCGAAGCTGGCCGTGAGTGCGCCGCCGCCCCCGAAAGCGCCGGAGAGGCCGTCGCCCTTGGATTTCTGAAGCAGAACAACCCCGACAAGCAGGATGCTCACTACAACATGAAGTATGGTGAGTACAAAAGTCATTCTTTCGTTCCTTCCGGTGACGCGGGTATATAGCAAAGACGGGGCTTTTGTGCAACACCCCGGATACTCAGGGGGTATCTGTTTGACCGTCAACTGCTTCGTGCACCATGGCAAGCGTGAGGTTCTTGCCTGGGCATTCCGTTGAACTGCCCCTGACCTGCCTGTGAAGCAGCAGTGAGCTTTTCTTGAGGTCGTAGGATGCCATTAGCTCGCGAAGCAAGCTTCCGAGGGTGCGCATCTGGGCAGGAGTCGGTCTGCCCGTCATGAAGTCACCGACAAGGCAAACACCAAGTGAGAACTCGTTTGCTCCAGTGGCGTGGGCTCCCCTGCAGCCCTCGGGTCTTCCCCTCTCCAAAAAACCGTCCGGCGAGTAGGTCCCGTTGCCGATCACGAAGTGGTAGCCAACATCCCTCCAGCCTCTCGCCAGGCGGTGCAGGACCCGGAAGGCCCCCGCTCCCCCGCTTTCAGTGGCGGAATGGTGAACCACCAGGGCGGTAACCTGAAGAAGCCTGTCACATCCCGCGGGATCCGGCGGGATCGCGGCCTTTTGGCAGCCCTCCTCCGTCATGCCCTTCGTGGACACTCCGAGACCCCTGAGCCAGGGGATCAGGGGAACGGTTTTGTCCGTATGAGCTTCCGAAGGTATAATCGTGTTCATTGATTGCCTTTTTCAGTGTTTTCTTATGGAGGGGATAATGTCTTCGCAGGGTCACGGAAACAAGGTCGGTGTTTATGTTGATGTGAGCAATCTCACCATGAACGGCGGGTTCGGGATGCGTTACGAGATCCTGCGCCAGTTCGCCTGCAGGGGTGGCGGCTACCCGGTGAGGCTCAACGCTTATGTGAGTTTCGACGACGCAAGGGCCCGCACTGACAGGGAGTACAAGGAAGGGCAGAATCGATTTCATACGGCGCTTCGCGACATCGGTTACAAGGTCATACTGAAAACGGTGAAGTGGTACAGCGACGACTCGGGAAGCAGGTACGCAAAATCAAACGTTGACCTTGAAATGGGGGTTGATGCCCTGCTACAGTCGGAAAGGCTCGACAGGGTCCTCCTGGCGAGCGGTGACGGCGACTTCGTAAGGGTGGTACACGCCCTGCAGAGCAGGGGCTGCCGGGTCGAGGTGATGGCGTTCGACAACATAGCCCTTGAGCTTCGCCGGGAAGCCGACATGTTCGTATCGGGCTACCTTATACCGAATCTCCTGCCCTTCAAGGCGCTGGAAACCCCCGGGGTCTGGGGGGAGATCAACTCCTGGGTACGGGGAATGTGCGTAAGCCACGACAAGGGATTCGGCTTCTTCAGATACATGGTAAAGAGCAACGACGAGCTGTGGCGCATTGACAACCGCGATCCCCTCTCCCCCTACGCCAACATCTTCTTTCATGATTCGAACCTGCCGGACAATGTCGACTACTTCAGGCTGCCTGACAGGAACCTGGTCTTCGAGTTCCAGATCAGCGAGGGAACCGAGCCCGGAAAGCTTCAGGCAAGGAACATCGGTTGCATAAAGGCACTCACCTGAGGGGAGTCCGGGAATGAGGCTTTACCCGATCCTGCTTCTTCTATCGGCTTTCGCTGCCACGGCACGAGTCCCTCTGTTCACACCCACGGCCAGCCTTCAGATAACTTCACCGCAGCGCTATAACGCTTCAATCGGTGTCTCCACGACAAGGCTCGGCATCTGGGGACCCAAGACCGGTTTCCTCGCCAGGCTCGAGCCCGGTCTGGGGGGAGGCAAGGCTCACATCGGCTCGCGTTTTGCCTTCTCCCTCGGGTTCATCGACCTTTTCTACACCGACCTGACCGCCTCTTTAATGCATACCTGGGGGCGCACATGGGGTGGTCTGGAAAAGGATCAGACATACCTTGGCGGCGAGGTCCGCTTCGGAGCCAACCTGCTGCTTGGTACCTTCGGAGTTTACAAACATGTGCACGGGTCCGATGAAGACCATGACTGGGTGGTCTCGCTCGGGTTGGGGCTGGGACTCTAGCGGATCACGGTCAGCCGGGTCGATCCCGCTGAATCGCCCACTCTGACCCTTATGATGTAGAGGCCGGTGGGAAGGTTCTCGACGGACAGAACAGCGGAGCAGACACCCGACTCCACATTCTGCGTGCTGCCCGGTACGCTCCTTCCGGTGATATCGAAAAGCTCGACAACAGCTGTCGAGGGAGTCTCGGGCCAGATCACCGTTACACCGGAAACCGCCGGGTTGGGATATGCGGCGACACCCGCTGATCGTGGCATCTCGGTCATGAACCGGTCTTCCAGGGCTGTCCAGGTGACCAGCGCAGAATCAGTGTTGGAGAATCCCGTGGGATTTCCCTGCATGTCCCTTGCCTTTACAGCGAAATAGTTCATTCCTGCCGGCAGTTCCCATACATTGATCTGCCTGCTCTGGGTATTCAGAAGGAAGGACAGGTTTGAAGGTATTGTGCCCTGGTAGATGTCGTAGGATGAATACTCATTCTCTCCGAACACGTTGCAGGTGAGCTGAACGCAGTTCTGCGCCGGAAGGACCAGGGCGACAAGGTACGGGACCAGTGCCTGCCCCTCCCAGTCAAACCGGTATGCGCGGTAGCTCTCAAGGGCGAACTGATTCATGCGGCCACGAAAGACCTGTGTTCCCGAAGGCGAGACCTCGGTCATGTCAGGCCTGACCTGATAGCCCGTGACATCCCCCCAGCCCACCAGAACGTTTCCGTTGGGAAGCACCTGGGTGGATCCCATGTGGGAACCGTACAGCCCGGATACCTGAAAGTTGAAGACGAGGTCAGCGGTGAGATTCTGGGTATCGATCTCGTAGACACTTGCCCTGGATATCTGCGGACTGTGATGGGTCCCGTTGTCGAACACCGAGTAAAGGTTGCCTTCGACATGACGAAAATCGTGCTGGGAGCTGAATCCGCCCAAAGGATCGTTGAGGATAGTGAAACTGGGGTTTTCGGAGAGGTAGCCTCCGAAACGCCAGACCAGTTCGCCCGTGGACCTGTCTATCTTCGTGCATTCCGTCATGGCGAGGCACGAGACAAGGATGCCTCCGTCCTGATCCTCGTCTACGGAGTTGCAGTGCACATAATCCACAACGGGCCCTGTAAGGTTGACGTAGGAACAGGCGTCGGTTATCTCGAAATGGTCAAAACTGCTCCATTGGAAGACAGGCATGTGGTTCCTGTCCTGCTCCTGGATAAGAAGACCCTGAACAAGGGCGTTCGGGTTACCCCCGGGGACTATCAGGGACATGTCCATGTAGCGCTCGTCAATGCCGAGCAGAAGAACATTGTTGTTCTCTGCGACTGTCATGCCGTGGCAGTCCGTCCTGTAGCCGACGACCATGAAGGAGTCGATCGCGGCATAGTTCGCGTCAAGAACGATAATGCACGTCTCATCGGTCATGATTCCGCCGTAGGCGTAGTAGAGGCATCCGTCGGAATGAACCTCGGGGCCGAAATAGCCCGAGGATCCGTTGTTGTAGAAGAGAACCTCTCCTGCGGTGTTGGCGATTACCAGATATGTGCTCGTGTTTCCTCCAATGGGGTTCATGGGGCTGAAGAAAAGGTTGCCGGGTGCGGTCGCGCCGTAAGTGTTGAAGGTGAAAAGCGGAAAATCGGAGGGCAGAGCAACGGCATTGGGCGAGTCGCCGGCTGGGCTCAGAGGGTATGGATCCGGTGTGAGAGGATGCGCGCAGTACTCGGTTTCCAGTGGTTCGGCGCGCGCAGGATCGACGGGCCTTACAGAGAAACTCCATTCCACGAGGCCTGAACCTGGTGATTCAGCCCTCACGGAAACCACCTCACCGTATATGAAGGGCTGAACGGGAGTCAGCACCAGTCTCCTGCTATCCCCCGACACATATTCGGTGAACGATGCCGGACCTGAAGAGGATCCGTTCAACGTTACGGAAAGATCCGCGGGAACCAGGTTGTCAAAGCCAAGGATGAGGCAGGTTTCAGTGCTTTGCCACTCCGAACCGGCGGTCGGGCAGATGTAATTCAAATGATCGAGCGAACCGGCTGCGCGGGTGAGTGACGCGCCGCATAGAAACAAATGAACAGGCAGCCAGCAGATCATATATAACCTCCGTTTCATGACGGAGATGATATAGCCTGAACTGATTCATTCAGTCAACGTGTCTTTGTGTTCCCGTCGAGCTCGAGCCTTTTCCTCAGTACAACGGAAAAAGTGCTTCCCACTTCGGGAGTGCTTTCCACCGAAACCCTCCCATCGTAGAGTGCGGCGATCCTCTTCACGATGTTCAGCCCCAGACCGCTGCCCAGGATGTTCCGGGTCTTGTCGTTCTTTATCCTGACGAACTCGCCGAACAGGCGTTCCCGTTCCTCCTCCGACATACCTATTCCGGTGTCCGATACGGTCATCGTCACCTCATCCGGGGAATCGGTAAGCTTTACGGTGACGGTTCCGTTGTCGCGGTTGTATTTCACCGCGTTGGAAATGAGGTTGTTCAGAATGATCTCGATCTCACTTCTGTCACCGGTCATGGTCAGTTCTTCCGGGGAATCCAGGGAGATTGTGATGCCCCGGGCCATCGCATCGGAGGTCATGGTTTCCATGCTTGATCTCACGGCGGCCACCACATCGATCGTGGCCAGCTCCCTCTTCTTCTCGCCGCTCTCGATCCTTGTCAGGTCGAGAAGGTCGAAGATCAGCTTCCTCATGCCCTGAAGTCTTATAAGGCTTCTTTCAACGATCCTCGGAAGTGTTTCGGGGTTGCTCAGGGCGGTGCCGTCCTGAAGAAGGTAGAGGTAGCCCTCGATGGCTCCCAGCGGGGCTTTCAACTCGTGGGCGAGAACACTGATGAACTGGAAGCGGACCCGCTTCTTCTCCTCGGCGAGCGCCCGGGCCTCACGCAGCGCTATCACGTGCTTTGCGGCCTGTCTCACCGCCACCTTGAGCTCGGCCGGAGTGAAGGGCTTTGGAAGGAAATCGAACGCGCCCTTCTTCGTGGCGGTTATGGCGTTCTCAAGCGATGCGTAGGCCGTGATCATTATCGCAATGACACCGGGGCTGTTCTTTTCCATCCAGTTCAGAACATCGATCCCGGTGATGCCGCCCATCCTGTGATCCAGAAGCACAATGTCGGGGGGGGGCGGACTGAATGAGCTCGATGGCTTGCTCGCCGCTCTCCGCCTCGTCTACGGAAAGCTTCACGAGAACCTCGGGATCATCGGTCTCGGTCTGGAACCCCCTGAGCGCCCTGCGCACTCCCATGCGCATCCCTGCCTCGTCGTCCACGACAAGGAGCTTGAGGATGACTTCGCTAGCCATTCAGCAGCCGTCGCATGGTCGCATCCAGCTGTTCGAACCGCACGGGTTTCTGCAGAAGGGCGTCGGCCCTCATCCAGCCGCCGGTATCCGATGAGGAACCGAAGTCGATCCCGGTCTCGCTCGTTACTGCGGTGACCATTATCACCGGCACACCGGGATACATCTTCTTTATCCGGTAGGCAAGCACGAAACCGTCATCGTTGCGGTCCATCATGAGATCGATGACAGCAATGTCGGGCTTCATTTCATTGAGAGCTTCCATGGCCTTTTCGCGTCCGGGGGCCGAGCGGACCTTGTGCCCGGCGGTCTCGAGCATGTACCTCATCTGTTCTATGAAGTCCTGGTCGTCATCCACCAGGAGAATTGTCAGGTGCTCCTTCATTGTCGATCCTTCCTTCGTCCTCATTGACCCTCCGGGGGAGGGTGACCGTGAATGTGGTGCCCGTGGGGCCTTTTCCCGGGTCGGTGTTGGAGACTGCCGTTATCCCTCCACGGTGCATTTTCACTATTCCGTATGTCACCGCGAGCCCGAGTCCGGTTCCCTTGCCCCTGGGCTTGGTGGTGAAGAACGGCTCGAAGATCTTCTTCATGTTCTCGGGTTCGATCCCCGTGCCGGTGTCGGCGACCTTGATGCTGACCTTGTTGTCGCGGTCATCGAAGGAGAGAAGGAGCCTCCCCCCCCCCGCTCATGGCCTGGTAGGCGTTCTGGACCAGATTGATCACGACCTGGGCGAACTGGTCGTCATCCAGGCTCACCATGGGGTCCTTCATCCTGTTATCCGTGATGAATTCGACGCCATCGGGCCTTGGCAGGTCCGACGCGACCTTGATCGCAAAAGCCGGCAGATCGGTTTCCCTGCGGGACACCTTGTTCTGCCTTGCGAAGTCGAGAAGTCCCGCCACGATCTTCTTGCACCTGTCAGCGTGTACCGCGATTGTCCTGAGGTCTTCGGCCAGTTCCGGGTCTTCAGCCGACCTCTCGTCAAGGAGAGTGTGGGCGTACATGAGTACCACACCCAGGGGGTTGTTCACCTCGTGGGCTATTCCTGCCGCAAGCTGGCCCATGCCGGCCATTTTCTCGGCGTGTTTCAGCGCGACCTTTGTGCCGGCGAGTTCATCGACAGTGAGCTTCAACTGGTCTATCGCGTAGGGAAGGCACATCTCGCTCTCCGCGAGCCCCTTGAGAATGGCGATGGCGTGTTCGCGGCAGGTATCGTATCCGCAGGCTCCGCAGTTGAGCTCATCTTCAGGCGTGAACTTGCCCATCCGGTGAAGGATCTCGTTGACATCGTCTTCCTCCGGGGATGAGAGCCTTGTGTCCCTCTCGGCGAATTCCCTGTCCAGGGCCACCTCGCCAGCCCTCTCCATGGCAACGTTCCAGTGGTTGAAGTTGATCTCGTTGAGCTTGTTCCTGGAGTACTGGCTTATCCTTGCCCTTCGGCGGAAGATGGCCTCCTTCGTCGACATTCCGGGACCCATGATGCAGCCGTCGCAGCAGAGCAGTTCGAGGAGCTTCGCGTCCATGTCCATGTTGCCGAACTCTTTGAGGGCCTCGAGGAATCCCGCCCTGCCTTCCGCCGTCACTATGTCTCCCGATACCAGATCTTCCTTTATGTCGGCCGCCTGAAGCATGCCGCCGCTTATTGGAAAGACCATGCCGAGGCCGGGAGTCGGCGGGTTGAAGGATGCCTCGTCAACCTGGTCAGGGTGGATACCCGCTTTTCTGAAGAGCTCCTGGAGTTCTATGAAGGTCAGCACCTGGTCGACTTCAGCGGGGGCCTCGTCCTTTTTCGCTATGCAGGGCCCAATGAACACCACTGCTGTGTCCTCGCCGTAGAAACGCCTCACTACCCTGGCCTCGGCGACCATGGGTGAGACGATGGGAGCGAGGAACGGTATGAGCTGGGGCATGTACTTCTCGACATAGGTCACTACCGCAGGACAGTTGACTGCTATGTAACGTCTGTCTGGATTCTTGCGAAGCAGCTCCCTGTAGGCGTGGGCGACGAGGTCCGCGCCGAAGGCGACCTCGGTCACGGGGTGGAAGCCCAGTTTGTTCAGCATTCCAACGAGCTTCCGGGGAGTGATGCCGGGGAAGTCTGCCGGAAAACTGGGCGCGATCATTGCGGCCACCCTGCGACCGGAGGCGAGGAGCGTTTCCACATCGGAGATGTTCACCCTGGCCTTCTTGGCCCCCCGTGTGCAGACC